>JAEHJW020004146.1_pt1 | contig 15173 bp, 18 predicted proteins | sample 9271431 | NCBI WGS metagenome assembly JAEHJW02
GATGTCGTTAGCTGGTTCCAGATCCGCGCACCACAGCAAGCACAAAATGGATTGTCGATCGGGGCGCAGATTCCGACACCTGGACAAAACATGCTGAGCATCTATCCACAGTCCAACGTGAACACGCTGGTGTATAACCCAACGTTGCTTGGAGGGTTCGGGTCATGAGAGGGCAATACGTTCCGGTAGTTCAGGTCCCGAATCGCAATGGCTCCTATCGCATGGCGGACTGGCTGAGCGCTTCGTATATCGACCAGTTGCCGAACCTCATCATCCAGGAGCAGTATTCGCTGGAGCCGCTGGATGTGCCTTACCCGGAGCTTCTCAGCTACCGCAAGTACGGTACCACCGATTATTGGTGGGTGCTCGCCATGTACAACGGGTGCGTAGACATCATCAACGACATGCAGCCTGGACAAGTGTGGGCAATCCCATCGTACTCCAGCATCCAGACGATGCTGAGTGGCAGTAATGTGGGTGGCTCTACTGGCAACCAGGTCGGCAAAATCGTGAGTATCTAGTCATGTTCAATACAGACCATCTGAGTGTGGGAGTGATCGCCGGTTCCTATGAGGTACCAATGGATCTGGTGACGTTGCAGAGCGTGGCTGTCGTGGTAGGAGCAGATCAGCACGTACCTGTTGCTCGGCTGGTCATGACGGATGCAGGTGGGTTCTTCCAGAACACGGTGCCGCTTACCGACGGGCTCAAGATGCAGATCCTGCTCGGGCCATCGAACTCGAAAGCCATTGCCTACAACTTTCGGCTGTTCCGTCCGCACACGCGTGTCGCGCAAACAGGCATGCGCATGCAGATGGACATGTACTTCGACAACCCGGTGTACTTTGGTGGAACCACAACCCAGGCACTCACGGGTTCAAGCTCGGACGCGATCCAAACGATTGCGTTTTCGAACGGGCTGGATTTCGAAGTGGACCCCACGCAGGACCCTCAGGTATGGTTGCCTAGCAACAACCGCTGGTGCCAGTTCGCGCGTGACATTGCCATGGCTGGTTGGAAATCTAGCAACTCGCTGATGCAGATGGTGCTGACCGAGCAAGGTCTCCTGCGATACAAGGACATTGGGAGCTATACCTACGGTGGGCAGATCCCGATCTTTCGGATCGGCACGCTGGAGACGGATGGGACCTACTTCCCAGTTCAAAGCTGGAAGCGCACCAGCGTATCGGGGTTCCACAACTTCCGGGGCGCATACCATGGAGCGCAGCAGGCTCAGAGCTACTTGGAGCCGAACGGCATCCAAGGTACGCACTCGACCGTTGGGGTGACGCGTTCGGGCCAGTTCCTGGACATGAACTCTAGCGTGAAGGATTCCCTGCAAGGCGGTTTACTGTACGAGTGGTCGGAAATCGATTGCGGCAACACGCACCCAAACTACCTGCAAGCGACTTACCAGAACGCTCGCTTACATCGCACGAACGCGCAACGTATCTCCCTGCTCACGATCAGCCAGACCAAAGTCAACGTGCTGGATGAAGTCAAGGTACAAGTGTTCACCCCGTCGGTGGCTGGAGAAGTACCTACCGAGTACCAGGACGTCGCTGGCAACTACGTGGTCGAGAGCAAGACCTTGTACGGTGGTATGGAGGGCATCTACTGCGAGCGCTTCGAACTGGTGCGCAACAGCCACAATCTGTTGACGGGACAAGACGAAGGAGGCGTGTGATGGAACATCTGCGCATCGGATCAAATCTGAAGGGTGTCGAGTTCATTGCGCCTGTGGTGGACAACAATGACCCACTGAGAATTCAACGGGTCCGCGTCCGCATCCCGATCCTGCACAACGGTGTCCAAGACTCACAGCTGCCTTGGGTTGCACCGCAAGACATGAACGGTGTCGGGCACGGTGGTGGTGCGTCGTCGCAGTTCGTGCCAGTGGTCGGATCACTGGTGAAGGTCATCTTCAAAAATGGCAACCCCCACATGCCTGAGTATACAGCCAAAGTGCTGGTGCCTGGCAACGTGAGTCCGGTGCTCGCCGTCAATTATCCGAATCGGTGGGGGATCGTAGATCCCAAAGGCAACCAATTTTGGGTGGACATGCAAGCGGGTGACGCGGAGTTTCTGCATCATTCAGGAACGCTCGTACACATCAACAATGACGGGAGTGCCACCTTGAAGTTCGTCGGTGACATAACATCGTCAGCACCACTCTGGACGCACACCGGAGATTTCATCCTGCAAGGCAACATGACGATCGAACAGAATCTGACGGTCGTTGGCAATGCCGATGTGCAAGGCACCATGACCGTAACGTAGGAGTAGAAGATGCCCTCGGCAGTCGCAGTTCTCGGCACCACCTCCAGTCACGGTGGTCAAATGATTCAAGCGTCAGGCAACAAGCTGAGTCTCAAGGAGGGTGCCGTATGTTTGGAAGGCGATCAGCATTCATGCCCGATTCAAGGCCACGGCATCACACCGATCGTGAGCGGGTGCGCGACCAAGACGAACGTCAACGGGAAACCGATTGCAATCCAGGGAGCGGTAGCGGGGTGCGGGGCTGTACTGGATGGGAGCTTCGGAAGCAACATGGTTTCCAGCTAAAGCGGAGGTAGCATGGCTCTATGGTCAGACATCAACGCAAACGTTGGGATCGACGGGAAACCTCTGGTCATCACCGACATTGCAGACATCGAAACGTCGATGGAGAACATCCTGCGCTGCCCATTAGGGTCACGCGGTTGGTGGCCTACATTCGGCTCGGAGTTGCCGTTCATCCTGTGGGAAAACGTCAACAGCAGAAACGCGCAGCGCATTCGTGTCGCTTCCATCCAGGCAATCAGGACGTGGGAGAAGCGCGTGACAGTGCTGAGCGGCTCCACGTACGTGACACCTAACTCAGCGAACACAGGGTATCTGGTCCAGATCGGCTACGTCATCAACGCCACCGGAACGGCTACTTCAGCAACCTTCAACTTTGTGAAACCGAAATGACAAGTCTCGTACGGGTCGACATCGAGCAGATCATCGCAGATCTGCAAACACAAGTCCAGACAAACCAGGCCCTCTGGAAAGACCTGGTGGTCGATGCGTCCGGACAAGCCATCATCGAGTTCATCGGCACTGCGGCGACGTTCGCCATCTTCTCCAATGAGCGGGCATTGCAGGAGGCATTTCCAGACACGGCGCGTCTGGTGTCGTCAGTGTACGGATCAATGCGTTTGCGCGGCGTCCGCATGTCACGCAAGCTGCCAGCCAGTTGCACTGCAACCATCACCAAGCCTGCAGATGGTCAGCCCCTCGTCATCCCGGCGTACTCGCAGTTCACGTCGCCGCAAGGTCCTCTGTTCAACCGCACGGCAGTCAGCTTCGGCACGACGGATGTGACGCTACCTGTGACGCTCTACAAGGGCGTCGTCAGTCAACGTACGGTCAACGGCACTGGTGCGCCTTTCCAGACGTTCATTTCGTCGGATGCAGCGTTCACGGTGTCCGATCAAGATGTCGTTGTGTACGTCGGTACCTCACAGATCCCTGTGGTGACAGATGGGCTGTGGCACTACCCGGCGACCACGGCAACAGTTGGAGGCACTCAAACAAGTCTCTCCAACGATGCTGTGCAGGACATGACCACGAAGACGGGCCAACTGGAACTGGACTTCGGCAACTCCAACTACGGTACGCAGCCTGCTGCCGGTCAAGCCGTCACGATCATCTATGCGACGACGAACGGGAGTGCCGACAACAATCAGTTGTTCTCAGGCACCACCATCGGGTACTCGTCGTATGTCACGGTTGTGGCGACGAGCGGACTCTCGGGTGGTGCAGATGAGACGTCACCTTCCACATATCAACGCATCGGCCCGGCAGCGTTTGCTTCGTTCAATCGCGCGGTGAACCCTGCTGAGTACAACGCGGTCGCCGCACAGTATCCAGGTGTACTGGACGCGCAACTGTGGGGACAACGCAAGATCGCGCCATCCGTTGTCACGTGGATGAACGGCATCCGCGTTGCGCTTCTCACCTCGTCACCATGGACTGCCACGCAGATTCAAACATGGGAGACGTGGATGCGCACGCGCTCGATGGGGTACATGAACTTCTTCTACGCGACGCCGACGCCGGTTGGCTACAAGGTCGTTGCCACGGTGTTCTGCAACGCCACGGCGGACTTGGCGACGGTGCAAGCGAACGTGAACGCTGCTCTGGTTGCGCTCACAACGCCTGGGTTCGGCTTCATTGGGCGCACCATCTACTACAGCGAAGTCATCGAGACGATCTACAAGGCAGATCCGAACGTGCTATACGTGAAGCTGTCGTCGCCGTCGACTGATTTCGCCACGTACTTCAACATCACCAACCTGGAGTCCGTGCAAGCCGGTGTCGGATCAGCACCAGCATCCACCGACGTCACGTACTACCTGAGCGGTGTCAACACGTTCACGGGCACTGCGCAGGAGTCACTGCCGGTTCAAGTGTCCATATCGACCACCTCGCAGACCGGCAACGGCATTCAGCTTACGTGGGACGAAATGGGCGGACTCTCCGCAATCAACGTGTACACGCAACGTCCAGGCGGGACGTTGGGGCTTCTTGCCACATTGCCAGGGAATGCATCCTCGTTCTTTGATGACTTCAGTTTGACGCCCACCAGTCAGCAGCCTGTCACGATAGATCAATTCGGGGTCTTCTACCCTAACTGCACAAACATTCAAGTCACGATGCAGGTTGCAACCGATCGTGGTGCGGGCTTCCAAGGATAAGCGATGAGCAGCTACGCAGATCGTCTGCCAGTGTACCTGAGTGAAAATCCTGTATGGGTGGCACTGGCACAAGCAATGGACACAGTATTGGGCAAGGTACTGCGAGTGCCGACCCAACAACTGATGAGCGTCCGAGACGTCAACAACTACCACCCATCCGCGCTGGCAACGAAGACAGGCGTAGCGATGCTGGATTCGTCGGATGCGTCCTGGGAAGGTGAGCAGTGGAATCCCACATCGACTCGCATTTCGCTGGCGACCATGGTGGGGATGAACTTCTACAACCTGGCAGCGCTGTCCGACAAGACGATCTACGACCAGTTCATCAAGTACGCGGTGCAGTTCTACCCGGAGCAGGGCACGCCGTCCTGGAGCGACTACCTAGGTTTCGCCACCGACACGCTGATCGAAATCACGCAACTGTGGGCACAGACGGACTCCACAGGCACGCAATATGTCAACATGGTGCCTGTTGGTGATCCGTCGATCGGCACGCCAGTATGGGCCGGTGGTACCTGGTTCCCGACGAGCCACTATGACGTGACCGTGCTCTCCAACTTCGGGACCACTGACATACAGCAGCTTACCGAGTTGCTGCAATTCGTCGCGCCTATCAACGTCGTTTTCCGCAATATCCAGTCGCAGTATTCCAGCAACGTCACGAACCTGTATTTCGGTCTTGCCGCCACCATCGAAGTTGAATGGTTTGCTGGTGAACTCGTCACAAACATTTCTACAAGCACGTCTACAGGCACCGGTGGTACTGCGCCTGGTGGTGGTACAACCTCACCGACAACTGCGTTCGAGACTGCGGCTCTGTTCTCCAATCGCAACATGGTGGCAATGGCGTCAATGCTTGGCTCTGGTACACCGACCACCTGGAATACCACGCAACTGAATATGTACGACGGGTCAACGATGACCCTCAAGGTCCCGTTCAAGACCTGGATACCGGCGTACAAGACGCGTGCGGTACCACCGTCCACGACAGGCAAAACGTACTACGTCAGCACGAACACCGGCAGTGACACGAACAACGGAACGAGCAGCAGCACGCCGTTCAAGACGATTGCAGCAGCGATCAATGTGGTTGCAGGCGGCGACACCGTGCTCATCATGGGTGGGTACTACCGTGAGGGTATTGCGCTGCAAGGCGGGCAGAGTGGCACGTCGACTGCACCGATCACGTTCGGTTCCTATGGTGACAGTGAGGTGATCCTCGACGGTTCGGCGGCTGTCACAAGCTGGACCAACGTGTCTGGATCTGTGTACCAAGCCACACTTACGTTCGTACCTATTGCAGTAGCCATCGACGGGCTGCCGCTTTATACGTACGGCAGCACCACCGCTGCGAGCGTTACCTCGGGGTCGAAGCTGTGGTACTACAACAGCACTACCAAGGTACTCACGGTTGACTTCGGTGCAGCCAATCCGAGCACTGCGCAGATCACCATCCCTGACAACTCAGGCAGCCAATACCACGTGTACTGGTATGGCAGTGCATACGTCGTGTTCGATGGTCTGACCATTCGTGGATCTGCAGGCGCCGGTGTGTGGGGCTACGGCACCAACATCACGGTGCAGTATTGCAACATCGAGTTGAACGCCAAGCATGCGATCAACTTCACGCAATTGAACTCGACGGACAGCGGATGTCAGGCACTGTGCAACCGTGCTGCGAACAACGTGCTGCTGAACTGGCCTCGTGGTAACGGCGGCTTTGCGCAGTCTGGTGGTGGGTGGGCCGGCGGCATCGCCTTCTCCGGCATGATTAACGGCTACGCCACCGGCAACATTTCGCACAACAACGGCGGCGAAGGGATCATCAGTTACGGCACAGGCGGCAACGTCATCTTCGAGCGCAATATCTCGATGGACAACTGGTCGGTGAACATGTACTTCGACAACCAGATCGGAGACATCGCCAGGTACAACATCCTGATGAACCACGACTTCGACGTCAACACCGCCTACTATCCGCCGAGCAGCACTAACTGGACCACGGGTGACCCGTACAAGTTCAGTTCAGGTCTCATGCTGGCGGATGAGTACAGCAGTTCGTCGAACGGCTCCGCCAACTTGGCGAACAGCAAAGTCTACAACAACCTGATCATCGGTTGTCGGTTGGGCATCCGTGACTACTCGGAGGGTACACCTACAATTTCCGAGCACGGGCTGAAGAACACGCTGGTGGCGAACAATACCATCATCATGCCGAGCGCTACGGAAGCAGCGCTGATTGCGAACAACTCGTACCTGGCTGGCATATTCATCCAGGATAACGGCACACAGAACGTGAACAGTTTCATCGTGAACAACGTGGTGCTGAGTTTCGGCAGTGGTATCTCACCTGTGCTTCGGTTCATCGGCGACGAGACGACGCTTACAGGCATCACGTTGGAAGACAACGTGTACTACAACCCGAACGATACGCAAGTGTTCTGGTACGGAGCCAACACGAACACGACAACAAACCTGGCAGGGTGGCAAGCGCACATTTCGAACGATGCTGGATCGTTGCAGTCAGATCCGTTGCTGGTGAACGATACCGGGTTCCAGGTATCGGGAACTACGCCATACGACTTCACGAATGCGTTCCTGCAAGGCACGTCTCCGGCGCTCACCACTGGCGTTTCCGAATCGACTACGTTCACAGACGATCTGGTCGGTTCCTCACGCCTCACACCATTCGGTGCTGGTGCGTTCCTGACCACCCCAGTAACTGGCAGGCAGCTGTACGTAACCGCAGCCATCCACGGATCGAGCGACGTAGTTGCTTGATAAAACGAGCGGCCCTCGACCAATTTTGCCCTAACGGGGAAACGAAATGGCAAACTCAAATCTTCAATTCGTCATTACCAATGCCGGCCTACAAGCCATTGCGAACGCTCAGAACAATGGGCCTGCAGTGAACGTGACCAAGTTCGCTGTGGGATCTGCGTATGGGTACACCGCCAGTTCTAACATGGTGGGTTTGCAAGGTACCCCGCTGTATTCTGCGGCCATCCAAGGGTACAAGGTCGACTCCTTGAATCAAGTCTCGTTCATCCTGGTGATGGACCAGACGGTCGGGACGTTCAACTATGGTGAGGTAGGGATTTTCCTGGCTGACGGGACCTGCTTTGCCATCGCAGACTTCGCGCAACTGCAAGAGAAGATCGCAGCATCGTCGTCGAACGGCGGCAACAAGGTGATCCTGACTGCGCGATTGTTGCTGTCTGGTATCGCTCCAACCATTTCGTTCACGAACTACACGTACGCGACGGCGGAACTGGTGGAAGTGCAACTGCCGGATGGTCTGCCTGTACCGAACGCCGCCAACTCCACCGACATCTACTCGGTGCAATCAGGCGATGAAACGGGACGCCCAACGCTTGCGGTGCGGGAAACGTCCGCGGCCTTGTGGGGATTCTCCACGCATCTGCCATTCCTTGGCGGCTCATGCACGAGTGCAGGTACTGCGACGCAGACGAACTGTTCCGCCATCACGGCATCGCAGTTCGACTTCGTGGCGAATCGGTACCTGATCCAGTGGACGTCGGGGGCGAACAAGGGGGTCGTGCGTGCGGTGAGCACGGTACAGAATGGTGCGGTGACGTACAACGCCACGAACCTCACACCATCCCTGGGTGATTCGTTCGTCATCTACAAGAGTGTGGCTGCCACCGCTCTGGAGTACCAGACTCGCGTGGTATACGGCATCGACTCTGGCACGCAGAATGCCTACATCGTAACGTCAACCAAGAACACAGACCAGACTCTGCGCGACGGGATGACGTTGACCTTCGTGCCTGCAGTATCTGCAACCGCTGGCAACGCGACGATGGTGTACAACGGGACACCATCCGTGCAGATCCGTCGTCTGTACAACGGTGCCTACACGCAGATCGCTGCGAATGACATGGTGGCTGGAGTGCCATGCACCATGATCTACAACAAGGCACTGAATCTGTTCATCCTGCGCGACCCGGCTAACTATGCGCAGTTGAACGGGGACTCATCTGTATCGTTCAATGCAGGCGACAACGTTACAGTCAACGCGACGAATCCCGCTGGACGGGGCGCCAACCTATCGCTGAACAGCGGTAGCTCGTCCACGCCGGTGAAGACGATCCGGTCGTTCGGTAACTTGTTGCAGGTAGTGAACAGTGCGTACTCGGCAGCAATCCTGAGCCTGGATGACGTCGGCAACATGACGCTTGGCGCCGGTCTGACAGCCACAGGATTCGCGTTGAGTGCGTCTGGTGGAACCATTTCATTCCCCGGAGGCACGCTCCTGTACTCTGACACCGGAACGGGAGCGCAGGGGGTCGGGGACTTTGTGATCCGAACCACCCCGAATGGAGGCACCACAAGTTACTACAACGTCTTCTACAACAACGGCGGTGCGTTGCTGTCTGGACCTACCAATGTCAACGGTGCGCTGACCGTCGCAGGACAAGTGCTGGCTGCGGAAGGAACCGGCGCTACAGGTGGGTACTCGTTCTCTGCGGATGGTGGGCACGATACAGGCATGTTCAGCCCCAGCGATGGTGTGCTGAACTTCTACGCCAACTCCGTCAATGTGATCGGCATCACGCCCAGCGCGATCAACTTCTACCTGCCCACCACGATGGGCGCCCCTGTCACGCTTAGCTCCACGTTGACGGTTCAAGGTACAGTCACGGTCAGCAACACGATCACGTGTACGCAGTTGACGTCTACTTCAGGTAGCATCGTATTCCCGAACGGTGTGACGATCTATGAGGACCTGAGTTCTCCGACTGGCCCCGGAGATTTGGTGGTTCGCGTCTATGACGGTACGACGTATCGGTACTCCATCTTTGGAAAGGGCGGCACACTGGCAGTGCCAGGCACGGTCAGTGCCCCGAACTTCACTGGGTTGGCGACACAAGCGTCAACGTTGAGTCAGAACGGTGGCGCTGGCGCACCCATGACGTTCAACTGGTCCGGGCAGTCTGGTCAGCCTCCATGGCTGTGGGGCAGCAGTGACGGGCTCAATATGTTCGTGTGGAACCCATCGAACTTCAACGTCAACTATGCCAACTACGTTGGCTCAGGCAGCTTCCCATGGGGGCCAAGCGGCAATGGATATCAAAAGTTCCCTAGTGGGCTCATCATCCAGTGGGGGCGTGTGGGGGCAGGAGTGAATCAGGCCGTAATCAATCTTCCTATTGCGTTTCCACAAGGTGCATTCGCATCCATCGTGACTTCAACGGCAGATTCCATTCCGCCGAATCAGGATAGCCAGACAAACGGAGCCTGGGTCATCAATGCAGCACAGTTCGGTATCACGACCGACATGTACGCAGCAGATTGGATTGCGATTGGTTGGTAACTACAGAGAGGCAGGATATGCAAAGCTCAAAGTACGCGGCATACGACGAAACAGGAACGATCATCGGGTTTTATGACAGCAAGGACAGCCCGGTCCCTGCGGGCGTCAAAGCCATCAAGATAACCCATGCAGAATGGGAACAGACTATCCATGGAGAGCAAGGATGGACGGTGATGAACGGGAAGCTGACGCCGCCTTCACTGGAACACAAGCTGAAGTGCGCCAAGAGTCGACAGGTCGCATCCCTGCGTCGGGAGTATAGACAGCACATGAACGTGGAAGTGGAGTTCACCACCTCATACGGAGTGACCGCACTATACCGATTTGGAACAACGCGCACTCCGAGCGGTGCGAATGCACATGACCTTCTCAAGAGCATCGTACAGCAGGGCTCAAGTTGCTGGACAAATGGGCACTGGTTCGACCGTGACAACACCCCACGCGTGTTCAGCTTTGAGGATTTGGTCAGGCTACTCGATTCATTGGATGGTGTGCACATCCAAAGCGAGCATCACCTCACATCAAAGATCGTGGAAGTGCACGCAGCAACCACGTTGGAAGACGTGGAGAAAGTCAAGCTGATAGGCTGAGAACGTGCAGCGTTCCATCTAATTTCACCGTGATACACAGCTAACCCGTGGGAGGGCGTATGCAAGTCAAAGTCAGTTCAGGCGTAACCAAACTGCTGGTGGGTACGGTGCTCTATCTGTCGGCCTTGATGCTGCTCAAGCACGGGCTGCTGACGGAGCCGATTCTCCAGTCATGGGTGATCGGCGGCCTCGTGGGGCTGGGCTACGACCACTTCGCTAATCTCGCCGAGCGCTCGCAGGACGTCGAAACGCTGATCCTCAAACTCATCGCGGGCGCTGGCCTGTACGGGTTGTGGGTGTATCTGGTGGTGGCGGAACACGGCGACCCCTCGACACTTAGAACGTGGATTCAGACGGGCCTGGGAAGTCTGATCCTCGTGGTAACTGCTGTCCCAGGCAAGGGCATCAACTTTTTTCGTCAACCAGTCAACGGAGATTCAACATGAAGAAGTACCTCGTCCTGTGCAGTGCCCTGGCAGCTCTGGGCGGATGCACGCCTCTGATGAGCGTCCAGCCGCAACCGAGCGTGACCGTCCAATCGACGCCGACGGCGCCTGCGACGCTGACTCCGGGCTCCACGATCACGCCAAGCTCGACGCTGACGCAAGCGCAGCAAGCCTCCATCCGAAACTGGGAGAACCAGTGCGCGACGCTGGATGGTCTGGTGAAGGCCGCGACGACAGAAGTGCAAGCCGGGAAGTTCAGCACGGTGGAACTGCAAGTCATCAAGTCGGCCAACATGGGCTACAAGGCATACTGTGCGCAACTCCCGAGCGATCCGGCGGCGGCATCGCAGCAGATCGTGAACGCGATCAGTTCGCTGACAGCCCTGGGCATCCAGGAGGCGGTGAACAAGACCGGAGCGTGATGGAATCTCAACCCGCACTCAATCACGCGAATCTTTTCGCATCCGCAACTCTCCTCGTAGAGGCAACCATGAGCACGACTCCCGCACCTCAAGCCCCGCAAACCCCGACCGAATCGGTTGCGGCCACCGTTGAAGCAACCGCACAATCCGTGCAACAGAACGTCGCCGCAGTGGCGCAGAACCTGTCCCTCGGCTCCAACGCGCTGATGCAGAACGTCCAGAGCTTCCTCGCTGCGTCGGCAGCCAGTGCACCGGCGACGCTGGATGCGCTGAAGCCGCTGATGCCTGTGCTGATCGAATCCGCGGCCAAGGCGGCCGGCGCGTCGAGCCCGGCAGCGGCAGCACTCGCAGCGCTGGCTCCCGTCGCGTATCAACTGTACCTGATCAACGCGGCGACGCCGGACCAACTGCTGCAACTGGTGCAGCAAACCATCAACAACGCGAACAACGACGGCGCAGCGCTGGATGCTGCACTTGCGGCGCGCGGTGTGTGATGCTCAGGCATCTGGTGTGCAGTTTGTGTTTCGCTCTCCCGGTATCTGCACACCAGGTGCAATCGGGTGTTGGATTCGTCCACTCACCCGCTGATGAATTGACCGTCCAGCTTGACGGCAGTGACGCCAAACTCGATTGGTTTCCTGCCTATACGCTGTACAACACGATGCGCGGACAGCTGCAAGTGTACGGGCTGCCTACTGTGGGAAACCCAGGATCACGGGCATCGGTGGATGGTGCAATTGGTATCCGTCTACTCTGGAAATTCTAGGAGGTCCGTATGTTCCAGAAACTAATCGCTGGCGCCAAGAACGCGCTGACCCGATTCAAGAACTTCATGCTGGAAGGCAATGACGACGTGGCGGAAGAGTCATACGTCAACATGCACACTGCCGTCGTGGAACCTGTGCAACCAGTGACACCGGCGCCGGAAGCCAAGCCCAAAGCAGCGCCCAAACCGAAAGCGCCGCCGAAGCCGAAGCCAGCGAACCCCAAGGTTCCGGCCAAGAAGCGCACGACCAAGAAGCATCCCAAGTAACGAGGACGCCATGAGCACTACCGAGAAAAGCATCGCCCACCTTCACAGCATGAACCACTTCGGCACTGATCGTTGGCCGGATGGTCAAGTGCCCTGGAGCGAAGCCAAAGCGCCGGTGTGGCCGCCTGGAGAAGACGGCAAGTACAACACCACCGGACGGCTCCGCAGTTGCGGGTACTGCGGCTCCATGCACCCTGCGGATGTCGCGGCTGCGATCAAAGCCGGGGCTACAGGCCACTTCGCTGACTGGAAGTACGGGTGGCCGCACAAGCTGTACTTCGACGGCGTGCCTTACCCGTTCGCCGGTCAACTGGAATCACGCAGCAGCAAATCGCATCCAACTCCAGAAGAACTGGAGAGCGGCGAGTACATCAAGGTGCAGGACGGATTTGACTCGCACACTGGAGATCCGTACTACACGTACAAGCACAAGGGCCAACCAGCGAAAGCGACGAGCTACGAGAAGTTCTACACGGTGCACTTGCAAGATGCAACGCCGGAGGACCGCGAGATCATCGAGAAGCACCTCGGACTCGCGTTCACGTTCGAAGGCACACGCATCAGCTGGAAACCGGCGCAGTAGGAGCAACACATGCCCATCAAGTGCGTTCTCATCGAGCATGCAAACAGCATGCGTCTCGGCCTACGACGGTACAGTGTCGCCACGGTCAAATGCAACGGTTACAGCTACCACAATGCGGTCAACCACCTCATGGATGTGCCGTCAATCAAGGGACAGCACCAGGGGCATGTGTACTACGACTACGATCGGAAGGCCGTTCCGGAGCCAGATCACAGCGATGCACGCTGGCCGACGCACTGCACATGCGGCGCCCCGTTTGAGCCAACCGATCACTTTCAGGTATTCTCCAAGCCACTGTACGTTCGAAAGGACACAGGGTTCGTCGGCACATTGGAAGAAATGCCTGTGGGTGCGGTACTGGTGGCAGAGTGGGGTTACCAGCGTGGATACGACGGGCGATCAGTGCACGTGAAGCTACCATCAGGCAACTACTGGTGCGTGGACGGACGGTGCAGCAACTGCACTCTCCCTAACGACAAGGAGCATCGCTGCTGGATTCGTCATGGTGAACCACCTGAGTTGACGGTGGACAAGAACTGCGAGCCAGGGCAAACAACCTGTAGCGCCGGCGGTGGCTCGATCATCGATGAGAGATCGGGGTTCCACGGCTTTCTGAAAAACGGCTACCTGAAGTAGGAGAAAAATCATGGCAATCGGGGCGAAGACAAAGCAGCAGCCGGCGATCAGTCTGGCGATGAGTGGTTCAGGCTTTCTGGCGATGATCCACGCGGGTGCAGTCTGCGCGGCAATGGACAGGGGCGTCACCATCGCTGAAGTCGCCGGAACGTCAGGAGGCAGCATCCTGGCAGCAGCAGTGGCCGCAGGGTTGACCCAGCAAGAGATCCGCAACATGGCTCTCGTGTCTGACATGTCAAACCTGCTGAAGTGGACACCGAGCGCGCTGTTTGCTAAGCGCAAAGCATGGTGCAACGGCAAGGCACTGTACGCGTGGCTGGATCAGCACTTCAAAGGGCGCCAGCTTCAGGACTCCAAGATCCCGGTGCGACTCGTGTCGACCTCATATCTGCGTGGTGAGTCGTTCGTCTTCACCCGATCATCCACACCGATGGTGTCTTTCGCGCTGGCTTGTCGAGCGTCTGCCGCGATTCCTGTGATTTACGCTCCTGTGAGTTACAGGGGCAGCATGCTGGTGGATGGAGGCATCCTCGACAACTGCCCGATGGACAAGCTCGTCCTGTCGAATACGATCAAGATCGGTGTCGACGTTGACAGTGGAGGCAATGACTACACCGCGTCCTCGGTCGTCAAGTATGCCTCAGGGCTTCTAAGCATGCTGCTGGCGTCGAATGAAGCTGCGCAGATCCTCATGGCGCGAGAACACGGCGCGCATCTGGTGAAGGTGAACACGCCGAACAACTTCCTGAACAACCATGCGACGCCGCAGCAACGGCGTCAGATGTTCGATCAGGGGTATGAAGGCATGCAGTCGAAGCTGAAGGACGTGCTGTGAGAGTCCTCGCTTCCTACGCCCCGTGGATCGGTGTTGACCTGGACGGAACGCTGGCACACAAGTCGGATGACTGGAAGGGACCTGAGTTCATCGGAGAACCGATCTGGAACATGGTGAACCACGTCAAGCGGTTGCTGCGTTCCGGTGAAACGGTGAAGGTATTCACTGCGCGCGCAGTAGATCCGGAAGCGATCCAATACGTGCAGGACTGGCTGGAGAACGAAGCGGACCTACCACGGTTGGAAGTCACCAATGAGAAAGACCCAGGCATGACACTGCTGTACGACGATCGCGCAAAGCAAGTGGTGCCGAATAAGGGAATCATCGTGGAGTAGACCGTGAACGTACCTGCCTTCTTTCTCGCTCTGTGTCTGATGCTAGCTGGCGTTTCTTTCACATGCAGTGTCGGAGCGAAAGGACGCATACGCTCCGTCTACTACATCCTCGTTCAAGCATTTTTGTTGGTCGCACTACTCATCGTCTTCGGTATGGTCTTTCTATGGAGGCCCTCATGAAGTGATCTGAAATCTGACTCTCACTAATTTCATGATGACCAGGGTTTTCGT
>JAEHJW020001764.1_pt1 | contig 15157 bp, 14 predicted proteins | sample 9271431 | NCBI WGS metagenome assembly JAEHJW02
CCGAGGCCCGGAATTTTCCCGGTCATTTTGGCGAGTCCGTGCCCCGGTGGTACGCTGTTGCCGTCCGGTGCGAAATTCGCGGAAGTGGCGGAATTGGCAGACGCGCAGGACTTAGGAACTTATCCACAGTCCAAGCAATCGACACACCAAACTCCGAAGAATCTTGTAAGTAGCTTAGTTTTGAAAAGTCTATGAAATAGAATTTTGAACAGTTCTTCCCCTTCTTTTCCCCTCCGTGCCGAGCGGACAGGGACAGAACGGGGACAACTGCCTGCCCGGAGCGGTATTGCGCTATAGATGAACCCGGGGGAGTGTCCCTCCGTGGTGGGTTCGCAGTGCGTGTTATAATTTACTGAAACAGAACCCAAAAAGAAGGCGCGGGCTTTCCCCGCAGAAGTCAGCGGCTCGCTATTAGTGCGTAACCTGAGGCCCGCGCTATGGAGAACGCGATATGGGGAGCGTGGCTGTTGTAGAGGTTGCACCGCGAAACCCGGTCATCCGCACACCGAGGTCGGCACCCGAGCCGCCGCGGGCGGCGGACCAAATCATCTGTTGCAAGTGCCACAAGGCAACCATAGCAGCGCCGGAAGGCGCAACGGAAAAAACCCGATTCATCTGCCGGGCCTGCGCCCCGCTCGGGGTCGCGGACGAGGCTTTTTTCGACCGCTTCCAGTTCGACGACGCGGAATTTTTCCCCCGTGTTGGAAAAGAGAAGACGACCAGGAAGACCAGAACGCTCACCGAGATTCTTGGCGCGGTTTCCGGAAGCGCGCGGCAAGAGTTATCCATAAGGGAATTGGCCAGCGCATTTTCAGAAATCGCAGAAGATGCTGAAATCGACGAGGGGACCGAGGACGCCAATCGCGGCCGAATCTCGGTTCTCGCGCGCATGGCATGTACACCCAAGCCCGCCTCGATCCGCATCGTTGAAGCCCGCGAGGCTGGAGAGCCGTGGGCGCTCGCGGCGACCCGCGAGAACCTGCGGCTACTGCCCGATCAACAGCGCGTGGCTTTGGTCGCCTTCTACTGGGGCGGACTCAACGCGGCCGACGTTGGGAGGTTGCTGGGCACAACGGCCGGCACGGTCAAGTCCTGGCTGTCGCGTGCCCGGCGCTTCCTCGACGAGCGCTACCGAATTGCTACCGTTTGACCCGGTAGTATATGAGGGGTCCGAGTGCCGTCCATCGGTCGGCACTCAACCCTTTCCGACCGTAGCGGACCTGCGGCGCGACCCTCGGCGAGCGGTGGAGGGGCAGAGAGCGGAGTGGTTCACAGGGAACCCCGCCTCGTGGCCGTCGGCGCCAAGTAAAAGCCGGCTACTGTGCCGGACAGAGTCGACCCCGGATTCCCGCAAGCTGCGGCGGTGACCCCGACGAAACAAGGGGGAAACGGCGCGGTAATCCTGTCCCCGCACAACAAGCTTTCCCAACTTACTACGTCCCCATAGCGCGTGGCGCGTCGGGCCGAATTCCCCCGGCCCGGCGCGCCTTCTTTTTTGGAGTTCGGCCCTAATAACCTTACAGCCTTTGGGAGGTGCGCAGTGCCCCGTGATTGCAATCGCGTTCGCGAGGAACGCCGAAATCTTGAAATGTCGACCCAGGCCCTCGCCATGCTCGCTGACGTCGACGTGTGCTCGCTGTCTCAGTTCGAGCGCGGCATGATTTCGCTGCCCGCAGAAAAAGTTCTCCGAATCCAGGTGGTCCTACACGCCGCGCAGCAGATCACGGCGAATTCGCCGGTGCCGGTCGACTGGCGAAAGCTCGGCCGACTTCGCGAACTTGTCGGCCAGATGATTGCCAGCGCCGAACCGTCGACACGGCCACACCCGGCGCCCTGGCCGCCCGAGGGCGACGATGCCCGCGTCACGCAAACCGCGTGAGCTGATCCTCCCGCACTCGACGCCCGTACCCAACTGGATTTTCGACCACCTGCTGGGCTTTGAGGATGTGCCGGGTTCGTCGTTCAAAGTCCTGATGTTCCTATGGCGCCGCACCATCGGCTGGGACAAGCGCGCGGACTACGTGAGTCTCAGTCAGATCACCGCCGGGACGGGCGTTGGCCGCCACCAAGCCGTGAAGGCGGCTCGGTTGTGGGAGGATGTGGGCCTTTTCAAGCGCGTCCGCGCCGAGGACCGGCGAGGCATGATCCGCTTCGTTGTGGATCCAAACATCTCCGGCGATGAAGTCTGTATGCGGCTGGGTGCGCTTGTCAGGGAAGCCCTGGACGCGAGGCTGAGCCTAGACCAACTGGTGCTACGGCGGCACCAGACCGGTGCCACTACGGCACCAGATCTGGTGCTACGGTGGCACTAGATCCGGTGCCACTACGGCACCAGATCTGGTGCCACGGTGGCACCCACATGAAGCAAGAAGCAAAAAAGGGTTGAAGCACGGAAGCACCTCACGCGGCCGCCCGGTGGGCGTCGCGTCTAGCAGGACGAACCATCCGTCCGACTACCAGGCCTAAAAACCCGGTAGGGCATTCAGTGAATTTTAGCCGCACGTGCGCGCGGATTATTTTCCCGCGGATTTTGCGTTTGCCGTCGCGGGTTTTACGAACCGCATTTTCCCTGGGGTTTGAAAATGAACGTAGGAAACGAGCGTCGTTGGTTGGACCTACAGGCCGCGGCTGAGTACACGTCACTCCCGGTGAAGGCGCTCCGTGCAGCGATCATGCGCGGAGAGTTGCCCTTCAGCCGGCCGCGCACCAAGCGCATGATCCTCGACCGGCGCGATATCGACGCCTGGCTGCTCGGCGAAAAACAGCGTTTCGACTGAGGGACAGTTTTAGGGACAGCGAAATGCGGCATTACTAACGTGCTTGCTCTCAGTGAGATTGGAGACGTCAGAAGTGACGCACAAAACTCTTAATCCTGTGCAACGCCGCCTTTCACCCCGTGGCCGGCGCGCCTGCGGCGAATCCGGCGCGGCAAACCTGCGGGCCTGGCGCGAGCGCCAGCGGGCGGGCATTACCGCCGAGGTCGAACAGTTCAGGGCTGCCCTTCTGGCCGAACTGGGGACGCGCTGCGGTGCCCGCGAACGCGCGATGGTCGAAGCCGCGGCTATCACCTATGCGGCCCTTTGTCGGGCGCGCGTAAAGCTCTACAAAGCGCGGGAATCGGCACTCCCGGCGCTGCTTGACCGCATCCCAAGGCTGAGCGGCAACCTGCTTAGGTTGCTGAAATCATTGGGCTTGCGCGATACGCGGCGCCCGCGAACGCTGGCTGATGCGTTTGACGGGAAAGTTGGCCCCAACGGCTAGATCCACACGCGAAATTGGCCGATTTCGGCCCGAAAGTTGTCTGAATCCGGCAGTTCTGAAGGGAATCACCGTTGAACTTCTCCGATATCGTCGCGTTCGCGCGGTGGTTGTGGCGCGATGCACTCTCGCCGGCCCAGGCGTGCCTACTGAAGGCTGCCTACGGTCTTCCGCTGGACCGCGCCGAGCGTGCGGTGTGGCGCCGCTACACGGGCCGCAGCGCCTTCGGGCGTTACCACCAGCACCGCCCGGACACGGTGGTCGCGATTCTAGGGCGCCAGAGCGGGAAATCGAGCCGCATCGGCGCCACCATTGCGCTTTACGAGGCGTTGGTTGTTCCGCACGACATCCCCGCCGGCGAGCGCCTGGCCGTGCTGATGTTCGCGCCCGTGATTCGGCAATCCACGTTCGCACTCACCGCCGAGAAACTGCGCGGCGCGCCGGAACTCGCGCAGATGGTCGAGACCGACGTTTCGAGCGCCGGCGAGATTCGCTTGGTGAACGGCATCGATCTCGTCACGTTCAGCTCGAATCCTGCGCACGCCCGCGGTCGCACCGCCATTCTCGCCATTGTCGACGAGGCGGCCTTCCTGCACAGCGATCGCGAATTTGACTGCAACCTGCCGGAACTGCTCGAGAGTGTCCGGCCCTCACTGCTGGTGCGGCACGGCCGGCTGGTGCTCCTGAGCAGCCCGGGAGACAAGTCCGGACCAATCTACGAGGCATGGCAGAATCGCGCGGAAGACCCCGACACGCTGGTCTGGCGCGCACCGTCCGCCGAGATGAACCCGGGCATCGACGCGAAGCTTCTCGAACGCGAGCGAAAGCGTGGCGCGAGTTACTTCGCCCGGGAATGGGAAGCGGAATTCGTCGACGCTCGCAACCCGTTCCTACCGCCGGAATCGATCGACGCCGCCATCCTGCCGCGCACCGTGCAGCTCGCCCCGGCGCAATCGGACTCTGCCGTCTTCGCAGGCATCGACCTGGCAGACAAGCGCGATGACTGCGCACTTGCGATCTCGGCCATTCGCACGGTCGAGGGCCGCCGCAAGGTCGTTGTGCTCTTCGTGAAGGCATGGAAGCCCGGGCCGCGCGGGCACGTCGTGCCGGACGTCCTCGAACAGATGGGCGAGATTTGCCGCGCCTACCGGGTCGGCCTGGCGCGCGGCGACCAAAAATCGATGTCGACGGCCGAACACATCCTCGGCCGCTTCGGCATCCGGTTCGAGCGCGTCATTACGGACGGGCGCGGCAGCGAGCCGATGTACAGGTGCTTCTTAGGCCTACTGAATAACAGCGACATCGCGTTGCTCGACCATCCGGAGCTGCTCGCCCAGCTCCGCCGGCTGGAAGAGCACACCGGCGACGGCGGGCGTTTCCGAGTCGCCGGCCGGCGCAACAGTAAAGACGACTTGGCGGTCTCCGCGGTGCTTGCCGTTTCGATGGCCGCCGACGCGCTGGCGCAACCCGAATTGAATATCACCGTGCTCGACCTCGACCACCCCGGCGCTCAGGTCGGCTACGTGAAGCACGACGGAACGATCGTGGGCGACGGCCCGGAACGCTGGTGGCACTCAATTTGATGGTCTCCGGCAGTCCGGCGGCGTGGGGCCGGAGGCGGTGTGGACAGCACCGCGACTTCCCCCGCCGCCACAAAGCGCGCCGTCGGACCGCGGCGGCGCGCCGGTGCCTTCCATCACCGAACCAACCGCGGTCTGCGCCAGCGGGCGAGGCTCGTCCATCTCCTCGCCCGCCGGCGAATTGATTTTTTGATCTTCGGCAACGGCGGAACAAACGGCGCTGAAGCGGGTTGTCCGTCTCCCGTCCCAACCGTCCGCCAATCTCGACGCCAGGCGCGATGTCGGCGCGTCGAGCGCGCTACCCATGCGCGTCCTTAGCCGCCATCGCTGGCGCGTTGCGCCGCCGGCCGCCCACCGGCGGCGCCGCGCCTGACGTATTCGCAATCCTACTTTTCGGGATGGTGGGAACCCAAAGCAAAAACTCACCCCGGACTGATGCTCCGGATCCAACGGCATCCGGCTAGCGCGCCGAACCGCGCCCGGCCCCAGGGGCAGTAGACATGAAGGCAATGACGGCCGTCATAGGCGGCCCAACCTGTTTCCGAGGGTTCCCCCGATGCAGTTTTCAACGGAAATGATGAATGCCTTGGTCGACGTGCTCACCAAGGACTACGGTATCGCCAGCATCAGTGCAATGGACAGGGCGATGTCGGACTTAGTGAAACGCTCCGGCGAACGGACGGCCAGCGGCCGCCGCACGCCGGAAATCTCGAAAATGATTCGCGCTATGGTTGCCCAACTCGGCCGCACGATTAACGAGCAGACCCGGGACGAGGACATCGCCTACGTCCGCGCGCTCACGACCGGCTCGACTCCGGGCAGCTACCTGGTGCCGACGATCCAAGCCAACGAAATCATCGCCATGTTGTCGATCGGCGGCGTCGCTCGCGCCTCTGGCGTTCGCGTTTGGCCGATGCCGGATTCAGAAAAACTGACCGTCCCGGCGTCGCTCGCGTCTCCGACATGGGAATTTTTGGCCCAAAACGCTCCCCAGACTCCATCCGACCCGAATCTGGGCCAACTTTCCTTCACATTGAAGGAGCGTCGCTCGCTAGTCGCGGTCCCGAACGAATTGCTTCGGGTCAGCGTCCCGGGCATCGATTCCTTGTTGACCGAACTGCTCGGTCTCGCCGCGGCCGAGCACGAGGACAGCGTCTTTTTCGCGTCCTCGACAACGAGCGGTGACCCCGGCGCATTGATGGCGGCTTCCGGCATCACCACGCTGATGGTCGGCGACTCCGCCGACGGCGGCGACTTGGCCTTTACGGACATTTTGGCCGTCCTGGCGAAAGCCTACGCGGTCAAGGCCCGTGGTCCGTTCGCCTGGTACGGCAGTCCGCGCACCATCTTCCAGCGGTTGTACGGTTTGGTCGACGACAGCAAGCGGCCAATCTTTATTCCCGCCTTCAGCGGCCTCGCGGAACCGAAGTTTCCGGGCGCGACGGTTGCCCCGGTGGGCGTGCTGTTCGGGCATCCGGTCTATTGCACCCCGGCCATCGCCGAAAACGAAAGCAACGGTAGCGGCACAAACCAGTCGCACTTGATTTTCACGAACCCGAGTTACGCGCACATCGCCCAAGACGGCAACATTGAAATGGCGATTTCGACCGAGCGCTATTTCGAAAACAACCAAACGGCGATCCGAGCGGTGCAGCACGAGGATTTCGGCTACGCACCGGCGGCGGGCATCATCGTGCTCGAAGGCATCAACTAAACCACCACATTCAACCGGCTCGGGCGGTCACGCGTGGCCGCCCGGCCACCAATTCCCATCGGGAGCGCATTCAGTGAAAGAGATCCAAGCTATCCGCTACGCTCCGGCGCCGCCCGGTTGCGCGGTGATCGTCTTTAACGACGGAACGACCCGCGTGGTTCCGTCCGAGGAAGCGCGCGAAGAATTCATGCGGCAGGACGCGGCGCGGCGTGCGCGTTTGCGGCGAGCGGGGCCGGCGCTAGAGAAATTGCTAGACAATCTGATTACGAGGTAGCCCTGTGCCCGCGACCAACGAAAACGCCGATTTGCTTGTCCGGTTGGGCTACGACCCCACCGATTTGCACGCCGGGTTACAGCAGGCGACGCAGGACGTCCAGAATTACAAGGCCCAGGCGACCTTGCTGTCCACCGAACTGAAGGCGACAAAGACCAGGCTGCAGACCGAGTACACCGCAGAATTTTTGCGCCAGACCCAGCAGCGCATCAACGGGTTGTTGCACGAGTACAGCCAAACGACCGGCGCGATGGGCCACGCGGACGCGGCGCGCAAGGCCGAACTGGCCGCGCAGGCGCGCGACATTCGCACGCAGATTGCAGACCAGCGGCAGGTGCTCACCAGCTACCAGACGCAAATTCAGCGGGTGCGCCAACTGACGGTCGCCCAAACCGAGATGGCGAACAAGGCGAGGCAGGCCAGCGCGGCCGCGGGCCTCTTCAACCTCGCCGGCGGCGCGGGCGGGGTATCTGCGCGCACCAACTCGGCTATCGGCCAACTCATCGAGCAGTTCCGGTTGCGTGTCGGCCAGAACATTCCGGGCGTCGGCTACTTGCGCGGCTTCGTTCCGGTCGGCCAAGACCTTGAAGCCGTGGGTGCGAAGGTCAACTCGGCGTTGGGCGGGATGGCGCTGCCGATCCTCGGGATTACCGCCGCCTTTGCTGGACTCAGCTTTGCCGTTGGCGAAACTGTGCGCCACATGATGTCATTTGCGGAAAGCGTCGCCAACACTTCGGCGGCCACCGGCCTCGGGTTCGGACCGGTGCAACAGTTCAATGAACTGGCGAAGATTTTGGACCTCGACGCCCAGACACTAAGCATGGCGTTCGCTCGCATCCAAAGCCAGATTGGCGAATTCCTCACAACCGGCTCGCTCTCCGGTTCGGGCGGCTCACAGTTTTTGCTCAAGGTTCTTGCTCAACTCAACGTCAGCCTGCGCGACACGGCGGGCAACGTGCGGCCGGTAATTGACGTTTTGTCCGACTTCTACGACGCCTTGCAGAAAATCCCCGACCAAAACGAACGCACCGCGCTGACGCTCGAAGCGTTCGGCACGCGCGGCCGTATCATCGCCCAGGTGTTCGGAGAGGCACAGCGTTCCGGCGAAAGTTTTCGAGAAGTTATGGACCGCGTGGCCAAGGTTGCGCTGCCCGATGACCAGATCAACAGCCTACTACGCGAGAAAACCGCCTGGGACAATCTGGTGATTGCCGTCGATGCGGCGATCAAAAAAGTCGAATCGTTCATCGCCATCCGCATGCTTGGCTTCGGCCCGTCGAAGTCTTCGATGCCCGAGCCAAGCTACCTCAGCACTCTTTTCGCCTTCAACCCGGCCGCGAGCTACGCGGCACAAGAGCAGGCGTGGGCCAATCAGATGGTGTCGGGCTTGCCGCTCAGCCCCGGCACCGGCTTCGACGCCTCGGCCGCGATTGCGGCTCTCCAAGCGCAGCGGAAAAAGGCGAACCAGATGCTGGCGCAGTTCCAGGCTGGCGGCCCGTTGCAGTACGAACTAAAGCAGAAAGAATCCGAGTTGTCGGCCGCCGCCAACACCGGCGACACCGAGCGGCTTCAGATTCTCATGTCGCAAATCGACGCGCTGAAGCAGCAGATCAAGAACCAGCAGGAAAGCGTCCGGCTCATCGAGCAGGCCAACAAGGCGCTCGACGCGGCGCTAGCGAAGTATCGCGAAATGACTGCCGGCCTGCGCACCGGCCCCGGTGGTCCGTTCGGCACCGTTGCGCCCGATGTCGCCGCAGCGCTCAACAAGCGCATCAGTGAAGCGGTCCTAAAATCCGGCGTCAACGTGCCGCTCTCTTCCTTCGGCCTCTACGGCTTCACTGGCTTCCACGGTGCGCCGCCCGCCATGCTGCCGCCTTCCATTTCCGGGCCGCCTCCGGGCGGCAACGCGCTTTCCTCACTTCTGGCGCTGCTCGGTTCGCCCGAAGGGCCGCGGCCAGTGCCCGGGGCGCTGCCGCTCAGCCAGTTCCAGCAGCCGTTCACTGCTCTTCAGTCGCAGTTTTCCGTTGGCCTCATTGGCGCCGAAAAGTATATCGACTTGTTGAAGCAGGTCGAGACGCCGCTCGAGGCAGAGATTCGACTGCGCAGCCAAGCGGCCGACATGACCGACAAGCAGCGCCAAGACCTACAGAAAATGCTCGACCTGCTGCAGAAAATCAACGCGGCCGAGAAGGGCGCTTTCGCCGATACCGGCGTCGGCTCGCTGCTCGCGGGCTTCAAGGACATTGCCGATATCGTCGGCAAATTCTCCGCTGGCCTCAACAAGTCGCTTTCGGAGGGCCAGGCCAGCTTTGAAGTCATCAGCAGTTCTCTAAAGGCCCTGACCAAGGGAACCGGGGCGAAGTCGAACATTGACGCGATCGGCAAGGGCCTTGCCGAGGCGTTCGCCGGCAACTTCAAAGACTTGGGCGCCACCTCGGAAGTTCTGGGTAGCTTCGTCACCGGCATTGCTTCGATCATCACCGGCCCGGGCGGTGCGCTTGGCGCGCTCAACGGCGCGCTGACCGGTGCCGAAATGGGTTCGTTTCTCCCCGGCCCCGGCACTGCGATCGGCGCTGCCGTGGGCGGCATTGCCGGGATTTTCGGTTCCGGCAAAGCCAAGAAGCGCGCGCAAGACATCGCCAACAACATCGTTGAGGCGGCCAACAAAATCACCCAAGCGCTGAACCTGAGCGCGATCGACCTGAAAACCGCGATTGCGCAATTGCAGGCGCAACTGGCTGCCGCGAACCAGATCCACGGCAAGGGCACCAAGGAAATCAAGCAGCAAACCGTCGATTCGCTCACCAGCCAGATCAACCAACTCGAAGCGCAGCAACAGCAAATCCTCGAGAGTTTCCGGCAAACGCTGGCGAATGCCGAGTTGCCTTCCGGCATGGATTCGCTCGCCCAGCAACTCGAACAAATCGCCAAGACGCTCAAGGACGCCGCCGGCGCGGGCGCCACCGCCGCCGAGCAGATCGACTATCTCAACGCGGCGATGAAGAACCTGACACAATCCCTGGGCGATACCCTCACCGACGAAGAGCAGAACCTGCTGGGGTTGATGTCGCAGGACGCCGATATTCGCCAGCAACAGAAAGACCTGCTGGTGAACGAAGCGAGTCAAATCGCCTCGGTCACGGGCGGCCTGGGCGTCGGCCGCACCTGGACCCCAGCCGAGCAGGCGGCGCTGCAAATCAAGCAAATCAAACTGCAGGCCAACCAACAGTTGATTCAACTCCAAGACCAACAGAAACTGCTGGACGCCCAGATCGACGGTGAGGCCCAGTTGTACGGGCTTTCGATGCAGGATCTCGACGCCGCGAATGCCAAGGCACTGATTCTGCAGAAGCAACTCGACATCACGAAGCAAATCGCCGCGGAAACCGATGCGACGATCAAGGCCGAGATGCAGTGGTACCAGGAACTGCTTTCCGGAAAGATTCCGAACCTGCCGGTCGGGGCGCTGCCGCCCGGGTTCTCCTGGCCGACCGGCGGCGGCTCTAACTTCACCTTCGCCGACGGCGCAATTCAGATCAACGTGAACGGCGCGACCGACGCAAACCAACTCGCCTCGCAATTGAAACAGGCGATTCTCCAGACGCTGCGTCGGCAGCAGGTCGGGCTGCAGTAAAAGCTGAGGTGGCACTTGCGAGAAATTGGGAAAGTTCTGTTTTTTGACGAAGCCCGAGGCTTTGGCTTCATCCGGCCTGACGGCGACGGCCCGGATATTTTCGTGCATGCCACAGGCATTGTCGATGACGAGTTCCGCGTGCTGTACGCGGCCGATGTTGTCGAATACGACGTTGAGGTAGGTCCGCGCGGCCCGCGCGCGGTAAACGTGGCGCGCGTTCAGGCAAAGGACTGACCGGGGGCGCCAATTTCCGGTTTTCCTCGCCCGCGAGCTGCCGGGTCTGCGGCCCGGCGCAGCCAAGCCTCGCCCCTCCGGTCGGGCCGCATTTTTCCCTTGACACGCCTTCCCCGTTTTGATAAAGTCATAGTCGAAATGAGAACCTACTCAACTCCGCAAGCAGCCAAGATGGTCGGGGTAAGCTACATTACCCTGTTTCGTTGGGTTTCCGGCGGCATCATCCGGCCATCGATCGCCTTCCCGATGGACGGCAGTACGCTTTGGCGATGGACCGCTGCGGACGTTGCGCGGGCTCGCAAGATCAAGGCTACGCGGAAACGCGGGCCGAAACCGAAAAGAAGGCGCTAGGTGCGGAGCGCGCCCGCGCAGTCACGCGAACGCGCGACACCCCTCGGGTCTGTAGGCTCGGTATGGGGCGACCAATCGGTCGCCCGGCATTATAGGGGAACGAAGATGGACACCGAAACGAAGGGGAACGAGGCCCAAGAAAAGCGCCGCAAGTGGGGCAAGGGCCGAGTCTGGGCTCGAGGAAGCGTGCTTTGGATCCGCTATTACGACGCGGCCGGCCGGCAACGCAGCGAAAGCGCGCGTACATCAGATCCGGATGTCGCGGAAAAGCTTCTGGACAAGCGCATCGGGGCGAAGTTGAATGATATCCTTCCGCCGCCGCGGAAGGTCCGCGTCACGGTCGCCCAACTCTACAAGGACGAGATCGCATATCTAAAGAAGAACCGGAAGCAGACGGACTGGGTCAAGAGTTGTTGGGAGCTTCGGCTTAGGGACTTCTTCGGTGCCCGCCGGGCGCGGGAGATTCGCCGCGCCGACCTAGAGGAATACCAGTCTCACCGCATGGAAGCCTACCGCCGGGAGTTCCCTGACGCCAGCCAGAAGAAACTGCTTGCCTGCGAAACGGCCGTAAACAAGGATCTGGCGGTTCTCCGCATGATTCTCTATCGCGGGCGTGCGCTTGAGAAGCTTGATACCGTTCCGCCATTCCCGCCCAAGCTACCAGGGGCGATGGAGAGAACCGGCACCATTTCGGATGAACAGTTCTCCGCCATGTTGCAAGCCTGCGGCCCGGGCGAGGTGTGGCTCAAGACGCTTCTGACGATGGCCCACACTTGGGGATACCGCCTTCGCGAGTTGCTTAAGCTTCGCTGTTTGCAGGTGAACCTGGCTGAAAGGATCGTTTACCTGCCACCCCGGTCGACCAAGAACAAGCACGCCCGACCGGTTCCGATTTCTGATCGCGAACTTCCGTTGCTGCGCGCGTGCCTAGCGGGAAAGAACCTCGAGGATGCCGTCTTCACGCGAGCCGACGGAACGCCAGTTGCCGACTTCCGCTGCCGATGGGAGAAACTTGTCGACGCGAGCGGTGCCGGGCACTTCACGATTGATGAGAACGGACGGAAAAATTGGGTGAGGGCGGTCTTTCACGATTTCCGCCGGACCGCGATCACTAACATGCTGGCCGGCGGCGTGCCAGCAGCGAACGTGCGCGCCTTAGTGGGCCACTTCTCAGAGGAAATGACGGCCCGGTACAATCGCCCGCAGATGGACACGCTTCGTCAGCTTCGGGAAGCCGCATCGATTCGCTTGGCCGCGCTCAACGCGCCGCAGGCGGCCGATGAGAGCCGGATTGTTGCAGAACAGGGACAATTCGGGGACAATGGCTCGCTTGGCGCCCCCAAGTTGTTGAGCGGAAGTGGCGGAATTGGCAGACGCGCAGGACTTAGGATCCTGTGGCCGAAAGGCCGTGTGGGTTCAAATCCCACCTTCCGCACCAACTAACTCCCTTGCCGCCCCGCTGGGGCTCCCGGCATATTCCAGTAAGTTATGGCTAAGTTATGCGGCGGACTCGTGTATAGTAGGGACGAAAGAAATCTCAACGCAGCTTGCGGTGGAAAGGATGAGGATGGCGAACTTAGCTCAAATGCTCCAACAATTGCGCAACGAGCGGAACCAGGTGGCGAAGGATCTCGATCGACTGGACAAGGCGATCGCTGCTCTGGGTAATCTGACGAGTACCGGCTCCGCCCCGGCGCAGGCCAGGAAAGTGAAGAGGACCCGGAAGCTTTCCGCAGCTGCGCGGAAGCGGATTTCCGAAGCGCAGAAGGCTCGCTGGGCGAAGGTGCGGAAGCAAAAGGAATCCTAAGTCTCGGCGGGCGCGGTCTTCTCGCCTGAGCCGCGCAGAATTCAGCCCTCTCTCTTACAGAAGGCCGGCCTCAGGGGCTATCTAAGCCCCTGAGGCTGTGCCTTCTCTTTTCGCGGCACTGTTTTTCCGATGGTATTCCCCTGAGCCGTTGGTTCGGCCATGCATTTTCTAAAGGCACGGCTTCGCCCGCTGAAAAAAGTGTCGACACCTGAATGCCCAACTCGTGCGATAGGGGTTTCAGCGGATCGTACCTTCAGCCGTGACACTAAGACCGCATAATCCCGTTCTCGAAGCTTTGTGGTCCGGCGTGTCCTGTAGACCGCTCTGCCTGTCAGCCCAGCGGATGCTTTAGGAACGTCGGCCTGTGGCACAGGCAGGTAATTCCTCTTGCGGCTTTGGCGGAAAGCACTGGGGCGCATTTCGAGGTGCTTGGCGAAGACAGGCAGTTGGGGCATCATAGGTCGAACCTATGGCCTCGACGCCAACCGACCCCGCCGCTCCGGCCGAATCTTCTGCCTCCCGCATCCATGCTCCCTGGTGGACAAGCGGGCCCGGGATTGTCGCCTACCTGTCCTTGGGCACGTTGGTACTGCATTTGGCTGTCGCCGGCCGCTACGATTTCTTCCGCGACGAGCTTTATTACATCGCCTGCAGCAAGCACCTTGCCTTCGGTTACGTCGACCAGCCGCCGCTGATCGCTCTGGTTGTCTGGCTGACGCGCCACCTGCTCGGCAATTCCCTGGAGGCGCTGCGGACTCCGGCGGCGCTGGCCGGCGCCGCGCTCGTCTGGCTCACCGGCCGGATTACCCGTGATCTTGGCGGCGGCCGCTTCGCGCAGGCGCTGGCCACCGTTTGCGTCATCGTCGCTCCACTCTATCTCGTCACCGATTACCTGATGACGATGAACGCTTTCGAGCCGCTCTTCTGGATGGGCTGCGTCTGGCTGCTCGTTCGCATCGTGAAGACGGGCGATCAGCGGCTCTGGCTATGGTTTGGAGCGCTTGCCGGCCTTGGCCTCGAAAACAAGTACTCAATCGCCGTTTTCGGTCTTGGCGTCGTGGTCGGGCTGCTGCTCGGGGGCGAGCGGCGCCAGTTTCGCAGCGAATGGATCTGGCTTGGCGGCACGCTGGCGCTGCTGATCTTCCTGCCGAATCTGGTCTGGGAGATCGCCATGGACTGGCCTTTCCTTCAGTTGATGCACAACATTCGCGCCGATCACGTCAACCTCTGGCCCGGCACGTTCGGTTTCTTCCTCCAGCAGTTTCTGCTGACGAACCTGTTCGCCCTGCCCGTCTGGCTTGCCGGCGTCTACTATTTCTTCCGCGTGCCCGAAGGCCGGCCCTATCGCGCGCTCGGCTGGACGTTCCTCACGGTCTACGTCGTCTTCTTCGCGCTCCATGGCAAGGATTACTACGTCGGGCCCATCTATCCCATGATGTTTGCCGGCGGCGCGATCGTGCTCGAACGGTTTTTTCAACGGCCGCGCCGCGCCTGGCTGCGGCCTGCCTCGATCGCCATCCTGGCCGCCACGGGGGCTTTCTTCGCACCCATCGCCCTGCCGCTGCTGCCCGTGCCCACCTTGGTCCGCTACGTCGAATGGTTCCCGCTGCTGCCCAAGCCGACTGAGAAGAGCCACCTGGCCGCCGTGCTGCCCCAGTATTTCGCCGATCAGTTCGGCTGGCGGTCGATGACCAGGGCGGTGGCCGAAACTTATCGAAGCCTTCCAGCCGCCGATCGCGCCCAGGCCGCCATTCTCGGCAACAACTACGGCGAATCGGCAGCGATCGATTTCTTCGGGCCAGCCTATGGCCTGCCGCCCTCGATCGGTGTCCACCAGAATTACTGGCTCTGGGGCCCCCGCAACTACACCGGCACGGTGGTGATTGTGCTTGGTGACAACTACTCCTCGCTCGCCGCCAAATGCGGCCACGTCGCCCTCGGCGCCAGCTACAGCGACCCCTACGGCCTCGAGCACGCCCCAATCTTGGTTTGTTACAACACCTTCGAAAACCTCCAGCAGCTCTGGCCCGCTCTGAAGCAATGGAATTGACTTGGATCCCACGGGAACGGCACCCAGCCAAACAGTCGAGGCTCACCGACGACACGTTCCGCCCGCACCGCCCGGCTTGGTCCGGCCAGCCAGCCGTCCGCGAAAGCAACCGGGACCATCGACTCGTCCCTGTCAAGCCATTCGAAAATGTTACCGAGGCGTGCGTCGTCGAGACATTAAGAATGTTACCGAGGAATGGTCGTCGCCGCGGCTGTGGGAAAGTGGCAATCCCGCGCGGTTGGCGGGATTCCCAAG
>JAEHJW020008169.1_pt1 | contig 15155 bp, 34 predicted proteins | sample 9271431 | NCBI WGS metagenome assembly JAEHJW02
GGCGATGATCGGCGCCGGTGTCCTTGAGTTCGGCCACCACGAGCGGGCGGTCGGTCGTCAGGAAGTTCAAGCCAAATGGGACGCCGAAAAGTCCAGCCGTCAGACGGTGGTCATCACCCGGCAAGCCGAAGTCATCCACGAAAACGCGGCCAAGGATCATCTGGCCGAGAAGGTAGACAACCATGTTCAAGACCAAATCAAAGCCGCTTTGGCTGATCGTGATCGCGCTGTGCGGGCTGCTTCAAGCCTGCGCGACGAACTCGCCGCAGTTCGAGCCGACGCCATGTCCGAAACCACAACCCGTGCCCGCCTCGCTGCGGAACTCGCCGCCACCGCCGACAGCTTCGGCGAGTGCAGCACTCGATATTCAGCGCTGGCAGAACAATCTGACCGCCTCTCGATACAAGTGAGTGGATTGCTGGCTCTGGCACCTCAGTGAGCCGATTATCCGAATCAGGATAAGGGCCGATAAAAGACCGAAGCCCCGGCACACGAATGTGCAAGGGCTCCTGATACCAGATCCGCGCATGGCTGGCTGGCAATCCAATTCTATCAACCCCACCCGAGCCATTGCGGCCAGGGTGGGGCTCTTTTTGCGTTTGGGTGTCATTTTGCAGCGTTCAACGCAGCCTCAACCCACGCGGCCAAACTCACACCAGCGTTATCAGCTTTAGCCTGCCATGCCGCTTTTGTGTCGGGGTGGACGCGCAACTCAACTCGGGCATTTTTGCGGGCGTCTGGTGGCACTGGTGGTCGCCCGCGCTTGGCGGGCTGTTTTTGCTCATTCACCTGCAACCTCAGAAAAACTGATCACGTTGTCATCAGCGACAAGCAATTCATCTGCGTATTGGGCATTTTCCTCCGGGAATGTTATGAAAAACAGGTCGTGCTCGCCGTTGTATTTCTGGACGCCATTCGCTGAGGAGCCTTGAATTTGGGCTTCCAGTGAGCTGGCGTAGAAGCCGCCAGCGTTGCTTTTTACGATGATTTTGTAGGTTACGTTGCTCATTTCGTTCTCCTGATTTGCTGGGCTGCACCGCGCTGCCCATGTGTATTAATGTACGGCAAACAATTGGAGCAGTCAAGCATTTTTGTACGGCAAAGATGCAACAGTTCTTCCGGTTGAGCCACTGAGCGCAGAAACGCGGCTGATATACTGCGCAGCCTGCCAAAGCGGCAGATCCCGCACGTTCTGGATCGCTGCCCGCACAAATCCCGCAAATGGTGCGCAAGCTATTGATTTGCAAGGCGATTCGACCCGCCCCCCGCGCACCACGGTTAAAAACGGCTGTTTCCAACCGTTCCTAACAAAAGGCCACTTTACCTAGCGTAGAGTGGCTTTTTTCTTGCCCGCGTACCCTACCTAATCCGACCGTTTCCAATCGTTTGTTACCATGCCATCCCGCAATTTGCCCGCAACGGCGCCCGCACGGATTCCCGCATGGCCTACATTCGCAAACTCAAAACAGGATGGCGCGCAGAAATTGAACGCGGAGGCGTGCGCAGATCGATGGTTCACGCCACGAAGTCGGCGGCCCAGCAGTGGGCGGTAGCCGAAGAGGCCGCGATCCTGGCGGGCCAGCGCGGGCAGTTCCCAGACAAGACGTTGGCCGACGCGGTTGACCGATACCGGCGCGAAGTGACGGACAAGAAGGAGACCGGCACGGCGCGGGCCGACAATCTTCGCTTCGACGCTTGGTTGCGGGATTTCCCTGATCTGGCGCGCAAGGTCTTCCACACGATCACGGCAGAGGACATCGCGGCGTGGGTCAATGCCAGACTCGATCAGGTGTCCGAGTCGTCAGTGTTGCGTGAGGCGCAGCAGTTCCGGCCAATCTGGGGGCTGGCTATCGATCAGTGGTTGTGGGCCGGGAAAAGCCCGTGGAAGGGCGTCAAACTTCCAGGCAAGGGTCATGCACGCACCCGGCTCCCAAAATGGCAGGAGGTTCGGCTTATGGCCCGTTCTGCTGGGTATGTGACAGGGATGGCTCCCACATCCTTGCAGGCGGAGTCCATGTGGGCTTATCTGGTGGCCCTGCACACGGCTCTGCGGTCTGGCGAGGTGTTGCGTATGTCGCGCTCAACCGTGGATCTGAACCGGCGCGTTTACCGGCTGGATGAGCACAAGACGGATGGCCACATCGGCACCCGGTTTGTGCCACTGACTCGGCGGGCCGCGAAACTGCTGCGCGTGCTTGATGCCTCCGCTGAGGCTGCTGGCCGGGATGAGTATTTCACGATCAGCGACGGCAGCCGGGACACGCTTTGGCGCAAGGTGCGCGACCGCGTGATGATCGAGGGCCTGCGCTTTCATGACTCGCGGGCCGCTGCGCTGACTTGGCTGGCCAAACGCTATGACGTGATGACCCTAGCCAAGATCAGCGGGCACACGAACATCAATCAATTGTTCGAGGCGTACTACCGCGAGTCCCCGGAGGACATCGCGGCGCGGCTGTAGCTTCACTTCCCACGCATCCACCGCTGCACATCAGCCAGCGACCAGTAGCGGGTTTTTTGGCTGACGTTGATGATTGGGGCCGGGAAGTCAGGTCTTTTCGTGACTCGGTTGGTTACGTGATCGCGGCTGCAACCCAGAAGTTTTGCAATGCCTGCCGTGTCAAGTCGATGCGTTGTCATGGTGTTCATCTTCACTGCTCCTGCTCGTCTTCATCCTGCTCATCCATCGGCGGGAAGTCCCCGTCGTGTCGGTGGTCGTCGGGCTCTGGTTGTTCGCCAGATTCCCAAGGTCGGGCGTTGGCGCGCTCGCGGGCTCGGCGTGATGTCATGTGCTCACCTTCCGTTGGTGGTCTGCGGTGCTGTGCTCCATTTTGACGATGGCGGACTGGATGGCATCTGCGAGGTTCGGCCAGTCTTTGCTGTTGGTGAGGATGCATTTTGTCGCGATGGAGATGCTTGCCTCATCCCCCCACGACAGCGTTGCTACGATTTCGCCGTCTGTGTCGGTGATGATCATTTCGTTGATTTCTGGCGTGTAGATCATGAATTTCTCCAAGCAAACGAAAGCAGATCGCGCATGATCCAGATGTGCCTCATGTTGGCGACGTTGACTACATCGGTTGCGCGCGGAAATACCTCGACCGCATCATGCATTGGGTATCCAGCCTCAGCCTTCAGACGTTGCAGGTCTTCCCATGGGATGCCGTCTTTCCAGCGCAGCCCATCTATGGCGGTGATGTTCACAGAGAGTCGCACTAGAGCCATGCCTTCGGCTGGGTATTCCTGAACAAGAAAGTCCCGCGAACGCAGAACGCGCAGTTGCGGCCCGCTAGGATTCGGCCACTCGCTGCGTGGAATCTCTTTCAGGGCAACGGGCCATTTTGCGTTGTCTCGTGCAAGCTGTCGGCGTTGCTCACGTGTGGTGATGATGCTCATCCTTGCTTCTCGCTTTCCTGCATTGCCTTGCCGATAGCTGCGGCTGCGCGGACTCCTGCGTATCTGCGGGCCTTTTGCTTGTCGCCGTCATGGTCGCTGTATCGCTCAGTCCAGCTATCAACAGTGACTGAAGCCATGCCCCATGTGACATTCATAAGCAGATGACATTCAAGCCGCGCTTCGTCGTAATCGTCGATAAGTGTCCCCCTTGACCGTATGCCCACGAGCGCGCAGCTCATTGGCGATCAAGGCTCTCTGTTGGTGTGGTCGACCGCCCTGGCCTACCAGCCCAAGGTATGAATTGCCGACGCTCAGCAGGTCGCTTTCTGCGGCCTCGCGAATGCGTTGGATTGCGCAATTGGCCATTCTGATCAAATTCCTGAATGGTTAAATGGGCAATCTGCGGACGGCTCGGGCGCGGAACTCGCCGAGCTTGTGGTAGCGGGTCGGGGTGCCGTCGTCGAAGTACTGACACCAAGCCCAGCTGGATTCGGTCTCGTGTTGTTGCGACGACCAGTACCACGTAGGCTGGAATTGCGACTTCAGATTGGCGAAAAGCAAAGCTTGCTCATTGCGCGAAGGCAATTCGCCGCCGTGCTTGGCAGCCCATTTCTTGGCGTCTTCCCAATTCAGGTTCTCTTCGTCACCGGGGAGCAAGATCAGATGGTGAGAAGGTTCACCTTCGGCATCGAGCACCAGGCCGGCGTAATGCTCGCCGGGGTTGAGCTCAATCAATACCTCGGGGATGCCGTATGTCGACGGCGTGTTCGCCTTGAGGGCTTCGATCATCTTGGCCAGCTCTGCCTGCTTGGACTCGATGTCTCGAATGGTTTCAATGATGGTCATGAATCACCTGTAAATGGATGAATGATCAAATGGGCAATCTGCGGACGGCTCGGGCGCGGAACTCGCGGAGCTTGGGGTCGTAGTACTGGTCGCCGTAGCTGAAGGTCTGAGACCAAGCCCAGCTGGTGTTGTCAGGCTCGTCCTCGATCGCCAGGGTTTCGTTCGTCCAATACCAAGCCTTCTGGAATTGGTCCGTGGAATGCGCGAATAACATGGCCGACTCGATACGATTGGGCAGATCCCCGCCAATGCTCTTGGCCCAGTCCATTTGGGCCTGCCATTCGGCGCGTTCGCTATCGCCCGGCAGAAGGATCAGGTGATAAGCCTCACCCTTTTGATCGCCAATGGCGCCGACGTAGATTTCGCCCTCGTCTAGTGGTGGAAGTTGCAGTGCTTGCATGTCTTGACCTTTCTGGTCGTTGTGGTGAAGTTATGTGGCGTTAAGCCAATGCTTTGGATTGGTATGCATCACGCAGGCTGCGGAGCATGTCAACCCTGAAGGACAGTTCTTCGGTTGTGCCGTTTGCTTTCAGGCCTTGGCCGTGCTGTTTCCAGTTCTGTGTCTGGCTCCGGATCTTGGCCTCAAGTCGCTGGCCAGCGTACAGCGTGCCGCGCCCGGGAATGCATGCGCAACTGTCGGCGATAAACCTGGCGTAGAACCGGGGCGCGGATTGCTTTGGCGCAGGCATCTGCTCGACAAGCACCAGTCGATGTACGCGCTCGATCATGTTGCGCATCACACACCTTCGCGCAAGCCTCACGCTCTGCCAGTACCGCATCAGCGACAGATTGCAGGGATGCGCGGGCGTAGGCTCGCATCTGTTCTGCGGTGTACCCCCTGATCCTGTAGCCAGATTCATGCGTGTCAATAGTTACAGGCTCAGGTAGCGGCGGCAACTCCCGCTCATCCACTGGCGCGGCAGTCGGCAGTACATATCCCCATTGCGCTGCCAGCCTCTTTTGTACTGCTGGGTCAGATAAGTTCGGCTGCTCGGCTGTCGGTACTATTTCCCCTGCGGTAGTCTGCGTGGCAACTGAGGGCAGCAGTGATCGCAGCCAGTTCGCGTCGTCGCGATCAATGCTGTACTGCTGGATGATGGCTTCCATCGTGATAGCTTCGCGGTGGTCTGCTGTCGGCAGGGCGAGGGCGGCTTCCTGCTCGGTTAGCATCTTCTTCAGGATGCGTTCGGCATATACCTCTTGTGCGATTGGTGACCGGAGTGCATCAGCGGCCCAGCGTGAACGTGACTTAGCCCACTCAATCCAGTAGGCAGGCGTTTCAAAATCAGACGTGTCTAGTGGGTTTGTGTTGGCGATTCCATCGAGAGTAACCAGTGCGTTTTGTGCTGCCTCGCGCAGCTTTTGGTTTTCAGTCATGGGTTGCTCCTTACGAACCGCACATCAGTTCGCACATGGTTGAGTCTTCATTGCGGGATTGGCCGCCTTTGGATGTCCAGACGCTCTTGCCGATCTGGTTACTTATCCTGATGATTTTGGAGTGCTGGCTTTCGCCAAACTGGTCATGTGCGAATGCCTTCTCTTTCCACTTATCGCCAGAAGCTAGACAAGGGAAACAGCCGACACGTGGGAAGCCTTCCCAATAAAGTGGGTTCAAGTCATCCTGGCCGACGAAATCGATAACGTCCTGCTCAGACCAGTCCAGCACGCACAGCCGGAAAGACACGCCAAGCTTGGCTAAATACTTCGGGTACTTAGATGGCAGCACTTCATGGGGCGCATAAAGTTCATCACAGACCTTGCCGACATACCGCGCCTTGCGTTCAGCAGACTCGCCGGATCGCATTCCATACCAAACCTCAAAACCGCCAACGTCAGAACCCGTGATCTTGCGTTTCTTGACCGCTATACGCGACCCCTGGTGCTCGGCCAGAGCTTTGCAATAACGCTTTGTCGGCTGGATCTTGAGCTCATCTGTGCAATGGCGTGCACCACCACCAGGGAAGCGCCCATATTTGAGCGACTTTTCCTCAACGGACCCGGCGCACACAGTGTCGATCTGGATTGGGCCGTATAACGTGCGCAGCTTCTTGACATGCTGGTATGTCAGTGGGTGCTCAAACTGGGTGTCACAGAACAGGCCACGCACTTGCTCTGGCGGGTAGTGTTGTAACGCCAGCTTGAGACAGGCTTGCGAGTCTTTGCCGCCACTGATCGGAACCAAAATCTTAACGGTCATTTCGGATCACCATCCAAATGCGTACAAACACATTGACGTCACGATTTGCACGGTCAAACTCGACCGCCTTTGTGGCGTAGGCAATCAAGTCCGATTTGCCGTATGCACTGATGCTGCAAGACTCATCGAACCCGAGTAGCCGCATCGGAGGGGGCTCTGGCAGCTTGATAGGTTTATTCATACCTGCCCCTTTGCGCGAAGGGCGGCGATGATGGCATCAATCAGCCTTGACGCGTTGATACTGGTCCTTGTGATTTCGTAAGGCCCGCTGTCATAGGTCATCTTCACCGTGCCAATGCAGCCAGAGGCGACAAGACACTTCACGCGCTCGGCTTCCGTCAGCGTCACCGGCTCTTGCGATGGCTCACGCTGGCACCCAAAGTTGCAGCATTTCTCAGGAGACTTGCACGCTTCCGGGCATGTAGAAGCAGGCTGCGATGGGGCGGCGGCGAGCATGGCGCGATAGATGGCATCTACCTCAGCCCATGTCAGAGCGCCAATGCTGTCGGAAACCTCGCTATAGACCTCAATATTGATACCAGCCGCCTTCATTTCAGGCGTCGGCTCAACAGGAACCAGCTTCCACCCTTGCGGCACAGCAGGCGCGGGGGCTGCTGCGGGTGGGGTGGCAAGTGATTCAACCAGGATGTGAAGGGCCTTGATGTCGTCCAGGTCAATGCAAGCAGCGTTCCCTGGTAGCAACTCTCCGCGCTCAAGCCATGCAATTGATCGCTTGAGTCGTTCCGTAAGGCCATCTGGCAATGCCACCGTCTCAGCGGCTTGGGTTTGGTCGGTCATTTGCTTCTCTCGGGTTGGGTGACCCACCGTGCCACCTAACAACGGCACCCTCTACTACAGGCACGGGGGGTCTAAAGGGTTAGGCCACAAGTGCCTGAAGTGCTTTCAATTCCTTGAGGCGCTGTGTAGCTGCCTCAATCGTTGCGATCTCGATGTCGTCATCGCTCGCCCCGTTTTGCAGCCTTACGCAGGCATCACGCAATTCATGCAGGGCATCAGCCCTAGCGTTGCGAATTGCGCTCAACCTACCTAGCTTTGTCATGGCTTGAGCGTTGTCTAAGTCAGGTAGAGGGCGCAACATGGTCAGAAGGGAATGTCTTGGTCTTGTGTCCAGTCTTCCCCGGTTGACTGGCTGGCTCGGTTTGTTTGCGCGGTTGCTTTGCGCTTGTCATAGACAGGCTTTAGCATCAAGGCATCGAACATCTTTTCTAATCGCTCAGGCTTTGTTTTCTGGTCGAGCACTTCTGTTGCTGTGAGTTCAGACTCAGCTTGAAACACAGCAAAGATCGCGATGCGATCACGGTCATGGCCTTGATCGTCTGTTTCAATTTCTTTGCGAAGCAGAAAGCCGATACGCTTGCCCATCAAGTCAGGGTATCCAGTGCCAGAAACACGCTCACGTTGTTTGGCTTCCTTATTCCACTTCTCAAAGCTGATTTGGCCTTCTTTGATGCCGCGAATCTTCAGGCAGGCAAGGATGGCGTTAACCGTCTTGAGCGATGACAAGGGCTCGCCATCAGATCGGTGGGTGTACAGATCCAAGTAGTCAGCCGTAGAGCCATCATCAGACTTGAACGACAGGCCCAATCCTTTGGTTCCCTTTGTCGATGTGATGGCTTCAGCGCGAGTAATGACGCCGACATATTTGCCGGTTTCGCGGATAGATGAAGAAATGGAATCAGCCGCCTTGGCTTGTGTTGCATCAAGTGTGTAGCTCATGGTGGTCCTTGATTTTTCAGTGATGGTCAGGAAGAAAAAGCCTTTTCGACAGGCCATTGGTAGAGATAGATACGACTTCGGACGGTGGACTGATTCAGCTTCTTGCGTTCGCAGTGCTCACGCAAAGTGCCTTGAACGCCATCAACAAGAAAGATCCTTGTGTTGCGCTTGTTCCTGGCCTGATCAACAATCGCCTGCCACTCGCAATTCGTTGTTGAGTAGCCTTTGTCGTTGTCGATGCGGCCAAGAGTCGTGCCAGGTGGACGCTCGCCCATGTCTTGAAAGAACAAGTCAAAGGAAGCCCAGCGTTCGCATATGTCGATTCCACGCCCACCATAAGACGGGTACTTGTGGTTACCGGTGTTGGTGCATCGCGTATGCATGGATTGCCAAGAACGATAGGTCGGCGTTCCATACATGCCGTGCTTTTTCTTGTTCTGGGTTGTTGTTTGGCTTCGCAAGCAACCGCAACTTGTGGTGTGGCCTGATCGCAAGTTCCCCAGTTGCTTGATAGCCTTTGATCCGCAGTCACAGATACACAGCCACATAGATTGGCCGTTGGTTGTCCGCTCAAAACTCATCGCTACCAGCAAGCCAAAACGCTGGCCTGTTACGTCAAGCCGCTTCATGACTTACCCCCAGTTCATAGAAGTTGACAATTTGGGCATCGACTTCGGCAAGATCGTTTGCGATCAAGCGCTCTGGAAACATGCCCATTGGGCTTTTGCAGCAGTCCTGCCCGTTTGTCTGGGTTGAGAACTGATAGACGCCGTTCGTCACCTCTGTGCGTAACACGATGGTGAAAAAACCCTCTGGAACGATGGTTTGATCAACCATTTTTCCAACCGTCTTCATGCGCACTTGGCCGAACTCGTCGGTCTGGGTGTGCGCAAGGATGTAAACGCGGCGGCTTGGGCCAAGCGAACCGGCTGCCGTGAAGATGTTCCAAGCGTTTTTGCCGATGTCGCTGAACTTGTCATAGCCACGCTCTGCGCTGCGGCTCATGAGTTCGTTGACCATTACAGCCTGGTAATCGTCAATCACCACGATCTCCTTGCGCGAGTTGCGCATGGCCTTCTCGATGTGAGCTGGGTTGTCGGTCTGGAAGACGGAGCCCTCTGGGTTATCCTTCGTGACCATCTTCCAAGCGCTCGACTTAAAAGGGAGTGGCTTGCGGATGCACTGGATCAGCAGCGTTTTTTCTGGCTGCAGGTTGCGCATGCTGGTGCTTTTGCCCGATCCCGACGATCCCAAAATCAGTGTCGCGATACTCAATTTCAACTCCTTCAAAACTCGGTAACTCGTTCAACTCTTGATTCATGAGCGCATCCCAATGCGCAGATTTCGTGCGGCTCATACGTCCTCACATCGGAAACAACTGCGGCAGACCGTTGTCCACCAGCCAATAGAAGGCCAGCAGCGCGGCAAACAGAGCCAGCGCAATCACTGGCACCGTCACGTCAAGGCCCTCAGGCTCGATGTCTTCGAAGGGTTCGGTGGGGGCAACCGGATCGGGCACCACAACGTAAAACTGTCGACGGTGGAAGTCGTTCAGCGGCTCGCGGTTGTGCATCGCGCCAAACTCCATGCACTCATCCATGGCTTCTACTTGGGCTTGACTGATGGTCATGATGGTTCCCCCAGCTTCACAGGGATGCACCCGGCGCATTGCCAGAACCGCGTGCGTGGGTTGATGCGGCCACCGGCTTGACTGCGCCACTTGTTGCAGGTCATGCAGTGCCGCGTGCTGCCAGCGTTGAACGGGTTGTCGGTCGCGTTCGAGCCGGTGTGGTTGGTTGGCTTACGAAGTGCGCTCATGGCTTACCTCGTCAACAGGGAGGGGCCGTAGACCAGCACAGCAGGCAGCGCCACGCCAATCGCAAAGGCCAGCGCAACACCGGCAAAGGATTCAAGGCGGCTCATTGCCGACGCTCCCAGCGGGCCTGCGCAACCGCTTCTGCGTTCAGGTCGACATAGGCATCAATCACGCCTTCGCGCAGGGTGATGAGGTTCACCACATGAGCCCCGGCACCCGACATCATCGACATCAGCACAGCAGGATTGCCTTGGTGCTCCAGAGCCTCCATCACCGCGTCATGGATGCGAATCAAACGCTCTGTTTTCTGACCGTTGACATTGATCGTGTAGCTGGGCACGAACTGACGCTCACCGCCCAAGGCCTTCTTCATTTCGTTGCGCAGTTCTTCGCGAACGTCAGCGACCAGGGCATGGAATCGCTCGCTGCTTTCTGCGGCCTTGCTGGCCAGCATGCCGGCTTGTTTCTGGATCACCGATCCGAAGCACGGCTCCGGCTTTGACCGCTCAATCACGTCTTGCATCTCAACTCTCCCGTTTGGGTTGCGTTGAGAGAATATTAGCGAGCCGCTAAAGATGTGTCAATAGCGTGGCGCTAACTTTTTGCGGAAGATGTGGCGCATCCCTAGCCCTAGGGGGTAATGTGGACGCAAAAAAGCCCGCTCATGGCGGGCTTGATACATGAATGAGTTCGGCTTAGGTGTCCCACCATTCCTTAATCCAAAGGCGCAATACCGGCACCGATGTAAATGCGGCTCCGGCGACCAGGAATAAACCCAAAATGGCAGGGACCCCAAGCGCAAACGCCATCCTAAAAACTATGCTGAAGATGGTGAAAAAAATGATTCCCTTGATCAGCTTCTTCATCGTTTTCCCTCAAAAAGTCTGATTACTTCCGCCTTGCGGAATATGTCCTGAATGGCCTTTGCCTTATCGCGACACACGTTCTTCGGTTTAATGACAAACCCACGATTGAAATGCAAAACTTTTGCGGGGGTCAAGCTGCGTGCTTGGCGTTTCCTGAGTGGGGCACGTTGTGGTTTTGGGCTGTTGGCATATCAAGCTCTTTTAGGGCGCCCTTTATCACCCCCTGTAGGTAGCCTTTACCTTCAGGCGTAAGCGCATCAATAGTCTCACGGGGAATCATGGGGAATGGCCAATTTGATGGACCATCGTCAACCGGTTGGTCCATCCATCCCCTTTCAAGGTTCAATTCGACCTCTATATCTCTAGCGGAATCCGAGTCCATCACACGCGGCTTGCCTGTCTTTGCATCTTCTGATCGGTTCACCCATTGGCTGATTTGCGCTGGTGATTTCTTGATCGCTCTCGCTAAATTGGCCTGCGTGCCATTGATACTGATGAGCAATTTCAGCCGCTTGAGGCGGGTTTCGTCGATCGTGTCCATGACGTGATTTTTTAGCGCCGCGTTAACTTTGTCGATTCGCAGCACGCTATTGACCGGCGATTAGCGAGGCGCTAACATTGTGGTCATGAAGCTCTCTGACTACTTTGCACAAGAGCGAGGATCGCAGTCCCGCCTCTCTAAATCGACCGGCATCCCTGCGCCCATGTTGAGTCAATGGGCATCCGGTGATCGACAAATTCCGGCTGATCGGTGCCCAGCAATCGAGCGCGCAACCAATGGCGCTGTTCGATGCGAAGACCTGCGGCCCGACGTGGCCTGGGGTGTGTTGCGAGGACAACCTCAACCGACAACGCAGGCGGGCTAACCAATGCACCCGATGAAGGCCATCCGTCTGCGTCTTGGCGTCTCGCAAGACGAGATCGCCACCGGCATGGGTTGCAGCCAGTCGAATGTCTGCTTTTACGAGCGTGGGCAGACGATCCCGCCAGACCGAGCCCGAAGCCTCATCTACTTCGCTCGCTCCAAAGGGCTTGAGCTGACATACGAGCACATCTATGGCGGAGCTCAACTGCCCCTGATGCCGCGCAAAACGACCAACACGGAGGCGTGAGACGTGAACACCCTTTTGATCTACCTGCTTTTGGCCGTGGCCATGTTGGCCGCTGGTGGCGGCGCTTGCCTGCTGCTGTTCGTCTACTGCTTGCGCAACGTGCGCATGACGCCGGACGAGCCCGATGCCTTCAAGTGAGATCAATCGATGCGCGCTCATTCCAGATCCTTGAACAGCAAGCAAAGCAGTTCGAACGCCAAGCAGCGTTCTAGCAGCCTGGTCACCTTGTTGTGCGCCCACATGTGGAGCTTGATTTCGTCTTCGTCCATGGCTCTCAGTTTTGCCTGTTTGAGCCACTCAACACCACTCAACTGATTTGAGGTGACTTGTGAATCAACTCGGTTTTCCCTCTGAAGTCACCGCGCAGGAGATCTCGCGCGAGAAGACTTTGGGGGGCGCAATTGGCCTATGCGCCAAAGCTGCCGGCCTGGAGCCAAAGCAGGTGCAAGACCTTGTCAAAGCAGACAAGGCCCAGTTCAGCCGCTGGACTGATGACAAAGAGGGCATCGTTTGGGCCAAGTTTGCGGCCCTGATGGATGCCTGCGGAAACGATGCGCCGCTGCTTTGGATGTTGCGGCAACGCGGCTACGACCTGGCAAGCCTTCGCAAGCAGGAAACAGAAACCGAGCGAGCGTTGCGTGTGGCCAAGGAAGAGCTGGCCCGCGAGCGTTTGAAGAATGCCGCCTTGGTTGAGGCGTTGACGGGGAGGACTGTCGATGCGAGCCACTGACACCCAGCGCGAACAGAAATCCTTTTTCAAGGAGGCGATTGCGAAATGACCCGTAAAGCAATTCCAAAAGGCGTTCGCTTTGAAGTTTTTAAGCGTGATGGCTTCTCTTGTGTGTATTGCGGCGCTACTCCGCCGGATGTTCTGCTGCACATCGACCATGTCGTGCCAGTTGCTTTGAATGGCGGCAATGGAATCGATAACCTTGTCACCGCGTGCCAACCATGCAACCTCGGGAAGTCAGACAAGCCCCTCAGCGCCATCCCTAAATCAGTCAAGGAAAAGGCGGATGAGGCGCGGGAGCGCGAGGATCAGATCCTTGGCTATCAGGCAATTTTGTCTGAGATGCGACAGCGCATTGAGGATGACGCCTGGAAGGTGGCTGACGTCTTCAATGAGCTATTTGCCCCCGATTCCAATAGCTTCCAGCGCGAATGGCTCCTGAGCATCAAACGTTTTGTCGAACGCCTCGGACTTCACGAAACCATGATTGCCATGGAGATTGCCACAACGAAGAAGCCAAATAGTTCCTCTCAATGCTTTAAGTACTTCTGCGGCATTTGCTGGACGAAGATCAAAGAAGGGAGCGCTTGAATGGCACGCTCCAGAAATATTAAGCCTGGCTTTTTCACGAACGATGATCTCGGCGAGATGGACCCGCTCGCTCGTCTTCTATTCGCTGGCATGTGGACCATTGCTGACCGCGCTGGCCGCCTTGAGGATCGCCCAAAGAAGATCAAGGCTGAGGTCTTGCCTTATGACAACTGCGATGCAGATGCATACCTGTCGCAGTTGGCTGATCGAGGGTTCATTCTTCGCTATGAGTTTGAGGGAAAGCGGTACATCCAGATTCTTGCCTGGAAGAAGCACCAGAACCCCCACTGCAAAGAAGGGCCCAGCACGATACCGGCACCGTCCACGCACACAACCACAACAACGGAAGAACAGTACAAGCACAGTGCAAGCACAGTGCTAGAACTATGCGACGAACAACCTTTTCCGGAACGAGCCGGGCTGATTCCTGATTCCCTTAACCTGATTCCTGATTCCCTTAACCATGATGGTGATGGTGAGTGTTCTCACACGATTGGTGCACCGGCCATGGATGCAAGCACCAGCACCAACAAATCGGCTGAGGTATTTCCGATTCACGAAGGCTGGAAACCATCAGGTTCATTCGGCGTTCAGGCAAAGCTGCTCGGATTGCCGGTTCTTGATGGGCGATCCATGGCCGAAGGTATCGCCGAATTCGTCGCCTACTGGATCGCACGCCCCCATGAGTCGCGGACGCAAGCGGAGTGGGATCACGCCTTGGCCAAGAGCCTCAAGCATCGACAGGTGAAATCCGCGTCGGTGTCGTCCCGTTCTCCCCCTGGTCGCAAATCGACTCACGCCGGATTCGACAACAAGGACTACAGCAAAGGGGTAAACGCCGATGGATCACTTGCCTGACGCATCTGCATTCACGCTGCCAAAAGACTGCGACAAACACGGCTCGTTTGAGTCGCGCCATATCATCGGACGAATTTGGTCTAGCTGTCCCGCGTGCGAGGTGGAGCGCCGCGCTAAGGAGGCGGAAGCCGAGGCGCTTGAGCAGCGTCGCATGGCTGAGGCCAGAAAGCGCAAATTGCTCGGTCGCGCTGCGATCCCTGAGCGCTTCATCGGTCGCGCTTTCGACAACTTCAACGCAGACACGCCGGACAAGCTCCACGCGCTCACGGTTCTGCGCGACTACTCCGAGCGGTTCGATGAGGTTGCAGGCAAGGGCAAAGGTTTGGTTTTGCTGGGCAAGCCTGGAACCGGCAAAAGCCATCTCGCAAGTGCAGTCTTGCAAGCGCACATGGACAAGGATGTGCTCTATGCGACATGCCTCGATGTGATCCGCATGGTGAGGGAAACATGGCGCCGCGACTCTGAACGATCTGAGCGCCAGGTTCTGCAGTTTCTGGGCAATCTCGACCTTCTAGTGATCGATGAGATGGGCGTGCAATATGGAACCGATGGCGAGCAGACCGTTATGTTCGATGTCCTCGACGCACGCTATCGGAACCTCAAGCCGACGATCATCCTCACGAACCAGGATATGGCTGGGCTCAAGGCCTACTTGGGTGAGCGCACCTATGACCGCCTTCGGGAAACGTGCACGACCGTGGCTTTCGATTGGGAAAGCTATCGGCCAACAGCGCGTAAGGAGGGTGGAGCATGAACCTCTTTTCCAGGCGACTTTATCGCCTCTCGTTCTCGCTCGAGCAACGCCTGAAGGCCAAGGCCCACATCATTCTCGACCGGGTTGCCGCAGGTCATGACGTCGATCCGGCGTTGATCGATTGGGCTCTCCGCAAAACCGGGGATCTGCCATGAACACCACCGACACCCCCGCCATCCAGGCGCATCGCCGCCACATGGAGACGCTGACATCTGTTCCGCGCTCGACGGCTCAGGTCGAGGAATACCTGGCGGA
>JAEHJW020007156.1_pt1 | contig 15153 bp, 31 predicted proteins | sample 9271431 | NCBI WGS metagenome assembly JAEHJW02
GCGATAATATGTAATACATAAACTGAATCCGGATCGGTTCGACAAGAGCCGAATCCATTCGACGAAGAAAGCTCGCTCCACTCGAAAGAGTGCGGCGGGCTTTTTTGTTGTACGCCCCTATCACCGAATCCATTCGAGGAACGCCGTGCCGACATACCCGGGAAGAAAAGTCAGAGTGCAGCAGGAAGTCAAGCGGGCATTCAACGCCCACCGTGAGGAATACCACCGCATCCACGGCAGGGGGAAGATTCGCAATAAGAGGATCAAGACGGTTCATCTGAGTGATTTCGTCGATCAGGTTCTTCGTCTCGGGCTCGCTGCGTTGACCACACAAAGCCCGAATCAGTCTCCACAGCAACGATAATTTTTTTGTCCTTGAGTTTCAAGGACAACGATTTCCGGGGAGGCCCATGAAGTCGGAAAAATATGGCATGACACCGCTTGGGAAGGTGATATGGGAGGAGATTTGCAGGAAGGCCGCAGCGGAGGGTGTGGTGAAGATCGTGGAGTATGTGAGCGCGAATGTTGTGCCGATTGGAGAGAAGACCCTCCGTCGGCGGCTTTCCGACGATCAGTGGATGGTGGGGGAACTTCAAGCCCTTCAAACTTGGTGCGGCTCTGAGCGCATCTTCAAAGCGGTCGTTTCCCGATTCTCACTCGACGGAAAGGCGAAAGCACTATGAGCATCCTCGACACAAGACTCGACAAACTCGCGACGCGGGAAGTGTTCCGAGAGTTGCGCGATAAGGTAAGCGATCCGCTCACCGCGCCGGCCACAGACATTGAACTGGCGGAAGTTCTGCTCTCCGATGTCGCCGTCATTTTCATCCGTCACCTCGTCGTATGCGAGCGTCTGCGCAAGCAAGCGGCAATCCCGAAGCGATTTATCGCTAACCCCACTCAGGAGGACATCATGGATCAGTGTCCACGCTGCGGAAAAGATAACGACAACGGCGAATACGTATGCGACGCCTGTCTGCACGAATTGGATGCAATGGCCGAGCGCAATCTTTCTCTCGCCGGGGTTATAGCCGAGAGATTGGAGATCGAGCTTTCGGAGGGACAGGTACAGTGATCGACTTCCTCGCATCAATCCCGTGGGAGGTCTGGGCCGGCTCACTCCTTCTATCGGCCACGTTTTTTCTGCGCTTCTTCATGTGCGTGCGGGGATGGGACGACGAGATTCACGAAATGACCAACCGCCGCTTCCCCGAAAAAGGGCAGGGCAAATGAGCGCGGACCTTCTGCGGCTACTCACGCCGTCACCCGCATTCATATTTTGGGCGACCATTGCCGTGATTGGGTTCGCGCTTTCGTGGGTGCTTTACTCGGCGCGGAAAGACGAAAAGGAAAACGCCTGATGCTCTGCCCCAGCCTTGACACCGCACCGCATCAGATGGTCCCGGTAATGATCGGCACGACGATCATCGGCCGTTGGGTCTGCAAAACACCGTGGGCGCTGGATCGCTTCAAATCACTCATTCGGGAGAAAGCCATGACATACACGCACAGATTCGACACCTGCATCCCCTGTGAACACTGCGGGGGAGATTTGCAACTGCGCATAACCGCCCTCTACGACTTCCAGCGCATGACCCACGGGCTCGTTTGTGCGGAGCGCGTCAGCTACACGACAGACGTACCGCAGCGGACCGTCATCATCTGTGAGACCGAACTGTCGGAGGGCGAACGGTCGCGGGTGGAAGAAGAGATCCAAGAGCACACCTCAGAAGCCTACGCCGACTATCTGGCCGACATGTCTGACCGCAGGGCCGAAGAACAGCGGGAGGCCGCGCTTGAAGTGCTGAATCAGCAGTAACGGATCGCAACACAACAACACTCAGGAGGGAAGTATCATGTCACAAAACAAATCCACCGCTCAGGCTCCGGCCACACAGCCGCCGCTTGACACATTCTTTGCACCATTGGACAACACAAAACCGTACTTCAAGGCGGCATTCGAGGGCTTCGCCGGTTCCGGCAAAACGCACACGGCCGCACTGATTGCCGTCGGACTGCATAAGCACATCAAGTCCGAGAAACCCGTTGTGATCTTTGACACGGAACGGGCCAGCAAGTTCCTCCGCCCCCTGTTCGATAAGGCGGGTATTCAGGTGTTCGTCCGCGAATCCCGTTCTCTGGCGGACCTGAAGATCGCCATGCAGAAGTGCCGGGAGGGTGCGACGGACATCCTAATCATCGACTCAATCTCCCACATCTGGGAGGATTTCGTCGAGGCATACAAACGCAAGGTGAACCGCTCGCAACTTCAGTTTCAAGACTGGGGCGTTCTCAAGCCCGCGTGGAAGCGCGAGTTCTCCGACCCGTTCGTGAACGACGCTTACCACGTCATTATGACGGGCCGGGCCGGATACGAGTACGGCAACGAGAAGAACGAAGAGACCGGCAAGCGCGAAATCTTCAAGTCCGGGATCAAGATGAAGGTCGAAGGCGAAACCGCCTACGAGCCAGACATCCTCGTTCTGATGGAGCGGTTCGAGAAAGTGTTGCAGGAGAAGAAGGAGGTCTGGAGAGAGGGAACGGTGCTGAAGGATCGATCCACGCTTCTGGATGGCAAGACGTTCCGCAATCCGGGCTTCAAGGACTTCAAGCCCGCAATCGACACGATCCTCCGCGACCCGTCCGTGAAGGTTGACCGGCTGGAATTGGATGCCGCGCAACTTGTCAAGACGGAAGAAGAGAAGCGCGACTACACGCGCCAGCGGGACATCCTTCTGGAAAAGATCGAAGCATTCATGGTCAAGCACTATGCGGGACAGACCGCCGGAATGAAGGCCGAGAAGATCAAGGCGCTCGAAGCCTGCTTTGAGTCGGCGTCGTGGACGGAGATTTCGTCGATGAGCGTTGACCGCCTGACGGAAGGCTACAGCAAACTCCACCCGTACACGGAAACACGGAACGCAACGGCGGTGGCAACGCCAAACGCAGCCTGAAAGGACCGCCATGTCACGATCACTCAACAGGGTCCAACTCATCGGTTATCTCGGGCAAGACCCGGAAACGCGGTGCACGAACTCCGGCACGGCCGTCGCCACGTTCTCGGTCGCTACGTCGGAATCCTGGAAGGACGGCGAAGGCAACGCTCAGGAGAAGACGGAGTGGCACAACATCGTGGTCTGGAAGAAACTGGCCGAGGTTTGCGCCCAATACCTGAAGAAGGGAAGCCGGGCGTATCTCGAGGGCCGCATCCAGTCGCGCAGCTACGACGACAAGAACGGCGTGAAGCGGTATGTGTATGAGATCGTCGTGGATCGGCTGCTGATGCTCGACAGCAAGAAGTCTGTTGATACCAGCGATGCCATGCCGGAAGATCCAAGTCGTGCTGCGGCTGGTGGGGCCGCGCCGCACGACGACCTCCCGTTCTAAGGCGGAGGCCAACTTTCCCGCGTAGGTCGGGCAATGTCGGGATCGTTCCCCGGCGGGAAAGCAAAGGAGAATACAATGAGCGAGACATTCACAACCGCAGCGCACATCAAGAAGGTTGAGACGACCGCCGACCGGGGCGTCAAGCTTACGATCTACACGCAGGAGATCGACGCCGAGGCCGCAGCCAGTCTTTTCTCCCTCAAAGACAAGTATGGGTATTTCGTCTTCAAGGAAACCGAGATAACGGACGAGGATGTTTCCGGCCTTCCCGACTTCAAGCCGGAGTTCAAGTCTCAGAAAACCCCATCCGAGAGACTACGCGGAGTCCTGTACAGACTGTGGGAAGCAAAGGGGAAGCCGGGGGCTTTCGATCCGTGGTACGCGGCGAGAATGGAAGACCTCATCGACCACTACAAAAAGCAATTGCCAGAACTATGAACACCGCCGAAGCCCAGAGCGCACCCAAGGTCGGCTACTACCGGAAGGTGGAACCAGTGCGGCCAGTCAGCGACGAGATGTTGATGATGAAACGCTTGAGATCGTTCGCCGCTACCAGGCCCGTCCGTTCTAAGGTATGGATGGCACGGGTTAAACGCTTGCCGTGCAAGTGTGGCGCACCGGCAGACGAGGCGCACCATATGTTCGGGAGTTTCATGTCGTTGAAGACCTCCGACCTGTTCACGGTTCCCCGCTGTCGATCCTGTCACCAGCGGGAGCCGGATCTGAATCCGGAGGCATTGGAGGAATGGGTTAGACTGGTGCATGAGTATCTGCGGGACAAGTACGCGTCAGAATAACTCACCAATCAAGCGGAGTAAGCGATGAGGAAGCGGCGGAAGCGCATTGAACGGGTTGCTGAGTGGACGGCATGGGGCATACGGTGGAGCAGTAGCAACCGGCTGGATGGAACGGAGGAGTATTTGCAGGGTGCGGCCATCGTTGCGTCGATGTCTGCGGAACCCCTGCGTGGATGTACGGGCGCGATGCTGTTCCGATCACGCGAAGAATGTCGGCGGTTCATCGAAGATCACTACGGGTATATCCGCGACCGGAAAGATTTGCACGTTGAACCCTTCGGCTGGAAGATGCCAAGGGCTGTGCGGGTTGAGGTGCGCGTCAAGGATTTGGGTACACGGTAACTTCGGGACGAGGGACACTCCGGCCAGCGGAAACTATCCTGGATGGTGGAACACGCTGGCCGCCCGAATCAAACGACAAGGAGAGGGAAGATGGCAAGGGAAATCAAGTTCAGAGCGTGGGACAAAAACAAGCGCGACTGGGTGGATATGTTGGCGTTGATGCTCCCGACAGAATCGGAGACGGAGAGTTTTGTCCTCATGCAATATACCGGCTTGAAGGACAAGAACGGGAAGGAGATATACGAGGGGGATGTCATTCGGATATTCGTGAGACGGCACGTTGAGCCATCGGTTCACGCAAACGCAGAGGTGGTATTTGCGGGCGGAGTGTTTTGGTTTGAGGCCCGACAAATTGGATTCACAGACTGCAACTGGCATCTCTACAATCAGTCTGACCGAGAGGTCGTCGGCAACATCTACGAGACCCCCGACCTGCTCAAATGAGACTTCGCCACTCCAACATAGTTCAGCACATCATCGCGGGCATCATTTGCACAGGTATAGTCATTGTGTGGATTGCCTGTGTCATGTTCGCGGCTGCACATCTTTTCATACGGTAGGCGAATGTTGAAGCATTTCAAGCCGTGTCCAACGTGTGCTGGGAGGGGTTCCATCCCGTTCTCTGTTGAGGAAGAACGTCGGTGGCGAGAAGATCACGACCGGCGCGTTCAAAAATATCGGGAGGCAAGAATGAAGCGCGTAGCCGAACAGCAGGCGCGGCACGAGAAATACATGGCAAGGTTCACCCCCTGCCCCTTCTGTCAGGGCAAAGACCTTTCGGTTGAGCTTAATGGACAGGCAACCGATTGGGTGCGCTGTAATGCCTGCGGATGTACCGGCCCGGTCGCCGACGGCGAAAATCGGGCAATTGAACGATGGAACCAGAGAGAGAAGAAAGCATGAATGTCGGCAGCGACCCGCATCTATCGGTCATGTTCGCGGTGAGCCACTTATTCATACGGTAGGAGGGAGAATGAAGTGCTATAAGGTGGTTAGATACAACAAGCGAAGCGCAGTCGTGACCAAGCGGGCGGCGGTTCGTTATTCCACCAGTTGCTATGTGTCTGCGCCGGAATTTCTGCGACTCAAGGGGCGACACCTTTCTGCTTTCAAGACTCTTGAGGCGGCGAGAGATTATGTTAATGCGCGACGTTACTTAATCTATGCGGCGGATGGACGGGAAAAGGTGCGAAGACGTCCGATATTATCGCCCTACGGCATCAGCGACGGAGAGTTTTACGAGGGGATGATGGACAACTGGCCCGATGGTACCGTCTTCTTCAAGCGTATCAAACTCATCAAGCGAATCAAGTAGGGAGGGAGAAATGCCAACCCCCGAACAAGTCCACCAGACAATCCTTGACCTCTACGGTACCGAGAGAGAACGCTATCTCAGGGATGCCCGGTACTACGCAATCTGGCACATCAGAGAGTACGGGACGGTAACGAGTGACGACATACAGGAGGCCGTTCCCCTTCCCTCCGGTCTGCACAAGAACACGACGGGGGCGGTATTCCACGACTCCAGACTAATCCACTGTGGCTATGCCCTATCCAGACGGCCACAGGCTAAAGGAAGGGTGATTCGGGTATGGGGACTGAGACAGGAGGCGGCGTAGATGGCAAGGCGTAGGATGATCTCCGACAAACTGATATACGACGAGCATTTCAACGCCCTATCTATCGAAGCCCAGAACATATTTGTCCGAATGTTGGCGAAGACGGACGATTGCGGCATAATCCCTGCCAACGTAGCTGCATTGGCGGCCCTAATCAATCCTCCGGATAAACTGCGGAAGAAGTTGGCGGGAATTGTGACCGAGATCGCAGATGCGGGGCTTGGATTCCTAGTGACGCACGGTGGACGGCTATACTTCCTGTTTAAGCCATCATCCTTTCTGACGATCAACAGCTATATCATCAACAAGCGCGTAAATAGCGAATATCTGGGGATTACAGCGGACGAGTTCGATGCTGTTGATTGGTCTTCTAAGAAATCTTCATATGACGGTCAATTGAACGTCAATTGCTCTGCAAATGACATAGTAAGTAGTAAGCAGAAAGTAGAAAGTAGAAAGCAGAAAGAAACAGAGATGGCCGTTATCACAAATGGGAAAATCGTCATACCGGACGGACTGAGGGAGAAGTATGCGGCGGAGTTCGGGCGCGGTCTGATGGATGCACAGATCCCGAAGATGGAGCGTTGGCTGTCCGTCAATCAGCCGAAGAAGGACGTGAATCGCTTCATCTGGAACTGGCTTAACCGCGCCGCAACTAGCCCGTCACAACCGCGCAAATACGTCAACGAGACCCCCGTTCAATCCGGCGGCAGATCGGGCAAGGTGCAGAGTGTGGGCGATGTGGCAAAGAAGGTATTCCGCTACCCCTGTGTGGAGCATCCTGACGTTGTGCTTGTTGACGGCCAACTCTGCCCGAAGTGCTTCCCCGTGTGTAGCCAGTGCGGGAATCAGCACAGCCCAAATGAGTCGTGTCATGCGGCAATGGAACGATTGGTAGCAGTCAAGGCACAGATGGGGGCCAGTCCATAGGTAACACTTTCCCCGATTTCGTTACATGACGCGGTGGATGTAGGCAAAACGGTTACATACTCAGGAGGGTAAGGCGATGTTCAGAGAGACTAAGAATTGCATCATTTGCGGAAAGAAGGCGCACACAGTGTTCGGCCATGTTCATCGTGGGAGGGAAATACTTCTTGCGGGGCTGTGTAAGGCGCACGAGAACGAGGATTATGCCCGAAAGCCACGAAAAGATTGCGCCGGTTGTTGCGGTGAGTGGAAGATCAGAGATGGAGTTTTCAGCCGCAAATGAGTGCACTTGAAGACCTGTTCGACGGTGTCCTGCGTGGAGCTGGGATTCCATTTAAGCGCGAGTACCGCTTTCACCCGCCGCGACGGTGGAAGTTCGACTTCCAGATTGGCGAACTGACGGACAAGATTGCCGTGGAGATCGAAGGCGGGACATGGGTAGGCGGAGCGCATGTTCGGGGAGACAAGTACCGGAAGGACTGCGAGAAGTACAACCAGGCGGTTGTGGATGGCTGGCGGGTATTCAGATTCAGCGACAAGCGGGACTTTGCTGATTTCCCAGATATGTATCAGACACTTATTCGGAAGGAGGGGTAGGAGTATGAAGAAGATTATCTCACTGTTCCAACGCAACTACGACGGCGACCGGCTTGTACGCAACGAGGTTGTTCCCGGCGCGGAGTGGGTTGTGGCGGGAGAGGGTATCGCAACGCGGAAGTGGGATGGAACGGCTTGCATGGTGCGCGGAGGCAAACTGTTCAAACGGTATGATGCGAAGAAGGGCAAGACTCCGCCGGACGGATTTGAGCCGACGCAAGACCCCGACCCGGTTACGGGCCATTGGCCCGGATGGATTCCGGTTGGCGACGGACCTGCGGACAAGTGGCATCGGGAGGCATTGTTGACCGGCCTCTCCGACGGGACCTATGAGTTGTGCGGCCCGAAGATCGGCGGGAACCCGGAGCACCTGCTTTTTCACACGCTCATTCGCCACGGCGATCCAGAATTTCCAGATGCGCCCCGAACCTTCAACGAACTGCGCGATTGGTTCCGGCGGATAGACATTGAGGGCTTGGTATGGCATCATCCCGACGGGCACATGGTCAAAATCAAGGCGCGGGACTTCGGCCTGAAACGTCCAACAGAGGCCACCCCATGACCATCTCCACCTGTTGCGGCGCAAGCCCTTGGTATGGTACAGACATTTGCTCAGAGTGTCGGGAGCATACGGACTTTGAGGAAGTGGACGAGGAACAAGCGGAATCCGCAACCGCTCAGAGCGCATGGTTCGGCCAAATGAGAAAAGTGGAGAAGCAGACGGTTTGGCTCGCCGACATAATGGATTTCGTGAATACGCTAAGGGCGAAGAAGGAATCACCTGACGAACAACAGAAGGAGGCCGACAAATGAGACCCCGCCATCTCTTCATCCTCGGTATCGGCCTTGCCTGTTACATGGGCTGGCGATGGTACCGGCGGAACGTTCTGGATATTGACCTCTTTTCCGACCCGATGGATTGGGGGGAGCATCCGGTATGACAAACATGATAAAGGCCCAACGAATGAACACGCGGCAAACGAGGAAACAGTGGATTAAGGATTCCGCGCAAGCCATCATCGAAGATCGCTGCATCGTCATTAGAGTCCCGGTCGAGGTATTGCCCACCGTTGTCGATGGAGGATGGATGTTGGGGATTATTGATGTCAGACAAAGGGTTACAAATGCGGCGGTGTTTGCGAAGGAACTTGTTCGCGCCCTTAACGACGAGGACGATCAAGGAACAACCCGCGTTCATCGTTGCTTCGACGATGCGATCAATTTTGCGATAGAGCAAGGATGCGAGGGGCTGGAAGACAATCCAGATCAAGCGGCATGACCATTATCGGCTACTGTCTCATTGACGAATCAGGGAACGTCATGCGCTGGAGCTACCCAAGCAAGGAACCGGCCATTTACGCTCAGCTCTGCGATGCCGAGCGGTCAAAGGACAACTGCACGATTGCCCCTGTTTATGTGGATGGACAGGTAGGATATGCGCCGATGAAGGAACGACAACAGGCGGAGAGCGAAGGATGACGGACATAACAATATGCACAGACTCGAACTGTCCGGTATTTGAAACGTGCTACCGCGCCCAAGCGAAGCGCGACGGACGCTGGCAGTCATATTTCTCCGGCGGAAAAAGAACAGACGTAAGCGGTTGTGAACTATACATTCCGGTCGTCCCAAACGCGCAACGACAAGAGACAAACGAAGGGAGCGAACCGTGATTTGCCCCTATTGCAGCGCAGAAGTCCAGCCCATGCGGGAAAAGGCAACCGGCTACGTCAGAAGGACGGTCAAAGGCGATGCGATGTACGATCACTGCAATCATGTATTCACAGAGCATTCCAGGCCAAGCGAAACCAAGCCGCACAAACCCAAAGCCAACCGGAGGAAAACGCGATGACGCCACAACTCACCGACGAAGAGAAGAAAGCCTATCTGGACGCGGCGCTGCTCCAGATCGAAGAGATCAAGAGCCGCACAAGAGGCAATCCCCTATGCTGCAATTCCTGTCACGGCCGGGGCTGGACAGGCGTGACGTTCGTACCCGACAGTCAGCTGGGCTCGAGGCCCGTGCTTCAGATGTGCGGCTGCGGCAAGGACGCGATCACCGAATACGACCGCACGATGAAAGCCATCGCGGGGGTCAAGGCAACGGTCGAATCTGAGGCCATGACCAACCGCCGGCTGATTCAGGCCGAGTTCAAGAAGCTCAACGACCGGCGGTTCTCTGTCCGGCTGGGAAGGCTCTGGCAGCGAATCACACGCAAGGAGGCCACGAAATGACACGCACCCGACCAACTTGGGAACAGAAAGTACCGGAGGGCCGATGATGGCGCTGGACATCGACGCACATCTGACACAGAAACGCGAACCGGCCCGGAAGGTCAAGCTCGTCATCGTAGCCGACGAGTTGACATTCGTCGAAGTCGCAGACTTGGCGACCTCGCCCAACAACAAATTCACGCCGGTTGTAGTGCGTCATCAGAAGCGGGAAAGGCCGGCACTTCAACGGCGATCCCTATGCGAACAGGAATCTGATCCTGAATGGGAGACCGTCAACACCTTCCGCGACGAGGCCGATGCACAAAAGGCAATGGCATCGCTCGTCAAGCGGGACGGGCAATCGTGGGAGTTCCGCATCCGGCCCGGCAAGCTCCGCAGCACATTCAGCCTTTGCCGATACCCCGACCACGGAGAGCGCGTCCCTGCCGGATGGATACTGATTTGCACGACGGAAGATATTGTTCCGCCGAGAGAATGGGCTGGCTCCGGGCGCAGGCCGGAGATCCCAGGCGGAAGCCGCGGCTCTGTCGTTGTCGGCACGGTCGACGCCGAGAGGTTCCTGACACATACCGAAGCTGCTCGGACCTTAGGCGTACACGTCACCCGCATCGTGAATTTCGTGCGTTGCGGGAATCTCACCAACTACAAATTCAAACACCTGTCCTTTGTCAGCAAGGCGGAAGTCAACGACCTACGGCAACGGCTGAGTGCTTGAGGAAGGAGGCACAAGATGTTCCAGACAAGAGCGGAATTGAAACAGCGGATCACTGAACTCGAAAAGCAACTTGAGGATCAGCGCAACCCGCCGAGGAAGTTTCTGGTGTACCGCCGGGGAATCAAGTCGCCCATCGTGGTATTCGGCACCGGATTTCGCGTTGTGCTGGGCAGGTATGTGATCGTCAGACGGACCGGGGCCGACGTTGTGTTGGGGGACGCGGAGATGGTTGTGGATGCCGCCGCCCTTACGGAGAAGGCGGCCAAGCCATGACAAGCACAATGGATGGCGTCGGGTTCGCGCTTCGACGACTGGCCGACATTGTAGTGCCGCGATGCGGTGTTCTGGCAAAGGGCGACCTCGCCCGCTGATTTCTTGACCGCAAAGTCGGGAATGCCGATTTTTGCATAGAGCGGTTTCTACCTTTCAAGCCCGTTACGTCCGAACGGATGTGCGGGCTTTTTCTATTTGTGCCGACCCATGACAGAGATCAAATCCCGCATCGTCAAAACCGAAGAAGTCGAGTGGCGCAAGCTCGAATGGTTCCAATCGAACCTGAAGGAGATGAGCAAAGCCGACTTCGATAAGCTGAAGAAGTCCCTCGTCACCAACGGCTTTGTCATGCCGTTCCATGTCTGGCAGAACGGGAAGACCTGGATTCTGGACGGCCATCACAGACAGAAGGCCATGCAGGAGCTGGAGAAGGCCGGACACGACATCCCCGAGAGACTCCCCGCGAATTTCATCCGATGCAAGGATCGCAAGGAAGCGGCCAAACTCGTGCTGGTGTATTCAAGTATCTACGCACGGACGACGGATGAAGGCCTCTACGAGTTCATCAATCAGAACGACCTGAATTTTGACGATCTGAAACTGGAGATCGACCTGCCCGAGTTTGATGCGGAACGCTTTGCCATTTCCCACGGTGGACTACCCGTGGACGAAACCGACAAGCCCCAATTGCGGGATGGCGACCGCGCCCCATTTCGGCAGGCTGCGTTCATTCTACACGATGAACAATTCGAAGATGTCCAGTCTGCCCTTCGAAAGGCGATGAGTATGGGGGGGGCGAGTCGGCAACGAACGAAAACAGAAACGGCAATGCGCTTGCCTTTATCTGCCGGGAGTTTCTCCGTGGGTGATGCGAAACGGATCATCGTGAAACCGATAGCAGCGGCAGACGCAAACCGGATAGTGAGGGCGCTACACTATTCGCATAAAGTCGTACAGAACTCGCAGGTACACCTTGGGGTGTTTCTTGACGGTCGGTGCGGTGGTGCGTTGCAGTTTGGTCCAAGCATGGATAAGCGAAAGATGGTCTCGCTTGTGAGGGGAACCCTATGGAACGAGTTCATCGAACTGAATAGGATGGCAATGGCCGATTGGCTGCCCCGCAATGGAGAAAGTCGCGTCCTCGGCGTTGCGCTCCGATGGCTTAAACGGGAATATCCCTTTTTGAAATGGGTTGTGAGTTTTGCCGATGCGACGCAGTGCGGAGATGGGACAATATACCGCGCCAGTGGGTTTGTGTTGACCGGCATTAACGACAGACCTGCGCTCCTTCGGATGCCGAGCGGAGAGGTTCGACATCGACTCGCCATGCACACCGATTCATCGGTGGCGAATGCTATGGGCGGGGCAATGGCAAGCGTGAAACGAATGGCCGACCATTTCGGCGCAGAGGTTTTGCGCGGTCACATGCTGCGGTATGTGTATTTCCTTGATTCGGCGGCCCGAGAACGGTTAACCGTCCCAGTCATTCCGTTTTCAGAGATTGAAAGATGTGGGGCGCAGATGTATAAGGGCAAACGCGCATCAAGCAGAGAGAACGCTGCGCCCGCCGTCCAGGCGGGAGAGGGCGGTGCGATTCCGACCGATGCGCTCCATTTTGGGTCAAATTGACCGGCAAGACAAAGATCAGGCTGAACGGCAAAGAAACAGAGTGGAAATCCGAGTAGAACTCGAACGGAAATGAGATGCCAACGAAGAAATCGGCAGAGAACAAGGCACGGACGCCTAAAAAGCGGTACACGCCTGAATACGTGCGTGAACTGACGGCGAGACTGTGGAAATGGGCAGAGGGCAAAGACTCGCTGTGGCTCGGGGACTTCGCGGCGGAGAACAAGATGAGCCGTCAAAGGCTCTCGGAAATCGCCGCCCACGATCCGGGGTTTGCCGAAGCCTACGAGGTCGCCAAGCAGGTGCAGGAAAACAGACTGTTCAAGATCGGCCTGTCGAAGAAGTACAACGCCTCAATGCCCATCTTCGCCCTGAAGAACGTCGCGGGATGGCGGGATTCATTCGATGACACCGGCTCAATCAACGAACATATCGGAGAGATTGCAAAGAGCTTCGCAGCGTTGGTTTCCGCTTCCACCTTCGGCGGCAAACCACAAGGTCATTGAGTCGTACTGGCGCGATCCGGTACGCTTCAAGACCGTTCACGCCGGGAGACGGTCGTTCAAGACGGAACTCGCAAAACGCAAGCTCGTCGTTGAAGGATTCTCCACCGTCGGCAGGCGGTATTTCTTCGGCGCCCCGACGCGGGAGCAGGCAAAGACGATTGCGTGGAATGACCTGAAGGCTCTGGCCGCCCCCGTGACAATCGGCAAGTCAGAGACGGAGCTTTGGATCAGGCTTGCAACGGGAAGCGAAATCTGGGTCTTGGGCTTTGACAAGCCCGAACGCTTTGAGGGATCGCCCTGGCATGGCGGGATCTTGGATGAATATGCCGACATGAAGCCCGAAGTCTGGCCCGAGAGCGTACTCCCAGCTTTGACCGATACTCAGGGCTGGTGCTGGTTGGCCGGAGTCCCGAACGGGAAGAATCACTACTACGAACTGGTTGAACGCGCACGCTCAGGACAATTCCCGGACTGGAAAGACTACAACTGGTGCTCGGCCGATGTTCTTGACCCGATGGAGATGGAGCACCGTCGGGAAGACACGGACCCCCGGACATTCCGACAAGAGTACGAGGGCTCCTTTGAGTCCTACGAGGGCAGGGCTTACACGTACTACAACGCGGACACGCACAGAAAGGCTCAGAAGCACGTTCCAAGCCTTCCCGTGTGTATAACCTGTGACTTCAACCTCGACCCCTGCATCTGGGTCGTGGGGCAGGATCTGGGTGGGTTCGTGAGCGTTCAGTCGGAGATCGTGCAGAGGCAGACGGACATCTGGAAGATGTGCAATGCGACTAAAGAACTATTGGCAAGGCTGGCCGCGCCTCTCGGTAAGGACGCCGAGCGAAGGCGAAAGACGATCTTCTACGGCGACCTCGAGCACGGCAATCAACGATCTGTGAGCGCGACGGCAACGTCGTGGACAATCATCAAGGAAGAGTTCAAGAATTGGAACGTCGAACTGAGACTCCGGTCTCATCCACGGATCGTCGACAGGGTAAACGCTGTGAACAGCCGTCTTCGGAACGCACGGGGAGAGATCAGATTCGGCGTCGATCCTTCCTGTATTCAGTCCCACAAGGATTTTGAAATGGTGGAAATGGCAGACCTTCAGAACGCGAAGAAAGAGGGCGACCGAACGCACGCCAGCGATGGCATCGGCTACTGGATCAACTACGAATATCCCATTGTCCGACGCGCTGCGACACTGAACTAAGAGGACACGCCAATGGCTACAACCTACAACGAGATCGTGATTGCGAACCTCTCCGCGACAGAGATCGAAAAGGCATTCAAGAATGCGCTTGAGGACAACGAGTTGACCTGGCACAACGAGCGCGGGATGCTGGTCGATTTCCTCTACGCCCAGCAGACGGACAAGGACGAATACCTCAAGTCCTACTTCAATATCGAAACCGATCCGAACAAAGAGCCCGACTATCCCCACAACCTCATTCTGACGCAGACCAACATCACAGCGAAAGTCATCGGGCAGAAGGCCAAGAGTTATAAGCTTCAGCCCATACGGATGATCGACGGCAAGCCCTCGGATGACTACACGGAACTACTTCTGGGTGCGGGCGTGAAGTCCACGAACAAACTGATTGACCGCCTGACCTGGCTTCTGGGGGATCACTGCGTTGTCGTCATCGCCGATGCCACGACGAAGAAACTCCGCTTTGACAATCCGCTCTACTACCGGCCAGTCTTCAAGGACGGCGATAACGTCAATCCCGTAGGAGTCACATACCCCATTGGCGTGGTCCGCAACCAAAAGCGCGAGTTGGTCGAGGCCTGGAACTACTGGGACGCGGAACAGCACCTGGTCCTTGAGTCTGGAACGTGGAACATTCTGAAACAAGAGCCCAACCCGCACGGCTGTTTCAATGCCATCTTCACGCACCGCACCAAGCCCTTCCGTTCCCATTGGACGCAGGACGCATCGGATCTGGTCTGTGCCAACCGGGACATCAACGTCATCCTCACCGCGATCAACAACGCCGCGAGGCTTCAGGGCTTCCCGACGTTGGCCGCCATCGGCATGGAGGTCAAGGACGCGAGCAAAGTCAAGCAACGCTTCGACAAGCTTTTTGTTGTGGCGCCGGGGCTGGACAATCAGACCACAGACC
>JAEHJW020003592.1_pt1 | contig 15131 bp, 18 predicted proteins | sample 9271431 | NCBI WGS metagenome assembly JAEHJW02
CCAATTTTCAACCCAGAAATGTTTGACAAGAAACTCAGGGCATTGTGTTTGCAGCAGTTCTAGCATCTCGCGGTTCTCGTCAATACGCTTATAGACGCCTCCCTCTACCCGCGTCACCACAGCGTTTGTGGCGCGATAGCGCTTGGCGTTAATTCTTGCATTCAACAGCGCGCTAAATATGCTGATCTTAGTTTTTTGATTCATGATTTAATTACCAAGAAAACCGGGTCTGGTCGTGACAAATAACTAGATCCGGTTGTCCAAAATGTGAACATGCTGAATGAATCAATTAAGTTTCGCCATCGCCGCTCGGAATTGCATCTACAAGCATTTCTGCATGGGCGATGACATCCTCAAGGTCCGAGCGCGTTTCTTCCGGCGACCGAGAGGTGTCGCTAAAGAAATTGTCGATGGCGTCGATGAGTTGCTGTTTTTCCATAATTTTGAAATTCAGAATTCAATTGATATGAAAGAGTTAATGCACCGCGTAGAACGGTCCAGTTCCTTCTGGCAGCGTTTTGCCCGAGACCACGTAGGCCACGGACTTGCCATAGAAGAACGGCATGCCGAGATCGGCCGTGTTTGCCGGACCTAGCGTGGCCACATCGTTATAGGCATACTGCGACGTGTTAAGCGTCGTGGGATCGGTGATCGCCACCTGGGATGCATAGGGACTTCCTCCTGTCGTTGTGGACAGAGTTGCCGAGTAGGTCAATGGCGACGCGGGGGCGTAGTAGATGTTTGAGCCATAGGTCGTGGTCGGAACCCCGCTCAGATTGAGGTAGTAGAAATTCGACCCGCTATCGATGAACGACTGACTGTAGTTCTGGCCGTTCAAGTTGGCCGCGATATAGCCTTGCGCATCGGCAGGCAGTATCGAATACCCCGACAAACTGTTGTCGGCCTGCGTATCGACACCGAATGTCAGCGTCCCGGTCGCTGTCGCCTGCCCACTTGACGGTATCGCCTGCATTTGCAGGATTACTCCATTGTTGTCGGTGGAAAATGCAGCGACTGGGTTACTGACCTCGCTGGTTACGGCGGTCACCGAACACGTCGTACCAGTACCTCCCGCGCAGGCGTAGTAGGCCTGACCATCGTTGTTGAACAGCCCAACGCCGATGATGCCGTTCGCACCCAAAGCTGTGACAGTTCCCATATCCACGCCCAGACCTGAGCAAGCGCTGGGCACGGAGGCGAAGCTGGTATCGCCCACGATCTGGATCGGAAGGTTGCTCGCGGTCTCCCCGGCTAATTTCACCGTACCGGCTCGCACAGAGCCCCACATATATCCAGTCAGGAAGCTGGCACACTCGCCAACAGGATCGCCAGCGAAGCTCGTTCCTGCAGGAGCGGTCTCCTGCGGCAGATTGAGCGTTACCGCACTGGCCATGAGGCGCAAGCCATACGAGCCGGTATCGACCAAGACGTGATCGATGTTCTGGCAGTTACCCGACGAATCGCAGATTGTCACGGTCACGAACGGCTGATTCACCGTGTTGTAAGTGGTGACTGCCGGGTTCTGATCAACCGTCACGGGCACTTGATTCAGCGCCATTGACTGCGGCGGCAGAGAAGGGGATTGCGTCGTCGTTGCTCCAGTGCTAGCGACTGGAGCGGAGCCGCCGCCACCACCGCAAGCAGAAAGAAATACGCTGAGCGAAGCGGCGGCGACCCAGAGGAGATTGCGGCTTCGCATCACTTGGCTCCCAGGGTTGTGACATCGAAACCGGACGGGACCAACGCGGGCGCATAGGCTTCGCCGGAGAATGCGCGCATGTGCCCGAACGCATGCACCACCAGTTGCCCAGTCTGGACCGCCACGGGGGCGTTCAGGCCGCCTGCAGGGCGAGCCTGAATGGCGGCCTTGTATTGTGGAAAGTAGCTGCCCAGGATCTGCGACAGGTCTGGCATGACAGGCCCACTCCAGGTCACCGCGAAAACGACGCCGCCAGCCGAGTATTCGTTGACCGTCACGCCGAGCTGCGTGGCCACGGTTTGCAACTGGACAGTCGATTGCTGGACGGCAGGCAGGGCCGCCATGGCATGCATCGAAGAAATCTTTGCTGTGCCATCGCTGGCCACAGAAGCAGGACTCTGCCCAAGAGCTGCACACGCGGCCACAGGGAATGATGCTGCCAACAAAAGCGAGAGAAGTTTCTTTTTCATGTCCGTTCGCGGAGGCTTGACCAACGGCGGCCAAGATCGATAGCTAGCCCGCACTCCTTTTTAATTGCTATCCGTTGCGTGTAATCCTACATCGAAAGAGTAGATATGAGTTCTTTTTTTGATGTTCGTCCTGTGGCTTAGCGCCGACAGGCGCAAGGGCGCGACCCCAGACGGAGATGCCATTGGGCCGAACGCGCACCCTGATGGCTGAAGTGTCCCCGCCGAAAGGCGGGACTACCTCATCCCGCCTACCGACGCATTTTTCTTGTCCATAACGGCCACGATCTCATCCTCTATGACGATGCATCCGCGACTGATTCGGCACCGCTCCAACGTACCGCTGGTAAGCCGCGACCCAATTTGTGGCGATTTCCTGCTGCGCTTTCGCAAGACTGATCTGGCCTCGGCAGATCATGGTGTGCATCCTGTTTTCCAGGCGATCCTTGGCATACGAACCCCATCCACCAATGACGTGATGCGGTTCCGGCCAAAGGTTCCTTGGGTCGGATGGGGCTCCCCCGGCCTCCAGGGGCACGAGGTGATCAAGTTCGTAGTCGTGCATTCGGTAGTCCGTGTGACCATACTCACGGATCAGCTTGCGTTTCAGCGGCTCGGTGTAACTTTCAGGCGGGCGGATCGAGCGGGTGTACCCGCCAGGCCTGCAGATGGTTTCACGCAAGTTCGATTGCGTCACGGCAGGATTGATCGCCCCCGGCGTGATTCGCGGGTTGGGAAGTGCCGCCGACTCAGGGAAGACAACGCCATAACTGCCCTGGGCATCGACACCGCCCGCGTCACGTCGCGCATACTGTTCGTCGCTCCGGCTTGTTCGTTCATCACGATGATCGATATAGCGCTCAGCTTCGTGAGCGCCAATGCCCGCCGCTGTGTAAGCGGCAACATGGCCAACGAAGCTACCAACACCCCAAGCAAAAGCAGTTGGCCCTGCGACCGTGAGCGTTGCGCCGATAGCTGCGGCGACGATGCTTTGATATGGCTTGATCAAAGTGCGTCCTCCCCTTCCTTGATGCGCGCCGCTTGCAGGTGTTCGTATGCAAGTCTTCGCGCACTTTCAATGTCACCGGCGCGGAATGACCGAGCGATTTTCGCGGCGATGTCGCTCATTTTTTTTTGAGCGACATCATGCGTTGCGTCCGCTGACTGATGTTTGCCGTCTTTATGCACTTTGGGGCACCTCTTACTTGATGATGAAGCTGTCGCCGGTCACGAAACCCTGGCTGACCCACGAACTGTTCCAGTGTTGATGGCATGCCTATCCGTGCATGTGTGAGTGTTGCAGGAATAATAATAATCATCTACACTTTCCGCAAGTGTTGTTTCTTGCATCGGTATTGCGCTACGCCATGTCTCAAAAGAATCATGAACTCGTGTGGGTCTGGGTGTCCCTGAAGCGCCCAGGAAACGCCAAGGCAACGCGCACGTCAGTCAGTCTCGACGCGCTCCTTTTTGCGCTGCTCTGCAAAGCCCTCGACGGCCCTCAATCGGCCAGAGCTTGGGTGCGCGCCCAGGCCGTTCTGGCCAATGCGCAGTTTGGCGTCACCGCCCGGCCTGGCAGCAAGCGCGGGACTTGGATCGGAACTCTCGGGATTGGACTGTCACGCCATATCCAGAAGCAGGCAATCCTGCGAATCGCCAATCCGCAATTCCTCAACCCCAAGAGTGAAGCGATACCGAGCGCACCAGCCACCATCAAGGATCTTCCACATGCAAGCTGCTAAGCCGATCAACACGACCGAGCGCGCGGCGACAACGAATCTCCCGTCCTTGGCTTCGGAACGCCACAAGGCTCTTCCGCATGGGCCATCGACATGCTCTCCCTCAAAGCAGATCGCCATCTTCTTTTATGACCAGGAAGGCAACGCTCGGCCGTCCATGTGCCCCATCAGCACCGAGCGGCTGGGCCAGCTCGCCGAAGCGCTGGGTGGATACCCGTTCGCGGTGCAATGGATTCGCTGCATCGTCACTGATCTGTCGAAACAGTATCCCCACGTCATCGAGAGCAACGGCCGCATCCGCTGGACGACGGCTATCGGGTGTTCCCTACGGCAATACATCGACCGCGCTATCAGCGACTTCCTGCGGCGTTGCAGCACGGCAACGACGGCCCAAAACTGATGAGTTGGCGCAATAGCGTGGAAGCCGCTGCAGTGGAAGATTTTGACGAGATCGGCTATCGGAATCGGCTGGTAGCCGCAGGCCTCGCTCCCGATGTAGCTACAGCAACAGCAGCGAAAACAGCCGCGATACGCAACCAACACACTGCTTATACAGTCGCCGCCCTGACTAACCCGAACCCTGATCTCTTTGGCCCCCAAGGCGCCCAGACAACGCCCTCCCACACGGTGGCCGCGTCAGGCACGGATGAGACTGACCGTCCGGTAGGCATTGCCACACCAAGAGTAGATCAGGGGCGTCAGCCTGCTCCCCTCATCTTCAAGCCCGTTGATGGGAAACTGTCGATGCGTCAGAGGCATCTGATTGAAGATGCTTTGCAGATTGAGCAGGAAGACGCAAGGAAAGCCAATGCGACAGGCTACATGGCACGGACACTGGCCCAAGCCACCTTACCCCATGCTGACCCGAAAATTCCGCTTGGCCAGCTCTACTGCCGCGACACAGGCAAGCTGACGCTGACCGTGGCTCCAACGTCGAAGCGGCACGGAATCCCTTACGGGACAATCCCGCGTGTGATTCTGGCTTGGATCTGTACCGAGGCGGTACGGACCAACGACCGAACTCTTTCGCTTGGGCACAGCCAGGCCGAGTTCTTGGAAAAAATCGGCTTGCACAGCAATGGACGTGACATCAGCCGCTTCAAGGATCAGGCGCTGCGTCTGTTCAAGTCTGTCATCAGTGTGGAGTACGCCGACGACCAGGACGGCGATGAGTCTGCACGACTGCTCATCAGTAGTCAGTCACACGTCTTCTGGCATCCGAAGCGCAACGAGCAACGCGCCTTGTGGGATAGCACTCTTGAATTATCCGAAGACTTTGCCCGCGAAATTCTGGCCTCGCCCGTGCCCATCGACCTGCGCGTGTTCCACTCCCTTTCCAAGTCTCCATTGGCGATGGACGTGTACACCTGGCTGACCTATCGCATGTTCGTTCTGCGCCGATCCGGCCGCCCTTTTGTGATGATCCCTTGGATCGGCTTGAAGATGCAGTTCGGCGCGGGCTACCCCGACACCCAACGCGGCCTGTACGACTTCAAGGCGAACTTCAAAAAACGCCTGCGCGAAGTGCTGACCTTCTATCCAGAGGCAAGAAATTGCATCGATGACGACAAGAAGAGCGGGAGTCTGAAGCTATGGCCCGCACATCTGCACATCGCTTACCACAAGAAGTCGATCCAGTAGCTTCGCCAGAAAAAGATTGTTGTCTCGATCAACCCGGCTTCGCGCCGGGTTTTTTGTGGATAAGTCTGTGGATAGATCTGTTTATCCACGTGTAATCGCTCAAATCGTGAAATTTCCAACAAAATCAATTGGTTACGACGCATGCGCCCAGCTTGTCCACGTGTAATCGCTCAATTTTTCGCGTGCAATCACTCAAATCCCAACGTGTAATCACTCAAATTTTTGGCGCGTGTAATCACTCAAATCCATTTTCTGACAACGACTTAGCGCAGCTCTCTCTGCCCGGCAAGTAGTTGTCTTTCAAGTAGTTCTACAAGTAGGGCTATTCAAACAAGTAGCAGGAGGCCGGTCGCCCGTGGACAGCGCAAGCGCTGCCCACCGGCTCCTACGGCCATTGCAACCAAATTGGAGAGAAGGACTTAAACGCCAAACCAATCTGCGCAGCCCACGTGCCGACGCCCAGGAATTCCCTGCCACCCCATGTCGATGGAGCCCGTTCGTTGGGCTGAAACGCTGTGGAACGTGTACGCGCTTTTTCACTACGTCCAAATTGGACACCTCCTCTGAAGTCAAGTCCTGCGTACAAGCAGGGTTCAAAGAAAGCCGTTTCGCGGCAACATCTTCAAGGAGTTGTTCATGCATCCAAGACCGTTTGAAGCAGCAAAATCCATCCCACTAACCGCGTGGCTGAGTCGCCACCTTGGCGACCCGTCCAGCGTCTCCGGCGGTGTTCGTTTCTCGATCTGTCCGTCATGTGGCGAACCGAAACGCGGCGAGCAGACCAATAAGGTCTCCGTCAAGGGGCCGTATTGGAAGTGTCACAAATGCGCAGCTGGCGGCTCTATCGTCGATGCTGCGGCGGCGATCTGGGGCGTGACTGCGATCAAGGCTGCCAACAAGCTCCTTGAAGACAATCACATCTCCGACCAAGGCCCTTTACCTACACCTGTTCCAAAGACAGCGGAGCAAGAGCTGGCTGCTTTTCTGTCGTTGGAAGAGGGGGCCGCGTCCTTGCGTCAAAAGGAGAACGCGCTATCCGAAGTCATGCAGTCCATTCGTGAGAATGCACGCTCGCCCCTGATGGATGTCCGTGTGGCAAAGTACCTGCAGTATCGTGGTATCTCAGCCAAAACTGCGGGCCGGGCCAACCACCGGGGCATTCTTGCCAGCCTTCCGTCCACCGTCGATTCAGCCAAACTCTGGTTGACCGAAAACGCCGGTGAAATCGAAATGCGCCGCGCAGGGATGTGGCCCGATCATGCTCGCTGCCCCGCCATCGCTTATCGCCCGCTGGTTTCGTTTTTTCCGAACGGAACCGCAGCCGAATTTCGCACCTTGACGAGCGCAGGAAGTGCGCGCGAATCCGTGGATGTGAAATCGACCCAGGCCAAAGCGATTCGCTATGGCGTCACGGATTCACCGTGGTTCTGGGAGGGCGAACGGGAAGACAAAGAACGCGCGGCCGTTGTCGAGGGCGTGATTGACATGCTCTCGCTCGTTGAGCTGGGATGGAAAGGGCACATCTTCGGATTGCCCGGCGCCTCATCCTGGAAGTCTTGCATGCCAGGACTGGTCGGCAAATCGGAAGAACTCGGCGTCAAGCAGTTCGTCCTGATGCTCGACAATGACAACGCCGGTGTTGAGGCGGCAATGGAGATGGCTTTCACCATCAACGAGGAAGCCCGCTTCCGCGTGAATATCCGACATCCCAGCGGCATCGGAATCAAAGACATCAACGATGTCCTCAGAACGAAAGCAGGAGGGGCGCAAGCTCTCGCACGCAGCTAAACACAGTCTTACCCCGACCGCCATCTCTCTGAGATGGCGGTTTTTTTATGGTTCTCCCGCCTGGACACCTCCCGTGAAGTCAAACCCTCTCGGTGCAGCACTCACCGGAAGGATCGCCCCCCGTCATCGCGCGGGATTTTCAAGGAGATTTGTCATGAAAGAGGTTTCGTTTGGCAGCAGCGCCACAGGAAGCCCCAATTCCGACGCCTGGCATGCGTGGCGTCGCAACGGCATTGGTGGCAGCGACAGCATCGTCATCGCAGCCGAGGCTGGTTTGTGTCCTAAAGTGGCTTGGATGGACTCCATCCAGAAGCTCTGGGAGGTCAAGACCGGACTACGCAGCGGGCGCACCGAGTCCAACTGGGCTATGGAGCGTGGCAAGCGGGGCGAAGAACCTGCTCGGCAAGCCTATGAGAAGGTACGGACGCCCGTCTCCCCGATTTTTGGGGAAAATGACGAGCATCCGTTTATCCGCGCGAGCTTCGACGGACTGAGCTTCAAGGGGGATTTGATCGTCGAGATCAAATGCCCAGGCGAAGCAGCTCACGCGCTGGCGAAAACCGGGAAGGTTCCGCCGTACTACATCCCACAGCTTGCCCACCAAGGGCTTGTGGCATGGAATAAAAACTGGACTGGGAAGAAGATCCACTATGCCAGTTTTGTCCCCGAAACGGGCGATCTGGCTGTCGTCGAGGCAAATATGGCGGAAGTCATCGCCATGGCCGAACAGATCTTGCCTGCAGAGATGCGTTTCTGGCAGCAAGTGATGGATCGGACAGCACCTTGCGGAGATGAGTGGGCGTCGGCTGCTGCAGTGTGGCTGGAGAAGAATGCGGCACTCAAGGAGGCGGAAGCCGAACTGGAGTCAGCACGCGAATTTCTCGTGGCTTTGCTCGGCGCTGAAACCTCCAAGTCAGGAGGCGGTGTCTCGGTATCCAGGTCTGTCCGCAAGGGTTCCGTGGACTACAAGGAGATGTTCAAGGCTCTGAGCATCGACTCTGCGGAAGCGGAAAAATTCCGAAAACCCGACACCGAAACCATTTCGGTGCGCGAGTCCAAGGATGAGGTCGTCATCGCCACACTGCCTGGCAACACTAGGTTGTACGAAGCGGCTAATGATGTTCCCACAAAAGCCTATGCCTGGTAACCGGAAGGAGCATTCGCATGAGCACCCTAGAACGGTATCCAGGCGATACGAAGGTCACACTGACGATCAACCCCAACAACGGGTTCCCGAAAATCTGGGGCATCCTTGCTGGTATTCCAGGAGCTGTGGAGACCGAAAGGTTTTGGGGTTCACTGGTAGCGGGTCGTGGTGGGGTCAACTTCTCGAAAATCAAGATGGCGAATGTGGTGTCTGAGCAAAACCGTAAGGTCGCGCGTGGGTATCTCATGATCTTCCAGGACTGCACGGTCAAGGATGTTCTTGAGTTGGTTCAGTTCCATACACTGAGTCTTTCTCCAAGATCCAAAGGCGGGAAACGGCTAGTGACCGAAGTGGCCCGGCTCACTGAAGCCACAGACGGCGTTGAAAGTCACACGCCAGCCGTACCTAAGCCAAAAACTCAGAACGCGGCACACACGCCTCACATTACCGTCCTCATCGGGCCGTCCCAGGCCCCTAAGTCCTACGCTTGGTAAGCGCGGACATCGACTCACCCTCAACCGCCATGCTCTCTGAGCTTGGCGGTTTTTTCTTGGGCGCTCCAAAGGACACCTCTGGTGAAGTTCCACCTGCGCCCACGGCGCATCCCACCGACTTTTCTCAAGGAGTGACTTATGAAAGAAGGCATCCATCTCGGCACCTTGGCCCAAATCGTCTCGGGGCGCCTGGGCGTCACCGTGGTCTTTGACCAATACGCCAATACCGCATCCACGGACGGGAAGCGCATCATCTTGCCTGGCTGGTTGACTTCGGCTCAGGCCCGGCAAGGGGAGGAGGAGAAATCGATGGCCGTCATGCGCGGGTTCATTGCACACGAGGGCGCTGGGCACTGTTCTAACACCGATTTTGAAGAGTTCCGCACCGTCGCCAGCATTTCGCCGCTGGCGCATGCGATCATCAACATCATCGAGGACATCCGCATCGAGCGGGCCGCGTGGAAACGCATGCCCGGTATCAAGCGCATTCTCAACGAGTGCGTGCGGTTTTTGATCGACGAGCATTTCTTCGATGCGCCTGCACCGGGCGAGCCACCAGCATCCGCCGTGACGGCGTTGCTTCTCTTGGGCCTGCGACATCAAGAACTGGGGCAGCCTATTCCTGATGCCAATGTTGTCCAAACCAAGGCTTTGGCTGCGAAGCTATTTGGGCAAAAGTTGCGCGATGATATTTATGCCACTGCACTGCGTGGCTCTCGTTCCTCCTCGACCGCCGAGGTCGGGCAGGCAACGCGGGCAATCCTCGACTTGCTCAAGTCCGCAGCTGAGCAGAACAAGCAGGGGCAAAGTGGTCAGAGCAAAAAGGGGGAAAGCGGCGAAGCTGGGGCCGCCTCGACGCAACCTGGTCAACAGGACGCATCGGGGGCTTCGCAAGACCAGCAAGATGTTCCCGATGGCAAACCAAAACCCCGTGCCTCAGCGCAGTCCGAGCCGAGTCAGGCGTCTCAGCAGCAAGGCCAAGGGCAGAGCGAGAAAGGACTGAAAGCCTTGCCGGATGCCGGGGCACTACCCCAGCAACCAGCTCATGTCGCCGAGAACGCCCAAAAGGCGGTGAACGCGAAGGAAAGCCAGACCGGCAAGAGTGCGCTGGAAGACATGGCTCAGGAGTCTCTGAGATCTGTCATGCATCCAACCGCAGCCAAGGTGTCGTTTGTTGAGGCAGTCACCCCACCGGCGTCGCAACCGAACTGGCGACCCGCGAGCGAGGCATCGCAAGCAGCCCGAAAGATGGGCGCGAAGTTGGAGCAGTTTCTGGCGGCAAAGATTGAGGACGAAGCAATTCTTGTTCGATCTGGACAGCGCCTTGATCCGCACCGCATCGCGCGTTCAAGACTTATGGACCTGGAAGTGTTCGAGCGTGAGGGCCGTGAGGCCGAAGGGCTCGACACCGCCATCATGTTCGTCGTTGATTCGTCTGGAAGCATGAACGACAAGGACGCTTTCAGGGTCGCGCAGGATACGGCGTTCGCCCTGGGGCAGTCTCTGTCACTCTTTTCTTCTCAGGGAGTGTCATGCGCAATGGCCACGTTCAGAACGGCGCCTCGCTGGCTCAAGCGTTTTCATGAGTCTTGGCCTTCGATGAAAACTCGACTGGCTTCCATCACTCCCGCCGGATCGACAAATTTTCCAACGGCCTTCAACTGGGCTGTGGGGGAGATGTCCAAGCGCAAGGAGTCCCGCAAGATCATCCTGATGTTGACGGATGGAGACACGGGGCAATCGCAAGCGTCCGCCGTGAGGCAGACGGCAGAGCTTGCCGGCATCGAAGCACGATTGTTATTCGTGAACATGGAGGCGGCTACAGCGCAGCACCACGCGAAGCGAGATGGGTTTAAGCATTGGGGTGTTGCCCTCGGTGCGCCCTCCATCCCCGAGGGCGTCTTCAAGGCGCTCCACGGCGTTTTCTGAGCGCGGCCTTCGCGCACCCCGCCCACCTTGCCTCTGGCTTGGTGGGTTTTTCTTTTAGCCAATGAAACAGCGGTTGCTAGACGGCACAGGGGATCGATTTTTGTATGTCCGCAAGCGGGACACCTCATCAGAACTTGATCGCGGCAATTGCGCCGCTTAACCCCACTTTTCTGGAGTCGAAAATGAAAAAGAAAACAAAGACGTTCCTCGCCCAGGCAATCACCATCGGGGTTGTTGTCATTGTGTCGGCCGTGTGGAGTGATGTCCTTAAGCCGCTTCTGGCGACAGTAGCGATGAACCACGCCCCTCCGTCGTGGGTTCTGTGGCGCCTGCTCTTCTGGTTTATCGGGTTGGTTGTCTATGTCTTGTTGTCGGTTGTGTCGATTGCCGCGCTCATCGAGCACGGCGCGTCGCCTCCGACAATTCCGCTCATCAAGAGCGGTGACAGCGACAACGAGATGAAGGACAATTGACCCATTCGCAGCACTGCTGCATCAACGCCAGAGTAACGGCGCAAGGAACCAACATGAAAGAGACCACCGACATCTACGGGCTTGCCCTGTTCGGGATTTGGACCGTTCTTCTGGCGGCCGTTTGGGTGTACATCCTTTACGACCGTCACAAGAGCCAAAAGGCAAAATCTAAAAAGCAAGGCAATTCGCATGAGCGGCCCAACCACTTGATTGGCCACGCATAACGACCACCGAAATTCAGCCCCGATAACCCGCCACGCTCTCTGAGCTGGCGGGTTTCTTTTTTGTGACCCCGAAATACCGCTCCGAATTTTTGGGCCTTTTCTCCCCACGCCGAAAGGCGCAAGAACGGGGCGCCCCGTTCCTTTGCCAGCGCCTTCTTTTGGCCGGAGTGAAAACGACCGGCTTCCTTCTTGCAGGATGAGCGATCTCATCTTTTGTTCCTGCCGAGACTGGACACCTGGAGGAAACCGCCCGCAAGGGTTCCTCTATTTTCTTCAAGGAGTTCGATCCATGAGCATCTATGAATTCACCCAGTGGGGCGGCTGCGTTTTCGGCGTGACCGGCTCTCTGCTTTTGGCAAGGCGCACGCGCTTGGCGGGGTGGGGGTTTGTCTGCTACCTCGCCTCGAACATACTGTGGATTGTGTACGCAATTATCACCAAAGCGCCCGGTCTGGCTGTACAGCAAATCCTCTTCACCGCAACCAGTTCGCTCGGTGTGTGGAACTGGCTGATCCGAAAGCCCGCCGCCACGGTCGATTGACTTGTTGCACATGACCGTCGCGCTCCCTGAGCCCGGCGGTTTTTCACGTCCGTACAACGGGACACCCTTGACGAAGCCAGGCCAGCCGACCCGGCAATTTGCCCATCAGGGCGTTCTTCAAGGAGTTCAACATGGGATGCAGTGTCGAGTACGCGCTGAAAGATGTGCGCCGTTATGGCGGTTGCTTTGACGCCGCCAAGGAAATTGCCATCGCCCTCGGCGAGCAGGCAAACAAATTCGCACGAGAAATCGCGATTGTCACGCGCGGCGAAGGAACCACCGCGATTGCCGTTAAGTTGGAGCGGGCCATTCGCGCCGCCCATTGATTTGCCGCAGTACCCAAACCACCTCGCTCTCTGAGCCAGGTGGTTTTTTATGTCCGTCGTGTTGGACACCTCCCTTGAAAACGGGCCGGGTTTCGTGCCTGGTCTTCTCAACGCACGCCACAGAGCGTGCATCTCTTCAAGGAGTTGTCATGTCGATTCTCAAAGTTGCTTTGTCCATCCTTCAGACGTTCCGCGGCAGCCCCGAGCCGCGCATCTATGTCGTCAATGAAAAATTGGTGGTTCACGGGCACACTGTTTGCTGCATCGTGGATATGCCAGGCCAGGCAGATTGCGCCTTCAGCCGTTCGACTATCAGGGAGGCTGTCAAGATTGATGCAAAGTCGATCACGATCAATGCCGATCCGATGATGCTGAATGGCGTTCGTGAGCCGCACCCATCCGTGCGGTCCTATGAGCGGAAGATTGCCGAAGAGTGGGCGTCCTATCTTGATGGAAGAGATGTCGGGCGGTTTTCGGTGAGCCTGTCCGCCCTGAAGGCCGTTTCTGCCGCCCTCCCCGCGCAAAATCAATCTATCAGCATTCTTGATGGTGTTCTAGTCGAGCCAATCAAGCATACGGTTGCCGCCAGCAATGGGCACATGATGCTGATCGGGAATTCGGATAGCGCAACACCGCTATCTGACGATTGGGGAACATCCGATGCGCCGCGACAGATCATCATTCCATCAGCGGGCATCGCTTTGATGCAGCAGTTGGATGTTGCGGAGTTCAGCGTTCGCAGTTATTCGGTCGATGTTGGAGGCTTGCCAATCGATGACCAGGTTCTGGTTGGGCGATTCGACGGTGGGCACATTTTCATCCGTCCGTTGCTAGGCGAATACCCAGACTACGCGCAGCTGATTCGCGGCGTTGGTGAGGATGTTGGCATCGCGGTCAAAGGCTATGTCTCCACAGTCATTCCCTGCCTTCATGGCGACTACCTTCGGCACGCAAGGGCCGTAGGGGATCGGTCCTCTCCTGCCCTGGTGATTTACCCCGATGGGTCGATCAAAAGCGACTCGCCTGCCGTGCTTTTTGACGCGAAGGCAAGCGAGTTTCACGTCTACGAAGGAGTCCAGCCCGAGCCTTGTCGCGTCGATGCGAAGTACCTTGGCATTGCGGTTCGAGCGCTTGGCGGCAAGGCGTCGTGGTGGCACATCTCCCCCACGGATGTCTGGCACTGTCAACGCAAAAACATCACGGCACTCATCATGCCGCGTCGCCCTTGAGCATCACCTCTCCACACCCGCCTGATCTCTGATCCGGCGGGTTTTTTCTTGTCCCTCGCAAGGGACACCTCCCATGAAGTTCGTTCCTGGCAGCCGCCAGGTTTTTCGTTGCCCGCGATATGCGGATCTTCAAGGAGATTGACATGTCTTTTGAAAAACACGCTGCAGAGGCCATCCCTCCGCAGTTCATGGAAAGCTACGAAGTGAAGGACAAAGACGGCAACGTCTCGACACTGCACTACCTGAGCTGGGCCGCAGCGATGGGAATCGCAGACCGCCCCCAGCAAACCGTCGTGACTTTTGGCGGCAAGCCTTTTCTTGCCATGTTGCGCGGCGCCGTCGTTGCCATCGATATGGCAGTCGGGCCGCGCACACAACGCACATGGTTGCCGATCCTGGATCGTCGCAACAACGCGATCCCTGTCGAAGCGCTGACCCCCCGCGACATCTCCGACACAATCGCTCGTTGTCGCGCGAAAGCGCTGGCCATGGTGGATGGCGTCGGAATGTGCGTGTACGCCGGGTACGAGGGCAATGGGCCGAAGTTTTTCAAAGCGCTCGGGGTCATGTCCGGCGCTGGTTGCGATCCTGCCAAGGTTCAGGCGTTGGCGTCGATCAAGGGCAAGGAGAAGGCAAGGTTCAAGACCAAGTATCTGGACTGGAGTGCAGCCCTTTCGGCGGCTCGTGTCACAGATCCCGAGTTCCACTGGGAAGTGGATTTCTGGCAATCCGCCGATCCCGACACCGGGGAAGTTGCCGCAATGCCTTTCATGTCGGTTCCTGGTGGCTACATGGTTCCGGTCACCGTCACATGGAGAGGGATTTCGCACACCGAATTTCTCCCCATCATGGATGAGCGATTCCAAGGCGTCGCCGATCCCGACGTTGCCGACTGGAACAAGGCTGTCATGCGCTGCCTGGCCAAGGCCATCGCGGTGCGAAGCGGCTACGGCTTGAGCTTGTATGCGGGGGAAGATCTGACTGTCCTCTACGACACAGAAGAAGACAAGGCGGCGATCTCGCCCGCGCAGATCCAGGAGCTTGAACAACTGCTGAAGCGTGCCGGCAAGTCGGAGCAGCGGCTGCTGGAATTCCTCAATTCACCAGCCGAGCGTTTGGCGGAGATCACAGCCAAGGATTTCAAGCGAGCGATGGAGGCACTTTCACCCCAGCCACTCAAAGCCGCAGCCTGACCCATTGCACGATCACTCACACCCATTTTTTGTGTGGTCGTGCAATGGACACCTCTCTCGAACGCATCGCCCCAAACAGGGCTTCCCATAACTATCCCGCATAGCGTTCTGCGGTTCCTCAAGGAGTATTGACATGCCTTTCGTCGCCGAAATCGAAGTGACCGAGCTGTTCGTGGTCAACACTTACGAGTGCAATGGTGTCGTCGTCGAAGAACTCGACACGCTGCCTGCTGAAGCCTGA
>JAEHJW020001669.1_pt1 | contig 15128 bp, 18 predicted proteins | sample 9271431 | NCBI WGS metagenome assembly JAEHJW02
GCGACGGGCCTAGAGCCGGGGTGAAGTCGTTCCAGGAAGCCCAAGCCCTCGTGCCCTTCCCGGTGGTGGCTCTCGACCCGTCGCCATTGGAGATTCAGGTGTGCCCAGAGTCGCGGGACAGATGGGCTACCGTATGGTCCCGGCACAACGTGGGCGGCGCCACACTGAGGGTCAAGCAATTCGTGTACGACTGGAGCGATGTCTCCGGGCTACCGACCAACATCGCTCATGGGTGGGGGAAGTTCTACAGCCCGCCGGAGGTCTTCCCCGTCGGAAGCAGACCGGCGTTCCTGGGAACGGACTACAAGGACCACGCCGCGGGCTTCCTCTCCTACCTGCTCGTCCAAATCGAGGTCTCGAACCTCACGAACAGCCAACATGCCCCCATCCGAGCCCTGTTGGAGACTGTTCGTCCAGCCGTCGAGGTCGCCGCTCGATCCCTCGCCGCCCGGCCAATCCCCCTATGGTCTTGGATCATGCGCTCGGGTGGTCGCGCCTGGCCGAAGCAGGGCCCCTCGTTCGCCCGCATGCGCTGGTTCGTGGACCTGAAGGAAGCCCGCAGCGTTCCGGGGCTGGTCGGCGTTGTCCCGTCGGCCGGAGGGTTCCAGTTCGACTCGGTCGGGACCACCATCCCGAGCGCGGAGAATCATCCCGCGACCTGCTGGCTCCTCCGTACGAATGACCTCCACGCTTGCCTCGCACTTTGGACCGAGCCCGCCCAGGGGAGACGGCGACCGATGAACCACCCGAAGCGGGAGGACTTTCCGGAGTATTGGGAGGGCGAGGTAGGAGGACTGAACGTTCAGCATTTCTACAACGGTGTTTCGGGGTTCGGGCTTGTGTTCACCCCGGGAGGCCATGGGGTCTGCTACACCATCCTACCTGCGTCTCTGAACCCCGATCCCGCGACCGACCGGGAGCGATCGGTTATCCTTCTCAAAGCGATCACGAATCCGGATGGGCCGTGACGTCGCGCGTTACTGACCCCGCTCCGGGATGCGAGATGACCCGAACCGGCAGGCCCGCGAAGCGCCCGCGGGAGACCATGTTGGCGGTCCCCCGTGAAGTGTTCAGGCCGTCCGTGAAGGCGAGGACTAGATCGGGCTTCCCCTCGTCCAGCATCCGCTGGTTCCGGAGGGGTCCCGCTGCGCGCCCATGGCGGTCCCAGTCGGCGGAGAACGGAAGGACGGGGATGCCGAGCTGCTCGGCAGCCTGTCGAGCGAGCGTGTCGGCTCCCGGGGCCTCGCCCTCGACGACCACCTCCACGCCCTGAAGCGCAGAGAGCTCACGGCGGATGAGATCCGCGTCGGTCCATTCGCGGGAGCCGCAGATGAGGACGCGCATTGTGAGTCTCACCTGGGGAGGGTCACGAGAGGCGTTCCCAGACCTGCCGGTCGAACCGCGTGAACCCCCGGGGGTCGCGCGGCGACTTGGTGTGCGCGCACTTGCGGATGACCTCCCAGGTGGCCGCCACCGGGAACCCGCCGCGCTTGAGGAACCCCGCAAGCCAGAACTCCGTCATGCTCCGGTCCACGGCACCGTTCGGGTGCCGGGCGCCCTCCTCGAAGAGGCGGATGGCGCCCGAGGACGCCCTCACGGCCGCGAGGGCGCGCTCGACCTCGGCGGGGTCGGCCGGGGGCCCGTCGGACTCCGCGTCCGCGGTCCCAGCCGGCGCGGGACGTGGACTCGCGGGGGCGGACGAGGACTGGGACCGCCCCCACCTCTCCTCCCAAGCCTCCGCGAGCCAGGGAGCGGAGGCCGCAAGGCCCCCGCGGAGGGTGGGGAAGACGGGGATGCCGCCGAAAACGGGGGGCGGTTGCCCCGTTTGAGGGAGGACGCGTCCCGAGGACCCTTCCCCCGCAGGGATGCGTCCGGCACCGGCCTGGACGACGACGTATCCCAGGCGGGCTCCCTCGAACCTGGAGGGTGCCACGACGAGGAGGCCGCCGTGGAAGACATCCACGTACCCTGCCAGGCCCGTGACGCGCTCCGCCTTCCCAGGGTCGAGGGGCTCGCGGAAGCGCAAGAGGTAGTGCAGGCCGCCCGACTTCGTGCTCTCCTCGTAGCCCCCGGGAAAGGGGGCGGGGACGGGGAACCCGGGGGGAGCACCTCCCGCCGGGAGGTGCTTCAGGTCGATGTCGATGGCCGCCAGGCCCTTCTCCAGGAGGATGGCGAGCTGGGCGGAGGGGTGCCCACGCCAGAACTCTTCGACCTCGCGGTGGCGGCGAAGGGGGCCCTCCGTCGCCCACTTGATGAACGGGATGGGCGAGGGCTTGCCTCCCCGGCGCTCAGAGAGGGCCGGGCGCATGGGGACGACGGCGACCCGGCGGGCGATGTAGTGGTGGGCCGCCACCAGGCACGACGAGTACTGGTCCGCGGACACCTCCGAGCCTCGGGAGGGAGGCTCGGGGTGCGTGCGCTTCACGTTCAGAATTGGATGGGCTCCCGAGAGACTGTCCCCGGGAGCCCGTTGGTCGAGGCGCCTACTGCTTGTTGCCTTCCGAGGTTCCCTCGGTGGCGGTCGTGGTCGAGGTCGTCGTGGTCTTCCCGCGCGACGAGGCGAAGGCGGGGTTGATGGGGTTCCCCTGGTTGCTCGTGTTGTTCGCGCTCGCTTGGTGAGCCGCGTTGTTCGGGTTCATCGCGTTCGATCGCTGGTCGTTCGGGCTCGGGCCGCGTCCCTTTCCCTTGCTCATGTTTGATTCCCTACTCCCGGAGGAGCACGTTGGATACTGAGATACCGCGTCATCAACTTGTCGCGCGTCTTCAAAGGGGCCCCGATGTTTCTGTATTCAGGCGCTAGCCGACATCGGCAAGTACTCCCTAGCGCGGTTCCCCAGCAATGAGCGCGAAGCCTTTCAATCCGCTCAAGACCAAGCTTCAGCAACTCCGGGACCTACTTTCGGGCGGAATGGTTGAACGGGACGAGCCGGTTCGATTGGCGTTCCTCGCAGCCTTGGCCGGAGAACACATCCTCCTCATCGGCCCCCCGGGTACCGCGAAGAGCGAACTCGCTCGCAGACTGCACCACGCGTTTGCTCTGGGCGACGACGGCTCCGGCTACTTCGAGCGCCTTCTGACTCGATTCTCCGTTCCGGAAGAACTCTTCGGCCCCCTCTCCATCAAGGGCCTCGAGCAGGACAGGTACGAGCGGAAGACCGACCGCTACCTTCCCACGGCCTCTGTCGCCTTCATCGACGAAATCTTCAAGGCCAACAGTGCGATTCTGAACTCCCTGTTGACTCTGCTCAACGAGCGTGAGTTCGACAATGGCGCCCAGCGGCACAAGACGCCCTTGGTCTGTGTGGTTGGAGCGAGCAACGAGCTTCCCGAGGGTGAGGAGCTTGATGCGCTCTACGATCGGTTCCTGATCCGATACCAGGTACTTCCAGTGAGCCCGGACGGGTTCTACGATCTCTTGGACCTTCGGGGCGCACGCATCCCCGAGGTTCCCCCTCAAACGCGCCTCACTTCAGCCGACCTTGCGCTCATCCAAATCGAGGCGGAGAAGGTAACGGTCCCTAGCGACATCAAGAAGCTCCTCGCCGCCTTGCGCGCCTACCTGATTGAACAGAAGGTCCAAGTTTCGGACCGGCGATGGCGGAAGGCTCTACACCTTCTCCAGGTAGCTGCTTTCACGGACGGAAGGAACTCTGTTTCACTTTGGGACGCTGCCTTGCTCCAGCACGCCCTCTGGCAGACGCCGGATCAGCGTGAATCCGTCTGGAACTGGTACCTCTCACGGGTGGGGGCTGCAACCCCGTCGGATCCGGAGCAGTTTTCCAAGGCAACCACGGCCTGGGAAGAACGACTCAAGGAGGATCAGGGGCGCACCGTCCAAGTGATGGACGAGCAGGGAAAGCCCTTGTTCGTGGCGCCGGACGGCAAGCCAACTGCCGAGCGAAACGGGAGATTCCCGGCCACGAATTCGAAGGGTGAGAAGTTGTACCTCCGCCAAGCCAACGACTATTACGGCTCTGGTCGGGACCGAACCAACAGTGGAAAGGGGTTCACCAGAAAGGCCGTTGAGCAGGGCCGGAACGATGAGGACGAGGAGTGAACGTGGACGAGGCGTACTTCCGAGATCCAAGGAACTGGCTGTATCGCGAGCGTGCGCTCGACTCTCTACAAGCCCCGATGGGCTACTCACAGGCTCACATCCGGGACAGGGTGGCTCAGGTGGACGCGATGGTCCGACAAGTCGAGGAACAAATCAAGGGTCTCGAACGAAATATCGCACTCCTTCATGAGGTGGTAAAGAGCCACCTGTGGGTTCTGCCCGAGACATCGACCATGGCATTTCAGAATCTCGCCGCGGGAAAGGAGAAGGCCGAAGCTCTTCACGAGCGATTGGTGGGGGTCCGGGCCGGCTTCCTCGCGCTTCCGACCGAGGAGGCATTGACCCCCAAGATTACTCAACTTCGGAGGGAGGCCCGCGAGGCCGATGCCCTTCGTGCGGTCGAAGCCAAGAAGCTGAAGAACGCTGAAGAGGCAGAGAAGAAAGAGCGTCAGCGACGGTCTGGCTTTTGATCTGCATTCCACGCGTCTCCTTCTTGGGAATCCCAGTTCGAATGGAGAATCCAATCCGCCCCCCCCAGGATTCCTTCGACGCGCGAGACCTCGAGTCCAAGTATCGCTTCCTCTCCGAACTGCCGTCCACCCTCTACGGAGCTGTGGTAACACATCCCCACGGGACTCTTCGGGACAGGACTGAGGGGATTCTGACCTGGCGAAGCGCACTTCTCCAAGGGCGCCTTCCGGAACTGCAAGGTCTTCCTTGGCCCGACCCCAGGATGGCTGAAACTCTGCGGAACGAGTTGACGAGCCTGGGAATTGCTCGCTTTTGCACAGGACAAGCGGATCTTGTCGATGCACTCCTCCTCGACGTCCTGCGTGCTGTGGAGGAATACCACAATAGGCTAGCCTCAGCAGTTGAGGCGAAATTCGAAGAACTCAGACGGCTCGAGAACCTGAAGCGTCAGAAGGTGAAGGGTCGCGGGGCCGCCGGGAAGTCGGGCGGGTGGAGCGCAACCGAAGGGGCGGAAACCGGCTCGGAGGGCAGGCCGAAACCCGCCGCCAGTGAAACAGGAAGTTCGACAGGCGGGAGCGGTCCCTCCGACGATGTGCCTCCGCTGCAAGTACTCAACGAAGCCGATGTGTCAGCCCTGAGAAGACAGGCGCTGGCCCTTTCCGTCGAGCTAGGCTTGGCAACAGACCCGTCGAAGGAACTGAGTCGTAATTGGGACGAACGAGTTCGAATCTGGGCGGAGATCTCCGAAGTCTTCGGTGAGTTAGGTGCTCTTCTCGGAAGAGGGTGGGACCTTTCACGCAGCGTCCTTCGCTCCACAGGCTGGCTGGAGGTAGTCCGCCTCCGCAAGCTCCTGGAGCAACTCCCACCGCTTCGCGAGGTTGTCAAAGCTCTCGGGCGGCTCCAAGCAACCTCAGGTGAGGGGGAGGAGACATCTGTGGCCGACGAGGTCTTCAGTCCCGTCCGGCGCGCAACGGATGAATGGAGGGAGGTCCGCAGTCCTTTGGCGCCTACTGAGACCCGCGGAGTTCAGCGCTCCGATGACATCTCGCGGATGCTGCCCAGCGAGGCTGTGATGCTCCTGCATCCGACCTTACGCTATCTGTGGCACGCTCGACGTGCCGAACGTGCACTCCTGACGTACCGGGTCGAGGGCGTGCTGCCGGAGAAGGTCAGCATCGAGGAAGAAGCACTTGCTGGCACAAGGGTCGAGACCCACGCGCGGAATCTAGACCGGGGGCCGATTCTCGTCTGCTTGGACACCTCGGGGTCAATGCACGGTCTCCCCGAGAATGTCGCAAAGGCTCTGGTTCTCGAGGCTTGCAGGGTGGCCCATGTCGAGAGACGATCCTGTCACATCTACTCCTTCAGCGGCCCCGGGGATGTGGCAGAGCGGACACTGTCGCTCAGCCCGGAGGGCCTCGCCGACATCGTCGCGTTCCTCAACTTTTCTTTCCACGGCGGGACGGACATCGTAGGCCCGCTCGAACGTGCCACCAAGAAACTCGAGGAGGCGGCCTGGAAGAGGGCGGACATCCTCGTTGTCTCCGACGGGGAGTTCTCAGTCCCCGACAGGCTCCTCAAGACCTTGAACGAAGCCAGGAAGAAGCTGGCGCTCCGAACCCATGGAGTGCAGATAGGCTCTTCGGACTCTGATGAGTTCGGAAAGATTTGCGATCATCTTCATGCCTTCGCTGGATGGGAGGCCCTGCTGGAAGGTCCGACGGCACCGCGTGGCCCAAGCCCTCCCATCCCAGGCTCCCCTTAGGATGGGAGCAGCAGGGCCCCCGCCGCCGCCCGCTCGAAGTGGCGAGCCCGGTCGAGCCCCACGCTCACCTCGTGGGTGAGCCTGGAGGTCGCCAGGTTGTACGCCGTCCACCGGGAGAGTGCCCCGTTGTGGCTCGCCAGGACCTCCGCCCGGGTCCCGATGATCTCCGCGTGGACCTTCGGGAGGCCTTGGGCCAGGAGCGCTGGCTCAACGTCGCACGCAAGGATCTCCTGCCCCATGCTCCGCGCGTAGACCTCGGTCGCGCCGCGGAACCGCTCCAGGATGACGTGGATGGCCCGCTTCAGCTGCCCGAGCAGGTCCGTCGCGGAGGAGAGGTGGAGCTCGCGCAGCTCGACGAGCGAGCCCATTCCGGCGTAGATCTGGTTCGCACAGGCGATCCTCACCCCGAGCCCCTCGCACCGGACCGCCCAGCTGCCATCTAGGCTGTTCGTGACCCTGACTGCCGGGAAGAGCGACTCTCGTGGGGCGATGTCGTAGCGGGTTCCCACGACCAGCTTGACCTCCATCTTGCGACCACCGCTGTAGAGACGGATCTCCTCGCGGCGGAAGGGGGGCGAGTCGGCCTCCGGTTGGGGGACCTCCAGGGCCGCGCCCAGCTCGTGGACCGCCCGCGCGATATCCGCGTGCTGCACGAGGCCGTAGCGCGAGCTCACGATCGCCACCACCTCCTGGTTGTTCATCGTCTGCACCCCACGGTAGCCGTCCAGGACCTGGCCGCGCGGTCCCTGCACGGGGACAAGCTCGTAGAGCGGAACCTTGTCCGGGCTCGGGACCAGCTCGTAGGGTTGGCGGCGTTCGACGGAGGCGGGCTCTGCGGGGAGTGTCCCCGCTGCTTGGAGTTCGGACATGCCGAGGTTTCCTCGGCAACGCTGGAAACCTCGGCTGGGGGGGGTTACCTTTCCGGGCCCCTCGGAGAGGAGAGTTCTGCCCGGGCTGGCTCCGCCGAGATGATCCGGCGCACGAGCGTCACGCTGACCCTCCAGTGGGAGTGGCTCCCTCCCTCGTCCAGACCAATCTCGACCGTCCGACGGTTGAGCCGGTGCACCTCCCCTCGGAGCGTACGCCCCTCCTTGTCTTCGAACTCGACCCAGTCACCGGCACGAAGAGTGGAGAGCTGCTGGGCCTCGCGAGCATGATACTCCTCAGCGATGACCTGCTGGAGAGCGCGAAACTCCTCGAGCGAGAGCCGCCGCACGGTCTCTCGCCACTTCTCGCGATTCATCGGGGCCCTTCCCTCGCCTGGCACCCAATACCCGTGGTGGCTACTTCTGCGGGAGCCGATGCTTCTGAACCTCGAGGCGGCCATGCACATTGGCCGCGACGAGGAGCTGATCCTTCTCGTGGCTCAAGACCAGGATCTCCCCGACCGCGAGCTTGTGAGGGAAGGATCTGGTCGCGAGGTCGGCTGCGGAGGGCGCAGCTGGGGGAGCTGGTCCTCCCGGTAGGGTTTCAGGTCGGGTCGGAAGAGCGCGAGGCGCGGCGGCTGTTTCCGTAGCCTGTACCAGCTTGTACGTCTTCTCGTGCCCACGCTTCCGCCCCTTCGCGAGTCGCTGGCGGACGAGCGTCTTCAGTGACGAGCGAATCGTCTCCTCAGGGAGACGCTTCCCCGCGAGCTTCCGGACCTGCCTGATGATGGCCATCGTTCCGATCGCGGGTCCGCTCACAGTACCTTCGAGCACCTTCAGGACGAAGTCTCGGGTGCCGTGCCGGACCTGAGCGCGTTGTTTGCGCCTCGGGACGCGGGGGGCCTTCTTCGGCTCAGGGGTGCTCGCGGAGGCCTTCGGAACGCGTTTCGGCACGTCGTCGCCGAGAGGGGGGCGTCTCAAGAAGGTTGTCAGAGGCGGCCCTCCCTCCGAAGGAACCTCCAACCGGGATACTCCCGGTCCCACTCGGCCACGAGCGCGTCGTGCTCTCGCTGACGCTCCCGTTCCTCCTTACCGATGAGATCCCAATCCACGTAGTGGGGACGGGGGTCCGGTCGGTAGGTCTGGCACGAGAGGCACCAGTTCATCCAATCAGGATTCGCTCGACGGCATCCCGGGCACGGCCAGTCCGTCGAAGGTCGGGCAGCCCAACAGGGACCGCAGATGAACTCCTGGATCACGTTGCCTTGGACAGATAGTGCTCCCCCCGACTCGGGGAGGGAGAAGCCGGGCCCGACCTCAGCTTTCGTTCCGCACGTGGCGCAGGGGATCTTGGTGATTGGTGACAAGCGACCTCTCCTCACGGAGCGAGGAGAGGTCGTCCCAGCCGGCTCAGTCAGGGTAGGAACTGGCAGATACTCGGTTGCTGATTGAGGGCCCGACCGTGGCGACCTCCCGTCTCGAAGATACCTCGTTCCTGCCCCCAGGAGTGACTTGGGTGCCTCCAATCGCACCTCGAGAGTTCAAGGGGAGGCGGAACACGCTCTTCGTTTTCGGGACTGTCTTCGGCATCGTCGAGGCGATCTGGGGAGCCGTCCTCGTCTTCGGTTACTTCCGGTACGGCCACACCTTTGACTGGGGGTCGTTCTGGTTCTTCCAGGGACTTTCCGTCATCACGGGAGCAGTCATGGCCCTGTTCGTGGGCTACGTGTTCTTCTATGCAAACACGTGGTTCGGGCTCTCTCCTCACGGAGTCCATGTAGTCGCCCGGAATCGAACTAGAGTCGTCCCGTGGACCGCCATACGCGCCCTCGAGTTCACATCGACAGATTCGGGCGAGGCCGGCCGAATCGAAAAGTGGACGTTGCACTACTGGGATGAACAGATGCGCAGAGAGAGGGAAGTTGGATTCTTCGAACCCCAAGACCGTCATTGGGTGATTGCGATGGTGGACGACCCACACTTCCCACGCGTTCCGATGAAGAAGGAGTGGTGGTCGAGGCTCGGGCGAGAGCCGCCTCTGGGGTGGCCCATCACATAGGCCAATCAAGTCGGGAGCACCATCCGCTCCTCAAGCTGCGGAGGCGGGACTCCCAGTGCCGAGTGAAGATCCCTGTCGTTCACTGCATCCATGACCCCCACCAGGGCCGCAAGCGCACCCTCATCAGAGGAAGCACACTGGCGCAGGGACGCCAGCCCCCTGAGCTCACAGAACTTGCGAACCGCGGCCTCTTTGGCGCGTTTCGCATACTACACCTTCTGTGGTTCTCGGGATCCATTTGTCCTTTGCGCAGCTCGCGCTGCAATCGTCACCGCCGGTCTGCTCCCGGGCGGGGCCGCAACGTGGGGTTCGTAGAGGTGGTTGCGATGTCCTCCGTACGGAGCTCCTCGGATCAGGCCGTCTCGCCTCCACCTCCAGATGGAGTTCTTCGTCACGCCGTACTTCGCCGCGAGTTCAAGGTGGGTCAAGAACCCCTTCGCCCTCAGGCGTTCGAAACGGGTCTTCATGCGGTAGGTCCGGCGGACCCGCGCGACAATTCGATAGTTGTACCTCACACCCCGACCAGGACGGAATCCCTTCGCGTTCAGAATCTCCGCCACGTCTGCCTCGCTGTGGTCATCCAGCAACCGGTCAACCATCGAGACGACCTCGGCGGGATGGCGGTAGCGCTCTTGAGGCGACAGCGGTCGTGGGAGATCCAGTTCGTGGGTTGCACCACCCCGAAACCTCACTTTAGCCGAAATGCGGTCGCTCATGTTCAGGGTGACATCCTGGAGAAGGAGCCGGGCCATTCGCTTCTTCTCGAGGATCGGGGTTCGTGGATCGTTCCAGACGCGGGGGAAGTCTCGTGCCAAGGCACAGATCTGCTCCTTCTGGAGGGCCGAGAGCCCCTCACCCGTCACCTTCCGGTCCTTCTCGTACGTCTCCTGCGCTTCCTGCCACGTCCGCATCTTCTCGTTCCACTCAGCTTCCAGAGCTCCGGCAACCAGACGGTTTCCCGGGTCGACGGACATGTAGCGACGGCGAGCCATGTCCGCCTCGTAGCGCGCACGCTCCACATGCTGGCGGCGCATCCGGTCGGCCTCCGCCCACTTCTGTTCCACTTCGTGCTCGACCTGAAGCGCGACCTCCAACGTCAAGGGAGTGACCGATTGTAACAGGAGTTGACCGACGGATTCGTCCAGCCCGGATCCGTAGACTGTGAGGCATCGATTGTTCAATCCAATGCTCCCGGCCCTGCTGCACACGTAGTATGTGAGAATCCGCACCCCTCGGTAGTGGTATCGAACAGACATGCTGGCGCCACAGCGGCCGCAGAGCCCCAACCCCTGTAGCAGAGCCGGACCTTCTCGCGGAGAGCAACGTCGTCTAAACCGCCCCGCGGCCTCCCCGTTTTCCAGGATTCTTCGCTCGTTCGCTTCGTAGTTCTCCCAGGTGATGTAGCCCACGTGGGCATCTTTGACGAGGGACACCCATTCCTTCCGGGGCAGGGAGCGCTGACCGTGGCGCCCCTCAGGGAGATGCACGAGCCGTCTGCGTCCGTAGCAGAACGCCCCGGCATACACAGGGTGGTGCAGGACCTGCAGCACCATGGACCGATCTATCGGGCTCCATCCGATCTCACCCTTTCGCGGGCCTTGGCGGATGGCGCGCGGAAAGAGCAAGCCCTTGCTCCGACACTCCTTGACCACGGCACCGGTGGTCCCGAGTCTGTCGAAGGTGCGGAACAGATGGCGGAGCGCATCACGGACCCGCGCGTCCGGGTGAAGCGCCACGCTCTTGTCCTCTCGATAGACGAAACCTACTGGGAGCGGGACCTTCAGCACTCCACGCCGAGCCTTGCTGAGAATGCCTCCTCGCAACCGGGATTTGAGAATGGAGAGTTCCATCTGGCTCATCTGGCCCTTGAATCCCAGGATCACGCTGTCGTTGATGTCGTTCGGGTCGAAGACCCGGTTCTCCTCGAGGACTAGGGTGTTCGTCATGGCGCAGAGTTCGAGGAGGCGCTGAAAATCCGCGTTGTTGCGGGCCAGGCGGGAGACCTCCAGTCCCATGACTATCCCAACCTTCCCGAGGCTCACCTCACTGACCAGTCGCTGGAAGCCAACTCGATTGGCGGAGGAGGCGCCGGATCGGCCCTGGTCCACGTCGATGGTTTCCACGCGGTCCGGCGGCCACCCGAGAACGACGGCACTGTCACGTAGCGAATACTGCCGACGAGCGCTCTCCGTGTTCTGTTGGACTTGGCGAAGGGAGGACTGCCGCACGTAGCTCATGGCGGTCCTTTCCAGGTGTTCGGGCTTCACCTTGCTGGCTCCTTCGAGAGTCACCGGGGCACCTCCGGGAGGAGGAGCGAGGTCATGCGCGCCAGCGACTGGATGACCCCCACGCGCAGTTCCACGAGAGGCAGCTGAGGAAGCTCGGGAGGCTGGGTCGCAAACCCCAATGGATCTGGCGCAGGCAGCGCCATCTCCCAAACGGTCAACCATCCCGCCATCCTCTCCCGAAGGAAGAGTGCCATGCCAAGCTCACCGCCGCTCGGACGGTGGAGGACCACCTCTCGGCGCAGGTCCTCGTAGACGATCACCGCTTCCTTCGACGAGGACCTTCGAGGGGGAGTAGCCGGCGTTTTTTTTCCCGGCCGAGGGCTCGTTCGATGCTCCGGCGATGGACCGTAAGCCCGAAGCGGGTCTGAAGGAGCTGAACCAGGTCGGTCGTAGTCAGGCCGGGGTCCTCCTGCCTTGCCCGTTGCAAGGCAACGAGGATCTGGTCGTCCAGTTTGTGTCCCTGTCGGGGCCCTCTCTTGCTGGGAAGGAGGGCGGGCAGGCCTCCAGTCTCGAGACGTGACTGGGCGTCGTAGAAGGTGGGCCGGGAGACCCCGAAGGTTCGAACCGTCTCGCGCACGGAGCGACCCTCGGTACGGACACGTCGGACCATCTCGTAGCGGACCTGGAGTAGGTCTCGCGGGTCGAAGAAGCCCCCCTCTTGGAAGAGTGGGTCGCGGACACGCTCGGGGTGGGGATGCAGGGAACCACGACGTCGTAGCTGATCCTCCTTGGGATCCTGAGGTGGCACTTTCGAACGGGGCATGAGAGATTCCGCTGACACAGGCAAAGCCAGAGGTAAATATAATTCTGTCGCATGCAGGTGCGGCCGAGCAGGGCAATGGTCCCCGTCGGCTGATAGACATCTCCTGGGAATTTGACGAGGATCCCCGCGAACGGGGTGGGCAAATATTGTCTGACATATGCGGCATCATTTACCAGACACCCTTGAGGGGGTCTTGCGCCCCTTTTTCTCGGGTCTGAGGGCGTTGAGCAGCCGCACAAGATCGAGAAGGTGGGTCGGATGGAGGGGAGAGCGCCCTCGGGCAATCTCGACGAAGGGATCACGCGGACCGAGGCTCGTCCACGAGAGCGGAACATGGCGAAGCTTTCCCGGACGCCACTCGTAGGCTACGAGGTCGAGGCCGCACCGAAGGACGATTCCGAAGGTGGGGAACTCACGACCACGCAGCGGGTGGAAGGGGTGGGTGACTCGAAACCTCTGGGGTTGGCGGTTGCGACGGCGTGCATTCCGGAGAGTGGTCTTTCGCCCGCTTGCGGCGGATGCTGGTGTCGCTGAGCTCGAGCTGGATCCGGGCCACGAGGTCCGCGACTGTTGGGTCGCCTCGGGCGGGGACCGCATCGGGTCCCCGGCCCACGTCGACCGCTGATGGACTGAGCCCGGGCGACGCCTCCTCCACCGCCGGGGTGGCCGACGGGATGATCATCCTGGGAGGGGAGGAAGAGGTGGCCAGGGCCCCCTGCGGGGCCCCGGCCGAGGCGGCCGGGGAATGGGTTTGGAGGTGCTCGGCCCCCGAGAGCCCGAACTCCCGGTGGAGCTTCACCAGGAGAGCGAGCTTGGCCCGGAGGTCCGCCTCGATCACGGCGTTCACGCGGATTCCGAGTTGCTCGGCCGTCTCGCCGGGGAGCGCGTAGTCGGCGTACCCCGCGCGGACCGACTCGAACTTGCCCGCGTTCACCGTGAGCCCGCCCGAGGACCACGCACGGCCCGCCTGGGGGCTGGGAGGGGCCTCCTCTTCACCGTGGGAGGCATCCGAGCCGAGGAGGGCGAGGGGGGGCGGTGGGGAGGGGGCTCTGGGTGGCTCCGGGGCGTTCAGGGGGGCAGCCGGGAGCGAGCTCGCGGGCGTGAACCCACCGCTCCCTCCGTTCGTGGGGCCCCGGGGGGGCTCAGCGTGCCCGTTGCCCCCCTTCCACGTGCCCGCGTCCGGGCTGTGCGCGGGGATCCACGTCTTGCGGGGGCGGGAGTCGAAGTCCACCACTACCTTGACGTTCGGGCTCGCGGGAATGATCGCCCCACATCCGTCGGCGCAGCGGGCCTCGTACCGGGTCCCAGTCAGGGTCCTGAGCTTCATGTCCGGACCTCGTTGTTCGGCGTTCGTTGGCTCTGCGCGGGTTGATTGATGTTCTCGGGCATCGGGTTCCCTCGCGGAGCCGGGGAACCCGATGGGCGCCCCACGGCCTCGAGCGATTGGAAGTACCGGGCCGCCGAGCCATCGTAGCCAACCGCGTGGAGGATCTCCGCGATAGGGTCGAAAAAGACGACCAGCTCCATGTCGAGCCCCTCCTCACGAAGGATCTCGGCCACGCGGTCGGCCGTCCGGTCGACCCATGAGTCGTCCTCGGATCGATTCTTCGTCTCTGGGCTCTTGGCTTGGGTTGGTTGGAGTCTGTTCGCTCCCATCGTATCCCTCGCCGAGCGGGGGAGACGTGGGAGCGCGGTCGCTTACGGGAGGGCGATCAACCTTCTCAGAATGCGGTCCACCTCGTCCATGAATGGGCAGTGGCCGGTCCGCTCCAACACGCGCCAAGGGGGGATCGTCTCGAGGTCGTCGAGGCAGAGCAGGCTCTCGCGTGTGATGCCCATCTCCCTCGCCTCAGGGCTTCCCACATGGACCGGGATACGGGTCACCCCCCGGTCCCCCAGATTCGTAGTGAACGACGCCATCACCCAGCGAAGGTGAGGACCCTGGACCGCAGGGTCCTGAACGATCAGGGCGGGCCGCCCATGCCTCGGCAGAGCAGGAAGCCTCGGGTCCAGGTTCCGGAAGAGAACCCGGACCACGTCCCCGCGCCTAAGTGGGGGGGTCGGGGGCATCCTCATCCTCCACCCACGGGTCGAGGAAGGGGTCCCGCCGCTCCTCCAGTTCCCGCCTCTGGGCCGCGGTGAGCTTCAACGGCTCGGCCGCCGGGCCCGGACGCGCCGCTCGGGGCGCAACGGGTTCGAGGTGGTGGGGGGTGGACGCCTTGGATGCCACGGATTCTATGATGCCACTCCCCGACTATAAAGGCCCGTTCTCGGTCGCCTCGGAATGAGCGGCGACTGAGGCGGTTCCTCAGCCGACCGCCGGGGTCGCCGGCAGGTGGATCTTCGCAAGGTAGACGCTGACCGGGGGGAGCCTGCGGAGGGGGGTCGTCTCCGGCTCTTGCCGCCGACGGCCGCGGAGCGCAGAGAGGACGGCGGTACTCGCGCGGTGTGGCTTGGGCGGTGGCGCCTCCCGGGCCTCCCTCCAGGCGGCATGCTCGGCCGTGGGCACGACCCATGCGATCGAGTCGTTGAGCTTGGGATTCTTCGCGCCGTCCGTCCTGAGCCCGAGACGAGAGACCACCGCCATCGGCAGGGATAGGTTGTAGCCACCGTGCGGGTCCGTCTCGGCCAGAGCGACCACGCGGTCGTGGGCCATCTCCCTGCCCAGGATCTTGTGGTCCCTTACCGCGTTGATGACCCGCACGACGCCGGGGCCCCGGTCGAGGAAGACGAGGGTACGCTGGGTCTTTCGAAGCGCGCGCACCTCTTCCTCCCGGATAGGGATCCCGAGAAGGAGAGCGTGTTCGGGGCGGCTCAACCAGAGCCCGACGTGGCCGGGGCTGACCACGGCCAACACCG
>JAEHJW020001309.1_pt1 | contig 15115 bp, 19 predicted proteins | sample 9271431 | NCBI WGS metagenome assembly JAEHJW02
TCAACGCAATGCGCACGCCCAGCTCAAGCACTGCAACCGGTACATGAGCGGGCGAGCGGTTGATTACCGGATCGGCCTGATCTATCGGTACGGGATCGAGATGGTAGAGCAACTGGAAGCTGACCAAGCACCGAGGAAATACGAGATCGAAGACTTGCGCGAGATGATCCGGTTTTTCCGGGCGTGCGAGAAGGTTTACCGAAGAGCCAATGATGATCGGCTATTGCAGGAGTTGGCGGCATGACGCTTGAACAATGGAAATACGGCAATCCATTGGATGTGCTGGTCGAGCAGGAAGCCCGATCATGCAAAGGCTGCCGCCATCTGGATCATGTCCGCATCGTCGGCGAGATGGTGCTGGTGTGCAAGAAGGGCAAGAACCCGATCAAACGGTGCAAAAAATATCAGGAGGAAGAATGACAGACACGATTCTGCAAGATGCTCCATTGTTTCGGTACTCGTCAGATGCGCTGCTGTTTGCGTATCGGTATTCAGGCCAGCAGTACAGCATGAGTGCGGTGGCAAAGATGATGGGGCTGCGTGGCGGCAGTGGGAAAGGATTGTCCGGTCTGGATGGCGCTGCCCAGGCTGGCATGATCAAAGCCGAAGTGGACAAGCTGCATCCAAATGAACGGGACTGCATGGTCGGGCGCTTCGCTGATCCGGAATCCGAGATTTGCAAGGATGCAAAAAAGCGGCTGATCCCATTGGCTGCTGCCGCGCTGCCGACTGGCATGCATTCGAGGCGCATGGTAGCCGCGCTGGTGCAACGGTATTTCGGGAAAAAAGCCACCTTGAATGAAATGGTCGAAGAATTCGGGGTGCCGAAAAGCACGCTGCATGATCAGTGGCGCACGGTTGCAAAAAAGCTGCGGGATAGCGAGGACAGAGCCAGCCACATGATTCACGACCGGCTCGTTTCGCTTGGAATTGTGGAATAAAAACTAGACATCCGGAAATCTGGGGTCTAAAATGGGTGATATTGAGTAGTTTGAAAAACTCACCCCATCAAACCCGGAGCCGAAAAGCTGCCGGGTTTTTTGTTTCCGCTTCCGGTACATCTCCACCGGCACCGCAGCCGCCAGCGCGAAAGCGTAGCCGGATGGTGGCAATCGTAATATCAAGGGTTGTGACATGGCAGCCAAACCGATCGATGCTGATGTGATTGCGGCCATCATTTCTGATTGGCGAATCACTAAATTGTCTCAGGATGATCTGGCGGCAAAGTATCGAGTCAGCAAAGGCTTTGTGAATCGCATATGCAAAGGCGTTCAGCGTGATTGTCAGGCTATTGTGACTGCCGGAGTTGAATATAAACAGGCGCTTGCGAGTCATGATGACCGCATGATGACCGCCATAATGACCGAAGTTGACGAGCGCACAAAGCATATCCAGTTTTTCAATTCCGCTGCTCTGCGTAATGTCCAGACTGCTGTAAACAAGATCACGGAAGAGACAACGCAGGCTGAACACAGGATGCTGGCAGAGACGATTCTCAAGGGCCGGGAAACCGTACTTGGAAAGTCTCCTGACACCGCCATCCAGATCAACAACGGCAACCAGCCGATAACCGAGATTCGGAGAACGATCATTGATCCTCGACATACCAACGGCGAGGGTATTTCTTCCGCTGACTGAGTCATCGCGCTACAAGGGCGCATGGGGTGGTCGTGGATCGGGCAAATCGAGCTTCTTTGCGGATCAAGTGATATTGGCCGCCGCCACTCGCAACGTTGACATTGTCTGTTTGCGTGAAGTGCAGCAAACGCTGGATGAATCGGTCAAGAAGTTGCTGGAAGACAAGATCGAACTATTCGGACTTTCCGAACGGTTCGACGTGCAGCACAACCGGATTATCGGGCCATTCGGCAATCGCATAATCTTCATGGGCATGAAGGATCAGAATGCCCACAGCATCAAATCGCTGCAAGGTTACGGCATAGCCTGGTTTGAGGAAGCGCAGGCCATGAGCCACCGCAGCCTGGAACTGCTGAGGCCGACGATCCGAGAACCTGGTTCAGAGCTGTGGTTCAGTTGGAACCCGGACACTGAGGATCGGGCAGTAGAGCAATTCCTGCGTAGTGAAACGCTACCGCCTGATGCAATAGTGGTAGAAGCAAACTGGCGTGACAATCCGTGGTTTCCGCCAGAGCTGGAGGCAGAGCGCCAGCTTGACTTCAAGATGTTCCCGAAACGCTATAGGCACATTTGGGAAGGCGAGTTCGGTCAAGATGGCGATCCGTTCTTCCTTGAAGAAAACCTACTCCGCGACGGCCAACCTGTCCCGTACCCGACTCGCTGCGATACAGTATTCGCGATCATCGATACCGCGGTCAAGGATGGCCTGGAACATGATGGCACGGCGGTTGTGTTCTGCGCCAAGGACAGGCGTGCCGAATCGCCGATTACGATACTTGACTGGGACGTGATCCAGATCGAAGGCTATCTGCTCGAATCCTGGTTGCCCGGCGTGTATATGCGCCTGGATGATCTGGCAAAGCAGGTCGGTGCGCGGTACGGATCGGCTGGGACATGGATCGAGGACAAATCCACCGGCTCCGTGCTGATCCAGCACGCACGCAATCGCGGATACTCGGTCGAAGCAATCGATAGCAAATTGACGGCATTGGGCAAGGAAGGCAGGGCAATATCTGCCAGTCCGTACGTTTTCAAAGGGCAGGTCAAGGTCAGCGAATATGCATACCACAAGACCAGCAGCTATCGAGGGATGACGCGGAATCATCTGCTGGCACAGGTCTGCCAATTTCGGATTGGTGTCAAGACGCCGCACACAATGGACTTACTCGACGCATTCACGTACTGCGTGATGCTTGGGCTTGGCGATTCAAGCGGTTATTGATCTCAAAGTGGGAAAAAGTCAAAATCGCTCGTCGGGCGGTATCAATCAAAGTGGGAAACAACGACCAGAATGCACGCTGTTTTGTGTGCAAAGTGGTAAACGGGGTAATTTATGGGATTTGACAGCGGCATTGACGGCGGCGGATATGCAAGCCTCGGGCTGTCGGATTACTCTGGCTCGGAGTTGATGGCGGTATTGACCGGCATGCAGGACATTCAGCCCGGGCAGTCGCCCAGTTACCAGGCATGCAAGACCCTGTACGCCTACCACCCGATAGCTTCCCGGATGGTGGACAAGCCGATTGAAATGGCGCTATCCCAGAAGCGTGAAATTACCGTTTCAAATGGCCCAGAAGAGGAATTGAAGCTGGCGTTTGACAAGGCTTGGCGCAAACTGGGCGTGGTCGGTGGCGATACGCTGATCTACCGCATTGCGCAAATCAGCCGAATCTACGGAATCGGCACGCTGGCGGTGAACGTGGTGGACGGTGGCACAAAGGCCAAAACCAACGAGCCGCTGCCAGACGACCTGTATCGTCATGATCTGGCGTTCTACATTTTCGATCCGCTGAATACCGCTGGCTCGCTGGTGCTGAATCAAGACCCGCATGCGGTCGACTTCATGCATCCCCGGCAAATTGCTGTCGGGTCGGAATCGTGGTCGAATACCAAGGCGCTGGTGCTGATGCACGAACAGCCAATCTGGATCCAATGGTCGGATTCGGCATTCGGATTTGTTGGGCGATCTGTGTACCAGAGGGCGTTCTACCCGCTCAAGACGTTCGTTGCATCGATGATTGCGGACAACCTCCTGCAAGAGAAGCTGGCGCTGCTGGTGCACAAAGCGAAGTCCCCCGGTTCGATCGTTGACCGTCGGGCGCTGAGTTGGTTCAGCCTCAAGCGTGAAGCGATCAAGGGAGCCAAAACCGGTAACGTGGTGCAGATTGGCGTCGAAGAGGATCTGAACAGCATCGACCTCGACCATGTGCATACCGCTGGCGAGTACAGCCGGAACAATTGCCTCAAGAACATCGCATTGGCGTCTGGCATGCCTGCCGTGCTGCTGAACGAGGAAACGCTGACCAGCGGATTTGGTGAAGGCACCGAGGATGCCAAGCAGGTGGCACGATACATCGATCGGGTGCGCATCGAGATTGATCCGGCATATCAGTTTCTGGATGCCATCTGCCAGCGGTTGGCGTGGAATGAGGAATTTTACGCTGAGATTCAGCGCAAATACCCTGAGCAATATCGAAATCTGAGTTACGAAGCGGCGTTTTTGGACTGGAAAGACGGGTTTTCTGCTGAATGGCCGAATCTTCTGACCGAGCCAGACCATGAGAAAGCCAAAGCGGCTGAATCGCGCATCAAAACGGCTACCGATGTGGCTGACCGGCTGATTGCGATTGCCGATCCCGAAAACAAGGCCATCATCGCCGAATGGCTGGCAGGCGTGGTGAACAACGAAAAAGAGCTGGCGAACAATCCGCTGATGCTCGACATCGAGGCATTGGCCGCATACGAACCGCCCATGATGCAATTGGGTGAACCTGATGCCGCAGAGTGACCTGCAGCGCGAGCTGACCGAGGCTGTCCGTGAGTTTTCGACAAACGGATTCCGTTCGGCAGAGCAGTTGCAATTCTGGATTGCCAGACTGCGCAGGATTCTGACCGGCCAGCAACAGGTCAGCGCATCGCAGGTTGCGAGCGCCGTATTGCGCGGCGTGTACCGCAAGGCCGTTACTGGCGGCATCAAAAAATATCATCCCGGAATCAGCGTCAGGACAATCGAGGATATCGAACCCCGGCTGCGCCCGATCCTGCAAGCCCGGATATTCGCCAGTGCTGACCTGATCAAGCTGAACCGCGAACAGGCCATTGAAACCACATTGCGGCGGTTCAGTGGATGGGCAAGTGCGCAGACCGGCTCCGGTACTGAAGTACGAGAGGCTAAAGCGCATATCTACAAGAATCTACGGCAATCTAACTATGAAGAACGCCGGATGATGATTGACCAAGGGCACAAGCTGCTGGCTAGCATCAATCAGACTGTTGCCGAAGGGTCAGGGGCGATAGCGGTAGAGTGGCATTCGCACTGGCGGCAGGCTGGGTATGATTACCGACCAGACCACAAAGAGCGCGACGGCAAAATCTACCTGCTGCGCAATTCATGGGCGCGTGAGCAGGGATTCGTCAAGCCGGGTGCGAATGGGTATTACGACGACATCACTCATGTGGCAGAAGAGCCATACTGCCGCTGCTTTGCAAGTTATCTGTACTCGCTCCGCCAGCTGCCCAGCGACATGCTGACCCAAGCTGGACGTGACAAAATCGAAAGCGTGAAAAATGCCATCAGTTAGCGCCAAACAACACCGGCTGATGGAATGCGCAGCTCACAATCCGGGCGGCTGCGGTGGCGTGCCTGAATCTGTCGGCAAGGAATTTGTGAAGCACGATTCGGTGCCAGAGCAGCGAACCGAGATGGACATTGCCAAAGCCATGCGTGACGGTGAACTGCTCAGCCCGCAGCGCATCGGCCAGATGTGGCTATTTGATCTGCGAGTAACTGGAACTGGTGTCAGTTACCGGCAATCGCTGGATGAGTACGTCTACCGTCCGCCGGAACTGTATCTGACGGATGAGTTTCTGGAGCGATGCAACGGCGTGCCGGTGATATTCGACCACCCGGAAAAAGGCATGCTGAATACCGAGGAATACCGGCAGCGTGCAATCGGCAGCCTGATGCTGCCATACATTCCACAGCGCAATGATGATAAGCATCTCACTGATGAGGTGTGGTCGATTGCGCGAATCTATGACGGGGATGCGGCTGAACTGATGCAGACCAGCCACATTTCCACGTCTCCCGCAGTCGGGCTAAACGCTGCGGGTAATTCGAGGTCCGTCACGCAGGATGACGGCTCGACATTGCTCATCGAGGACAAGCCACCGATCCTGGATCACCTCAGTGTTTGCGAGGTTGGAGTTTGGGACAAGGGCGGCGAGCCACGAGGCGTTAATTTCTGACTGATCCAAAGGAGTAACACATGACCACCGAAGCCGAAAACAAGCTGCGCGAGCACGAACACGCCGGCACAGAATCGCGGAAAGATAGCGAGGAAATGCCGGTTTGGGCTGCCGACATGATGAAGAAGTTTGATTCCCTGCATAGCCGTTTCGACGCGTTCGAGCGGAAAGACAGCAAGGATGAAGGCGAAGACCCCACTCTGACCACCGAAGGCAAGGTCAAGAAGGATTCCGAGAAAGCTGCCGAAGGCGAAGAAAAGGCCGCCGAGAAAGAATCCAAGGCCGAAGCCAAGGAAGAACACAAAGCCGCCGAAGCCATCAAGGAAGCCGAAAAGGACAACCGCAAGGAACAGGAAGATGAGCGCAAGGCCGAACGTGAAGATCGCGCTCGTGCTGATGCTGCCCTGTCTGCCCAGAATCGCGAACTGCAAGGGAAGATTGCTGCCATGCAAGCACAGATGAACAACCTGTACCGCGAGCCATCGTTTGAAGATCGCAACGCTCTGGCGGCCACCCGCGCCCGTGCTGACAGCGTATATCAGGCTGTCGCTGGCCGTCCCGCTTCTGAGCCGTTGCCCGGCGAATCCCCGATTGCTTACCGCAAGCGTATGGCCGATGGTCTGCGCAAATTCTCGGCCAAGTTCAAAGCCGAGGAAATCGGCGGTCTGTCTGGCGCTGCATTCGACATCGTGGAATCGCAAATCTACGCTGATGCGCAAGCCGCCGCCAAGACTCCCGAAGTCATGCCAAAAGGTCAGTTGCGCGCCATCACCCGCAATGACAGCGGACACACCGTCACCGAATACATCGGCGATTCCACTGCCGCATGGGCACCGTTCATGGCAGGGGCAGCCGTGAATGTCAAATTCACCAAACCCACCCATTGATAGGAGGCCAGCATGCCTGCAAACATTTCGTTTAACCCGAGTCTGATGACTCAACCGCAGAATTCGTTTCTGCTGGAATCGCAAGGCTATATCCAAGGGCTGACTGCCGACGATCCTGTATCCCGCATGTTCCTGTTGGCTGGTATGGTCGGCTCTGCCGTGACCGTGCCTGTCTGGGGCGGGATGGGCATCGCTGTCAACGTGGGCGGACTGTCCAGCGCGGGTATGCCGAACCAAACCGTTGTTCCGGCAATCACCACCCAGCTGAACGGGTTTACCGTTTTTGACCAGGCAATCAACATGACGCAGATTCCGGGTAACTCGGTTCCTGTATCTGTGGCCGGCCAGAACGTCGCCTATTATACGTTCGGTTCGAATGCCCGCATCGCGCTGCCAGTTGCATCCGGCTCGTTCGCTGCGCTGGAAACCGATCCAATTGGCGCGCAGCTGTACTGGGACACCACGGCATACAACCTGACCACCACTTCGAGCGGTTCGACCGTTGCGCTGCCAACCAGCGTCAAGGTGCTGGCCGTGGACAACAACAGCCGTGCTGTTTCCTACAACAGCGGCACCGGTGCAGTGACTTGGCTGGAAGGCCAGGACATGGCGCTGATCATGATTTAAGGAGCGCAACATGGCCTATATTTTCCCCGCTCAGGCGAAAGTCAACCCGAATTTTTCGGAACCCGATCTGATCGTCACCTATGCGCAAGCATCTGGTTTCATGCGTGCATTCGATGGTGGCGCTCCCCGAGTCCGTCTCGGCACCGATGATCTGTATGTGTACGTCAATGCTCTGGACATCCGCACCGAATCCTCGGCTGCCCAGTTCGGCTCCAATCTGTTGCCGTCCGCATCGCTGGTTGCCCGGTACAACTCCGCACAGACCTACCTGCTGCGCAACCGCAACAACTACGACCGTCACATGACGTCTGCCGCTGGTCGTTACAATGTCAGCCTGCCCAATGCCACCGAGCTGGGTCAGCGTCAGGGCATCTACCAGCAGCTGCGTTCGATGGCACTGTACGGGTACAACGCAGCCAACAACGAAGGCTTGCTGAATACCCAGGGTGCTACCGCCGTAACGCTGCCTGCTGACCAGTACGGCAACACCACTGTCGTGGCCTATGACAACGGTGCGATGTATCAGTGGATTCTCGGCCAGATCGTTGCGCTGAAGACCCGCATGTTCCAGTCTGGCGCGTCACTGTCCAACCGCATCGTCATCGTTTCGCCGCAGCGCGAATTCCTGCAATTCCAGTATGGCTCCGTGGTTCAAGTCACCAGCTTCCAGCGTCCTGGCGGCGGTACCGACACCATCGCTCAGGCCATCGAGAAGGTTGCGGAAGAGGCCGGCGATACCATCGAATGGGTATATGACGACACACTGATCGGCAAGGGTGCTGGCGGTACGGATGCGATCATCATCTGTATCCCTGAAATCGAAGTGCCGACCATGCCTGGTCTGAACACCAACGAATTCGGTGAGTTGAATCCTTCGACCAAGGCCGTCAACGTTCTGTACACCGATGTTGCCGCCCCAATCAAGATTCAAACTCCGATCCCCGATGGTGGCATCACCCAGGTGCTGGAAATGCGTGCAACCGCTGGCTGGTGCTGGCGTCCGCAGGGCGTGACCATCGCCTCGATGTCGTACTGATCCATTCCCCACCTTTGAGGGCGGTATTGAGCGCTTGCTCTGCCGCCCTATTTTTTTGGAGACGCATCAAATGACCATCTGGATTGCCAACACCACCCGCCAGAACATGCAATTAAACGTCCGTTTGCCAGAGATGGGGCGTGTGTATATCCGCAACATTTCCAGCGGCAAACAGGATGCGATTACCGATCTTTCGCCCAGCCAGGAAGATCAGTTCATCCGGCATCTGATGATCTATGGCGGCATGACCCGCAAGGATTTGCACGGCAAGTCAAAAGGATTTTCTGGAATCGCCTATGCCACCGACAAGCCGTTCAACATGGACGAATTCCATTATGGCTTCGAGGAAGTGCTGGACGCCGCCGAAGACCGCGCAGTAACTGAGGCTGTAAAATCGGCTCTTGCTGCCGACATGGCAATGCGTGATCCAGACGGCGAGCGCATCTCCCAATCCACCGAAATCGAGATGACCGAAGAGCATCCGGAAAAAGGCAAAAAGGGAAAGGCAATGCGGATTACTGTTGATCCCGAAATCAATAGTAGCGATTCATTGCCGATTCACTGACGTTGATTATGGCTTTCATTAATCCATCGCAGCCCAATTTGACGGACTTTTATACGTTTGTCATTAATCAGGGAATACCATCCATTGATCTTCCGGCCAATTCCGAATATTTGGCATGGGCGCTGAATTATGCCATCGAGGTGGCATTGCCCGGCCCGCAGATTGGCGCCGGACTGGCCGGGTATGCTGGATCGTATGTCATGGCGACGTACAACCTGGGGCTGCACCAGCTACTCAAAGTGGCGCAGGACGTGAGCGGCAATTTTTTTGCCACCGCCCGCCAGACATATGGTCTGACCTCTCCGAAAGTTGGTGTTGTGATGGCATCCGAGGATCAGGGCACCAGTCAGACGCTGGTTGTGCCGGAGTTTTTCAGCCGACTGACGCTATCTGATCTTGACCTGATGAAAACGCCGTATGGCCGCGAGTATCTGGGCTATGCGCAAATGTATGGCTCCACAATCGTGGATTTTTCATGATCCTGCATCTTGGGGTCAATGATGTGGTGTACGAAGACCCGGAAGCCAAGGGCGCGGTAACGACCGGTGAAGTGGGTGCGATCCTTGAGGATAAGTACCACGTCATGCGCGTATTCTATGAGACGTATCAGCGCAAGATTGCAGAAGCCATCGCTGCTGAAATGCAGGTCAGGCTGGATTCGTTGATGGAAGGCAATCCTGACGCCATGAATGGCGAAGTGATGATTGACCAGATTCATGCCATGTTCTCGAATTACCTTGACCTCGACGAATGGCAACAGATCACCGGACAGGTCATCATGGCAGCGCAGGGCGGGGTGAATCTTCGCAAGAAGTCGAAAAAATCGAATGGCCGCCCGGCATTCATCGATACGGGATTGTATCAACGCTCGATGCGGGCGTGGCTGGATGATGACGAATCATGACAATGCTAGATGAGGGTTTTAACAATCCGCTCGAAACTGCGCTTGATTCCGGTGTCAACAGCCTGGCGCGTGGACAGAACATCACATTCACCCGGTACTCGAAGCAGGTTTTGCCGCAGGACGGTTATGTATTCTGGGTAGTGAATGGGCCACCGATCACCGTCAAGGGCAGCCTGCACTACGGCACCGAGCAAGTGCAGGACGAAGACCAGACTATCGGGGTGAATGCGGTCATCTTCACCGCCGAACAGGAAGTCGCAGAATTCAACCGGCTGAATCCCGGCACGCTATGGGTGGCTGACTGGCAAACACCGAGCGGCGCGACAATCCAGATTGCATTCTCGAAGCGTGGCCCGTTCTACGCACAGGCCGGGCTGTATCACTACTCCGGATTCGCGGTTTACCCAGCATTGGCCGCCCAGCTGATCAACACGGTCAGCGCACTGCCACCGGGGCCGATTGTCAGCAATAGTCTGCCGATTTGGTTGAATCTGCCCAATGTGCTGCCGGGCATCAATTCCTTCGCGCCGAATGTGCCTGTGTACGCGTCATATCTGGTGCCTGAGAATGTCCAGCCGCCGTACATCGTGGCTCACATTGAACCAAACGAGACGCGGGCAATTGGAGCATTCCCGATCATGCAATGGACTGGCGTGAGTCCGGTCAACGGGTTTTATGACCTGCCAGCGTCACAGTTGATGGCAGATCGGGTCAAATTAACGTTTTACGGGCTGACGGCACAGCAAGGCATGGCATGGCTGGCCGCGATCATATCGTACTCGGCATGGACGGACGCTTTTGGATTCATGAACAGCCCGGCCTTCCGCGATGAGAAACGCGAGCAATCCGAGATTACGGCCATTGCCATGAAAAAGACCATGACGATTCATGCATCGTATTACCTGAACACGGCTGATGCGGTGGCACGAAATCTGATCCTGTCGGCGGGTTTCTCGTCGATCACAACTGAATGAGGTAAACCATGGGCGCAGGGCCATTTGTACCATTTCCCGGAGGTGCGAACAGCATCCTCAACATCACCGCCGCAACCGTGGTTAAAGCATCGCAAGGCGCGGTGTATAACGTCGTTGTCAATGTGGCGGGTACTGCTGCGGGGGGCGTTTATGATGCCAACACCACGGCAGGCAATACCGCCGCAAATCTGATGTACACCATTCCAGATACGATCGCCACCTTGATACCCGGCGGCGGTTCCCCATTTTTCAACGGATTGCTGATTGTTCCGCCAACCGGCGGCACGGTGTCCGTATTCTTCCAGTAAGGAGCAATCATGCCTCAATATCCGCTGAACATCCCGCTTGGCGCTCAAGTTTCCGCTGCCATCACTACCAATACCACGACCACCATCAATACCGGTTCCGGTTCCGTGCTGGCTGGCTACATCGTCAACAATGCCGGTAGCGCATGGACAGTGCAGTTCTACAATGGCGTGCCCGGATCGGGTGGCGTGGCTCTTGGCCCGGCCATTACCGCTGCTGTCGGCTTCTTCGAATTGCCGAAGTTGGGCGCTCCCAATGGCCTGTACGCCGTGACCGCTGGCACGACTGCCGGTAGCCTGACTGTCGCTTACTACGGCTGAGGTTAGACCATGCCAACCACCATCACAACTCAGATTGTCAATCTGACCGCACAGGTCACGGTTGCGCCTACCCCGTCATCGCTGCAACAGTCTGGTGCGCTGGTTTCGGTTGGCGGCACCACCCTGACCGCCGGGACGTATCAGTTCTACGGTACGCTGGCATCGCTGCAGGCCGCCCTGTCGGCTGCTGGCAACTATGCCGAGCTGGACAACATGGCAGCTACGTTCTTCGCGCAAGGGACGTCCGTCGGTGTCTATGTGCTTGAGCTGGGCGTGCAGACCACCATTCCGCTTGGCATTGCTGCATTGCAAACGTGGATCACCGACAATCCCGGTATCTTCTACAGCTACTGCGTTCCGGCGGATTGGGACACTCTGCCTGCCGCCGCCAGCACGACTGTTAATGGTGTAGTAGATGCTGGCAGCACATTGCCTGCTGGCACCTATTACACGCAGGTTGCCTACGTCAATGCTGCTGGTGCAATCGGCAATCTGTCCCCGATGGCAACCACCACCATCGCGACGGGCTACGAGTTGACCGTGACCAGCCCACCCGCCCTGACTGGCGCGACTGATTATCTGGTGTACATCGGCACGTCACAGACCGCCCTGTATCTGCAAAACGGTTCTGGTACGGCAATCGGCACGAATTACAGCCAAGTCGCTGCGCTGCTGACTGCAACATCTCCGACCGAGACGCTGGCAGATCTGGCAAATGCCAGTTCCAGCGCTTCTGGCAAAACGTACTTCTTCCCGACCACCACGCAGACCAACCTGACTTCGTATTCTGGCTACAAAGCGGCATACGCAACGGTTGAAAGCCCGACGGTTCAGGCCGGTGAATTCGACGCCGCAGCGATGATGTATCAGTGGCTGGTGAACAATCCATCCGCATCGACTCCGCTGGCTCCGATGGCCTATCGTTATCTGACGGGCGTGAATGCATGGCCGCAGACCGGCTACAGCACGCAGACGCAAGCCATTCTGTCGGCGTATGGAAATCTGGTCTACACCGGCGCAGAGGGGGGCATCTCGAATTCGCTGATCATGAAAGGCACCACGATGGATGGCTCGCAGGCATCCTGGTGGTATGGCGTGGACTGGTTCCAGATTCAGGTCAAACAGGCACTGGCTGCTGCAATCATCAATGGCTCGAACAGCAATCCTCCGTTGGTCTATGATCAAGCCGGTATCAATACTCTGCTGAAAGTGGCTCAGAACGTGGCAAACAGCGCCATTACGTTCAACTGCGCGCTCAGCATCACGATCACCGCCACGCCGTTCTACACCTACAGCCAGCAGAATCCGACGAACTACAAGGCCGGGATCTATAACGGGTTCTCGGCGACAGTCGTTGGTCTGAACGGATTTGAAACCATCACATTCGCGCTCGATGCTGTCGAGTTCGTCGCGTAAAGGGCTTTGACATGGCAACTCCGCTTATCCAGCAAGGAACGCTGAACCGTGTCCTGGCATCCGTTGTGGTGCCGGGCAATACCAGTCTCAACATCACGTCGAACTACATGGGCAAGAGCTTTGTCACTGTGACGTTCGATGGCGATTTCGACAACCTGATCCACACCGCTACCGGCGCTGTGACTTCGCCAGAACCGTATGTTCAGGCCACCGTATCCGTCAGCATCCTGCGCACGCAATCGCTGTCTGGCGCATGGCTGGCGCAGGCTCAGAAGTTGTCCGATATCGGCAATGTGTCGATCTTCTCGGATACGACCGCATTTCCTGAAATCGATCTGGTAAACTGCATCATCAAACACATCGATCCGGGTGCATACGACGGCACTGACCCGGTTGTTCGTCTGACGCTGGGCGGCATCTTCTATGTCAACAGCAGTCTGTGGTCGGCATGAAGATTGACGACAACCTGAATCTGGTGCTGGATATCGGCGATGGGATGAAGCTGTACCACACGCCAATTTCCGCTGAAGTGTTCGAGGCCAATTTCCGCATTCTCGCGCTGACCAAGGCCGATTTGGCTGCGAATGGTATTCACTACCAGATGGAATCAGGCCCGCGCGTCGCTACGCTGCTGCTGAAAGACAATGCGGAAAAATCCGGTATGGCGGATCACGCACAGGCGCTGCTGGCCGAAATCAAGCGCCTGTCGATGGTATTGGTGCCCGGTGACGATGGCTGGAAAATGACGCTGATCGATTCCGCAATCAAGGCCGGACAGATTGACGCAGAGGATTGGCTGGAGGTCGAATCCGCGCTGGTTTTTTTTACCTGTCATTGCTCGATGGCGACGCGCCGGGATCGGGCAGGGGTGGTCAGTGCTGTGGCATCGTTACTGCTGGGATTCGCTACGTCATTGCCATGCATGGAATTGGCCGCTTCCTTGCCGGAATTGATGAAGGGCGAAGCTATCGTGGAATCGGTGGAATCATCGGTTCCCTGCTGACATTTGCGGCTGGGGATGGATTCCCCGATGTATTCGATGAGCGTGACATGAAATGGCGCTCTGCCCGTGACTTCCGTGAACGGAACTTGACTGCCTTGCTTGGAGCACTTCTGAAATGACCGTCAAATCGATGCTCGATATTGAAGTCAATCAGGATCAGTTCAAGGACTTCTACAAGCTGTTTGAAGAATTCCAAGCCCGCGTCAAGGATATTCCGGGTGGATTCGGTAAGATTGGCGAGAAAGCCAAGGGAAATGCCGCTGACTTTGCCCTGGTATCGGCCCAGGCGCACAAAATATCGGTCGAGGCTGGCAAAATCGCGCTTGAGCTGCAAAAGGCAGGCGTGGCGCAGGACACATTCAATCGGCGAACGAAAGAATCCGCCAAATCCATGCGCGAAATGGGCAAGTCAGGCGCGGGAATCGCTGGGGCGCTTGGCTCGATGGCCGCAAAAGCCGGGCTGGTAGTCGCCGCAATCGCTGGCGTCATCTCAGTGGCAGATAAAGCGGCTGAATACGCCGTCGGCGGGCAACGAAAAGCCCGTGGCGTCGGATTGAATCAGGGGCAGCAACGGGCGTTCGGACTGGATTTCGGGCGATTCGTTGACCCGTCAATCCTGAATGCCATCTCGCAATCGCAGGGCGACTTGACGAACCGGCAATGGCTCTCGCGGGCTGCTGGCGTGTCCTATGGTCAGGCCGGGCGCATGGGCGTGGATGAACTCGCTCAGCGCGAAATCCTGCGGGCACATGATTGGTGGCAGCGTACCCCGGCGTCAATGCGGATTCAGCAAGATCCGATGGCCGTGGCGTTGATGAAGTCCGGCATGTCGTGGGAAGATATCCGCCGGGCTGGCAATGCTGACCGTAGCGAAATTCTGGCAGCGCAGCGCCAGTACGCCACTAACAAGGAGCAGCTTGCCATCTCCGACAAGGCTGTGCAGCCGTGGTATGTGTACCAGCGCAACAAGAATTTGGCAGAGCAGCGTCTGGCGACGGCAGGCGTGAATGCTGGCGCTCCGGTAATGGGTGGCGCTGAACATCTGGCTGCTGCCGGAATGAAAGAGGCTGGCAAAGCGGCTCATTTCGCCGCGCAGCAGCTCATCAAGCTTGGACAGATGACGGGTGGCAGGTCTGTACATGCCAACATGAGCGAACTGACACCATCAGAGCGTGTGCAATATCTGAAAGC
>JAEHJW020001955.1_pt1 | contig 15113 bp, 14 predicted proteins | sample 9271431 | NCBI WGS metagenome assembly JAEHJW02
TTGGGTCTCCTACTTTACAGTACGTCCCGCAGGCGGGGATCGTGTGTTTCAGCAGCCAGGCGTTCCAGGGCTATATAATGCCGCACCTGTGCTTCACCGGACGAAGATATGCAGCCTTTCCGTATCTGGTGGACCCGTTGCCGGGATACGCCGAGGGCCTTCGCTAGGGCACGGTATGTAAAGCCGTTTAGCCAAGCTGCATCAATCACTTTTTGCATGTCACGCATCACTCATCTCCTTTGTCGTCGCACGCCGGGCCAGCACTTCGTCCAACCTTCCCCGCTTTTTAAGCATCGCATCCAGGATCGATGCATAGCTTTCCGCCGAAGCGGCCCGTGCCCCGGCAAGGTTGTCTGCTGGCACCTGGGGCATGCGCATCAGCATGGCCTGCACGGCCAAGTCCACAAAGTCCGATAACTGCACGGCAACGGCATGGGTTGCGGCCTGGTCCGCCAGCATCGCGTCGTGCTCAGCGGCCATGGTCTTTTCCAGCATCTCCAGGCGGTCCAACAGAGGACTGCCGATGGCTTCAGCCTGGCGTTCCGCCGTTAAGTGGCGCAGGTAGGCGATGGCATAGTCAGCGATAACTCGCTGCCGTGTGCTGCCCGTGCGTTCAGCTTCTGCCTCAATCGCGGGAATTTCGTCGCCGTACAGCGTTACCTGCACTTTTACAGCCTTTTCCTCACTCACCGGACGTGCCATGTGTGTCTCCTTTTATATTAAGTGTTCTGCAAAAACCCTCAAAATCCGTTTCAATCCAGAAGTTGCCACTACCCAGCAGCCTAAAACGCCAATCTTGCCGGTCTTGTCGATACGCAAGTACTGGCTCTTGACCATCCGCGTTACGCACCAGGGGCTGCCACCAGCGCTCAACGTCCGCTTGGGACAGGCTGCGGCGGCGTTTTACTTCGATAACGTAACCGTCCAGCCCCAAGATATCGGTCAGGCCGCTTTGCTGGTACTGGCGCAGGTCTCGCCGCAAGGGCAGGTCCGGCCACCTGGAGCGCAGCAGCGTGATCAACTCGCGCTCACCAGATGCGCCTTTGCGCCTGGAGGCCTTGCCCTGCTGTTGTCGTGTCTTGGTAGTCATGGGCACACCTTACTACATTGTGCTTGCTTTGTCAATATAATAAGCACAAAAAAAGCCTGCAGCGTGTGCAGGCTAGTCGGACCACACCAGAGAGAGCGCTGATGTTGTAAAAAGTATAGCCTTTTCTTCCCGCAATGTCCATCTATTTTTACGCACTACGCTTTTTAGGTGTGCTTGTTGCGTCACCGAAGGGTTTGCCGGGCTTTCCTGCCCCATCAGCGAATGCGCCGCCGCAGGATGCACACTTCCAGTATTTGTTGCCTTTGGCGCTGGTCGCCTGGCGGCACTCAGCTTTCCCACACGTCGGGCATGCAACGCCGGGGCCGGTCGGGGCCGGGCCGCCTGCACCGAATGGCTTGCCCACCTTCCCGTCGTCGTCGCCAAATAAGCCCGAACATGCCGTGCACTTCCAGAAAAGCTTCCCGGTCTTTTTGCTCTTCAGCCGTATTGCCGCCTTCTCGCTGCATGCAGGACACGCCACCGCAGCCGTGTTTTCCACCTTTTTACCGGTCCATTCCCGCAGGTTGGAGGTAAGCTCCGCCATGAAGTCCGTGAACTTTTTCTTCCCTTCGGCGATGTCCGATAAGGCGTCTTCCCAGGATGCGGTCAGCACCGGGTCCACCAACGGTGACTGGATTTTTTCCAGCGCGTGCACCAGGCCACGGCCTTGCGCGGTGGATACCAGCGCTTTGCCATCTTTCGACAAAAATCCTTGTGCAATAAGGCTTTCAATAGTCGCCGCGCGGGTTGCCTCGGTGCCCAACCCGGACGTTTCTTTCAGTCGCGCCTTCGCGGTAGGGTCTTCAATCGTTTTGTGGATGGAGGCCATGGCTTCCAGGAGGGTACCGTCGGTAAAGCGCTTGGCCGGTTGGGTTTTCTTTGCCGTCACCTGGGCATCCATGCATTTTATGGGGTCGCCTTGGTTTACGGCAGGCAGCCCGGATTCTTCCTCATCGTCTTCGTCCGAAGCGCCACCAGAGACGGCCTTCCAGCCGGGGTCCAGCGTCCGGCGTCCGGTGGTTTTCCAGTCGCATCCACCGGCCTCGGTAAGGATCTGCGTATCTTCATAGCGCCAATCTGGGTAAAACAGGCGGATATACGACTCGACGACAAGCTTGTATATCTTTGCCTCATCGCCTTCCAGCGCTGATGTCAGCCCGGTGGGGATAATGGCGTGGTGGGCCGTGATCTTTTTACTGTCCCATGCCGCATGTTTGCGCGTACTGTCAGCCGCGCCAGTGGCCGGATGGAACAGCTTGCTGAGTATCTGCTTCGCCGCGCCATGTTGCTCTTCCGGAAGGTATCGGCAGTCCGTTCTGGGATAGGACGTCATCTTCTTTTCGTACAGCTCTTGTGCAATTTTCAGCACCTGCCCTGCCGCCATGCCGTACTTCGAAGATGCGGTTTTCTGAAGTTCAAGGAGGGAATAGGGCAACGGCGCAGGGGAAGACTTGGCCTTTTTGTCCAGCTTTTTCACCGTGCTAGGCTGGCCCCGAACGGCCTGTACAATTGCGTCGGCCTTGGACTTATCCAGCAGCCGTCCCTCCTCATCCAGGCCTGGCATATCGTCGGGCAGGATGGCCGTGGCGGGGTACTGCCCGTTGCCGTGCGCAAAGACCGCCTGTGGTACAAAGAAGTCTTTGGGCTTGAAAGCCTCGATCCCCTCATCCCGGCGCACCACCAGGGCCAAGGTTGGGGTTTTGACCCGGCCCACGGCCATCAGCGTGCCCGCAGAAAGCGTGTACGTGCGGGTCAAATTCATCCCCGCAAGCCAGTCGGCCCGGCTGCGGGCTTCCTGAGCTGCCCACAGTCCGCGTTTCGTCTTGTTGTCCACCATGGCGGCCAGAGCCTTGCGCACGTTCTCAGGGTCCAACGCCGGAAGCCAGAGGCGTTGCGTGGGCCCCGACCAGCCCAGGTGTTTCAGTATCTCATCGACTATCGCCTGCCCCTCACGATCCGGGTCACCGGCATGTACGACGGTCTGCGCGTCCGAAAGGAGGCGTTTAATCACCGCCAGCTGGTCTTTCGCGCGGGTATCCTTGGGCTGCAGTATCCATTTTTCAGGGATGATCGGCAGCAGGTGTGCACTTTTGGACCACGGCCCGCGAGCTTCTGCAGGCAGGTACTGTTCCGGGTCCGCCTGTTCCAGCAGGTGCCCGGCGGCCCAGGTCACGGCGTCGCCGTTTTTGCACTGCACGTAGCCGTCGGACTTGCCAGGCTGGATGCCTAAAACATCGGCAATGGCACGGCCCATTGATGGTTTTTCCGCGATGAAAAGTCGGGTTATGGTCATGGTGCACCTCAGTTGGTGTGGTTATAAGCCGGAAAAAGGTTGGTGGGCAGGGACGCGGGGAAGTGATCTATCCAGCACTGCGTGCCAAACGAGGTGTGGAACTCATCCTCTATGCGGGTACAAGCCCCTTCCCCGGCGGCCGCCAGGTCGGTGTTACGGTCCGGTCCAGGCACCAGGTGCATACGCTGCCCGCCATTCGCAGGCGACGGCCAGAAGGGGCCAGTGCGGTCCCCAGGCGGATTCCAGTGCTGTGGGCTGCCGCTGTAAATCGCATTAGAGCTTGCGATGACTTTCTGCTCAGCAATCTGCGCCACGTCGTTCAGCCCGGACAATGGGACGGTCGCGGTAAAACGGACCGGATCACCGGAAAACTGGACGGCATGCCTATGCCCATCATCTATATATATATCAAAAGACCCACTGACCTTCGCATACTCATACACACCGCCAGATACTGGAACGACGATCGGCGTGATGGACGCCGGATGCAGCACATAGTTCAAATAATTTCCCGCGGTGTGGTTTACAGATATCCAGCTGTACAACGCATCGAGCGACTTCTGCGGGATACGAACCCCGGCAACCGGGATCGTGTGCATGGTAACCGTTCCCGGCAGATTTTGGGCCGGTGCGGCACCAACCGTTCCGGCCGTGCCGCCAGGTGGTATCGTACCGACACTGGTGGAGGTTCCAGTGTACCCATTCCCATTCGTGGCAGTATTATTGCCGAAAAGCGGGATATTCACCGTCCCGCCGGTCACCGCGGCATGGCCGATTTGCTGAGCAACACGGCCAACCGTGTGGAGCAGATGCCCAAAAAAACCACCGCCGCCGGTGCCGGCGCTACCGGAACCGCTGTGGCCCGTGCTGGACCCAGCGCTGGATCCGGCGCTGGAAGGGGAAGTGGAGGTGGGGTAAGAAGCCAGCTGTGAGCTGCTGATTTCAGGAGAAGGAAGTCCGCTGACGTTGTGCGCAGTTACGGGGTATGTAGTACCAAAGCCAGAACCAGAACCAGAACCAGAACCAGAACCGGCATTACCAGAGCCAGAACCAGAGCCAGAACCCGCATTACCAGAACCAGAACCAGCATTACCGGCATTACCGGCATTACCAGAACCAGCATTACCAGAACCAGCATTACCAGAACCGGCATTACCAGAACCGGAGTCCGCAAGGGCAAGGCCACCACCAAGTGCTGCGGTGGCGGTGATTGCGGAGACCAGTGCAGGCGTGCCAGCAAGTGCGGACGCGGCGGGGTATGTCCCAGCAGGGCACGTTGCGTCCGCAAGGTCGGCGGAGGGTTGAGTCACGGAGGGCAGCGCAGAGCTTGCACCGGGGCTACCGGCGTTGCATGCGACAACAACCGCGATCGTGTGTGCGTCGGCCAACACTGGTGCAAACGCGAAGGATGCGGCTATGGCTATATATAGCGTTTTGGTTTTCATAAAGGGCTCTCCTTATTTAGTTGTATCTGTTTTCACGTAGGGCACTACCCGAATGCCCGCCTTGCCGCCGGACATCAGCGCGGCTGCCGCCTGCCGATTTAGCGCTACACCGGCAACGTGCAAGGTGTGGGGTACGCAGCGCAAAGTCAGCGTTTGCGGGGTTTTCTGCCTGGGCAATGGCGATGGTCCGGGGATGCGTTCGGGGACGCAAGTCGCGATAATAGCATTTGGTTTGGACGCGGCCCCGGCCAGCGGGGTAGGCAACCGTCCAGGGTTTATGGTGTCACCGGACACGGTCACGGCCGCGATTGCCGGGACGGACAGCGACAAAGCGATTAGCCCGGCAATCATGGTGTGTCTGTTAATATTTGGCTGCATTTGATTACTCCTGTGTATCTATAGAGGAATACTACTATATTGTATGCCTAATGTCAAGTATGACTGGTCTGTCAATCAGCGATAGGCTTCCAGTGCAAGGTCCAGCGTCTGCATAAAGCCCGTCGCCGCTTCCACCATCGCCAGCTGTGCACGGGCAAGCTGCACCTGGGCTTGCAGATAACCCACCGCGCGCTCTTCGAGGTCTTGCAGATCCAGTACACGCGGGTCATCAGCTGGCAGGCACCGGGACGAGAAAATGTGCTCCAGGGCCGGGGCTGCGGCCACCGTTGCAGCGGCCATCTCAGACAGGGGCACGGCCTGGGCCGCGTGGGCCTTTGCCAGCGCAGCTAGGATTTGGGACGGTGCCCAGCCGTCCGGCAGGTGCGCTTCGTCAGAGTGCTTCGGATATGTGGTGAAGTTGATCGGTTCCATAGGGATGCCTCTGTAAAAAGGAAGTTCATGTTATGACTATACTATATTCTATAGCATATGTCAATAAACTATGCCTGCTGTGTCACCGGACCGGGCCTTCTCATTAAGCACTTCCAGTACGCGCAGCAGCACGGCTTGCACATCGAGGCCAAAACCTCGGCAAGCTGCGGCGGCCAAGGCCAGAGATGCGGTCGGTATGGCACGGTATCCATCGCGCAGGAAAACGGCATAGTACTCAGTCGGGTTGCCTGCCCGGAGCAGGGCTGCAAGCTCATCCCCGGCGGCGGTCAGGGTTTCGACAACGGACGGTGCCGCGTCGTCTGCGTCCGCGGATTCGCCGAGCTGGTACAGCGCCTGGTTCAAGTTGGTGAGATGGCTGGCGTAGATGGCGCGGGCAGCAGCGGGGCCGTCGGCAAGCCTGGCGGATTCGCCACCGAAAAAATGGCGGATAATGACAGCGGCGGCGATGTCGATGGTGGTGGGGCTATCTGGTTGCATGGTGCTCTCCTGATGGATGGTTGACAATGGACACACGGTACACTATCAGACGGGGAATGTCAACTACTGAGTACACTTTATCTTGCACTAACGAATTTTTCATAAAGCATAAACTAAAACCTATACTTACTCAGGGTTGAGAGGTGGGGTATTGGTGGCCACCGTGTCGTTCAGCAGTGCCATTCCATGAAACATAAGGTTCATGTTCCATGTTACAGGTTTCATGGTTATAGCATCGGCCCAACAAAGAAAAAGGGCTGCCCGATCTGAGCAGCCCCATGATGACATTACAGTTATATCTCTGTTAGCGGCCCTGTCCTCTCTTGTCCGGCCCTTCTCCAATGACCGGCCCGACCTTCGGGTCCCGCTCCAGTGCCGTCAACGCCTTGCCAATGGCCACGCGGGCTTCCGGCTTGTAATCAGGGCACTTTTCCAAAGCGTGGTACGCTTTCACCGCTTCCCGGCGGGCCTCAACATAGTGCTTCAAGCCCTCGTCCACGTTGCCCATCTGGAAAGCGTCCTGGACCCGCATCGCCGCCTGATACGCGGCGTGCACTTGCTCAACGGCGGCCTTTTCAGCGGCGGTCTTCGGCTCCTGGCACACCTTGGCCGTATCAGCATCCGGCTGTCGCTCACCAGCAGGAGCCAACGGCGCTCCAGCGGTGGGGTCGTCATACACAGCGCTATAGCCCCGGACGATGGACTTAATGAAGCCCTCAGCCTCTTTCTGGCGTGCGGCCTTGTCCTTGCGGCCCGCGACAAGGGATTCCAGGGCCTGCGTTTCGGACGGCTGCAGGCTCGCATACACGGCATCGCGGTCAACGTCCCTGCCCGCCAGGCCGCCGGAAAGCGCGGAGCGGACTTTACTGTAGTCCGGGCTGGTTTTCAGCACCGCGTCCGCCTGCACAAGGCCGTTCGCCACCTGCAGGGCAACGAAGGCCTTGTCGGCGGACTCCTGGCGGATGCGGGCACGCTTTTCCGGGGTCTCGGCAGCTTCGGCAACCGTCAGGCCGGGGTTGTGCAGATTATCCCCGGCCTGGTCCGCCAGGCCCGGATACACCGCATGCTCATACGCGGCTTCAAGCGCAACATACGCTTTCCGCGCGGGTTCACTGAGCTTACTCCAGCCTTCGGTGCCGGGTCCTTTACCGGCTTTGTGCCATGCCGCGATGGCGGTCCCGGCAGTGTCCTTGGCACGCACAAGGTACCGGTCAACAGTCAAACCTTCGGTTTCTTCCATATAACACCTTCCTTTTTCAACAAAACACCAGGCCCCATGCCTGGCGGTACAACTGCATCTACTTTAATGTATCCACCAGTCACCGATTGCAGATTCCACCTCAGCGGGAACCGACCCCAGCCATGGCGCGGCGGCCTCAATCATGGCCTTTTCCAGATCCTGCCGGGCCTGGTCTACCATGGGTTCAGGCACTTCGAGCACGATCTCGTCATGTACAAAGCATACTATATAGTCAGACAGATACCCCAAATTTGCCAAGGCCACCATGGCGGCATCCGCGCCGGTGCCCTGATCCTGAAAATTCAAAAGCTGCTGTGGGGTACATACATATAACGGCCTACCGGACAGCGTTTTTGGGGTAAGCACGGGCTTTTTCGATGGGCTTTTTACTGCAATGCCGTCCTCACCGTAGCCCAGCGCGCACCATTCAGCCGTTGCCCAGGTGCGATACACCAGCTTCGACCAGTTATGCCAGAAACCTACCTCGGGGTACATCTCAAACCACGCTGCTTTCGCTGCCGTGGCTTCTTCCAGCGTCCAGCGCAAGCCGTAGTCGGTAATGCCGTTTTCCCATAAGGTGTGTGGCTGCATGCCATACAAAAGTCCGAAGTTTACTGGCTTTGCAGCTTGTCTCGGTCCTTTTAACTCTTTTTTCAGGGCATCCCTTTCTTCAACAGTTTTCTCAGTAATGAAGACTAAAGGATCAATAGTACCGCTGTGCTTCGTGACACCAATCGCGGTTAAAAGATGGGGATCTATGCCATGGCGGAAGCCTTCGGCAAGGCGGCTTTCGACGCCGGTTTTGCGTATTCTCGATAAAAACCACGCTAAAAGGTGGATAGTGTATCCGTCAAAATCTTTTTCCTGCCGTTGGTATTCTGGGATTGTTTCCGTGTGGGCAAAGTCTTCCGCCAGGGCTTCGATTCGCTTTTTTATGTCAGCGGATTTTTCACCTTTGTACATGACCCCAAAATCAGCGTCCCGGTACTCACGCAATGCGCGTAAAGCCAAGGCTGCGGCAATGCGCATTTCAATGGCCGAATAGTCCGTGGCTATGATCTTGTAACCAGGCCGCGCACGGAAAATACCGCTTTCGGATCCGCGAAAAATCGGGTCATGGGGCAGTTGCTGGATGTTGGGCTCAGTTGCGGTAGTACGGCCCGTGCCCGCGTTTTGGTTAACCAGACCATGAAGGCGGCCATCGGCGGATGAAAGGGATTGCCATGCCGAGATCAGGCCCAGCCTTTTCTTCGCTTCGCGTATGTCGAGAACTGCGTTTATAACAGGGTCCTGTGCAACGCCGAGGAGCACCAAAGCATCTTCCCCAACCGCGGGCTTCCCGTCTTTCGATGTGCCAAGGGTTATGCCCAGGTGTTCCGTGCAGTATGCAGCGATTGCCTCTTTTATCACTGCTGTTTCGGTCTTGCTTTCATCCACCAGGGCATCCAGGTGGTCGATAAAGCTGGGCTGCTCCGCCAGGATTTGGAGCGCAGCCTGTATCCGGACCCGCTCACCACCGGCCAGGTGGTCCATGCCTTCGGCGGACACCGGCAGACCGTTCCGGTGCATCCGTGACAGCGTCACGGTGGCCTTGGACAGTGAGGGGTAAAGTGGATGACCCTGGAGCCGTGCAATCACGGCGCGCATCCCCTTGCATCCAAGAGCCTTCTGCAGGATCTGCCCTGGCAGGGTTATGTCGCCAAGGCAGTAGTCATACTGCTCAGGCTGCAGATCCGGCAACATCCAGTTAACCGGTTTCTGCCACGATTTATCCACTGGCACCGGCTTCCCGATTGCCGCCGCATATGCCAAGGCCAGGGTTTCCAGGGAAAAGCTGATCGTGGAGGTTTTGCCCGCGTGCGCCAGTGCCACTAGGTGTGCATAACACGCACGCTGCACAGCTTGCTCCTCGAGGTTTACGCACGCGATTTTCCCTGCAAGTTTGGCAATATGGTGAATAAATCCTGGGTTTATTGTGCGCACGGCAAGCATCGCGTCGACGATTAACGGGGCCGGTGCATACCCGGCATCATAAAACCAGGCTAGGTCAAAGCCCAAGTTTTGCCCAACCCAGACCGGCGCTTTGCAGCATGCGGAAAGCAGTCTATCACGGCCTTCTGGGGACATTTTGTCCATATCCCACGCCAGGTGGCGGCCATCGGGCAGTCCCAGGGCAACGACGCGAATGCGCGGCGTGGGGTCACACTCCTCGGACCTGCCCCGACCAAGGATCTTGGAGATTGACTTGTCCGGGCCGATTTTTGTAGATCCGTCCAGCGCCAGGGGCTTGCTGTATGGGGTCAGGTGGGTCGTCTCCAGGTCTATTGCAACCCAGTCCGCCGTCGCGATGGCCTCGGCCATGGCCGGGCTGCAGGTCGTCAGAAAGTCGTCCGTGTCGGGGACCGGCACGGGTACGGGCTTTGGGGCAACCGGGGCAGGTGCGGCATCCACAACGGCGGGTTCGGTCTGGGTTTGTGCCCCACCAACAGCAGCCGCCGCCAGTTTCTCAGAAAGTGTCATGTATGCCATGGCGTATCCTCGTCTATAAAATAGAGCATACAACATAATACCTGGTATGTCAACAATCAGGCATATGGCTGTTGTGTCGCCGCCACCTGGATGCGCGGTGCTACCGGTGCTACCGGTCCGCGCATGTGCGGTAGCACCAACCCAATGCGGTGCTACCGGTGCTACCGGGACCATCATGTGCGGTAGCACCAACCCGATGTGGTGCTACCGGTGCTACCCGGTGCGGTAGCACCTTTTATAATCAAGTGGTTACAGTCAGAAACGATCCCCGGCGGAGGGGCACCGCGTCCGACCGGCCGGGTTGTGGTGCGCGTAACCCCTTGAAAACATTAGGTGCTACCGGTGCTACCGGGCCGGTAGCACCAAAAACGCGCGCAACCCCTTGAAATATAAGCGGTGCTACCGGTGCTACCGGTGCTACCGCATGAAAATGCAGAGACCAGGAGACCGGGAAAACCTTTAATCATTCATTTTCTAAAAATTATTGAGATAGAGAATGCTGGAAGGTAGCACCGGTAGCACCGGTAGCACCTTTTATAATCAATGGCTTACGGGGCAATTTCGCCTGATTTGGTGCTACCGGCCCGGTAGCACCGGTAGCACCTTTTATAATCAATGGCTTACAACGCTGTTTGGCCCGCCTGGTCGGGTCGGGCATCGGTCTGGATGGCGGTTTTGTTACGCAACCCCTTGAAATCATTAGGTGCTACCGCAAAAACGGGCCCCGGTAGCACCGGTAGCACCATCCGGTAGCACCGGTAGCACCTCCATGCATGCCCAGTTTTCCCGTGCAAAATGGCGAAATCAACGCCAAGGCCACATAAATGCCCTGTGCTGCACTTTACAGGCGCCGCGCTGTGGTTGGCTCACCTACACATAGATCGTGCGCTGTAGGGCAGCTATGGCGGTCATTTTCTGACCCGGTCCGCGAAAAGTGAATTTTCAGTCATAAAAAAGCCCGACCACATGGCCGGGCAATATGAGCTAACTACAACTACAACCTAAAACGCGGAAGGCATCGGCATCTCGGCACGGGCAACATAATCCGCATCGTCATCCCCATCGCCGGCCGTAACCCGGAAGTCCCTGCCCGGCAATATCCACACTTTGCGCACAGGGGCACTCTTCGCCGAGCGCCGCGCCGTGGTGCCCTGCGGGTATCTCCTGCGCAGTTCCTCTTCGATAATCTTGTTCTCGACCCCGGCCAACGCCGACAACTCCGCCACTGCCGACGCATGAAGACATATCTCGTCCGGACGGGAACCATCTCCATCATCGCTTCCACCACGCCGCCAGCCCAGCGCATTAGGCATCCGGGCATCTAGCCTGCCAACGTTACGCAGCAAGGCTTCGGCCCAGCGCACAAACTGCAACTCCGACTCAGCCTTACCATCTGCCAGGTCTTCAGCCCCGGCCGGCAGCATCACGCGCGTAAGCCAGTCCAGCGTCTGAGCGATGACTAAAGTGCTGGTTTCCGTGTCCGCGCCAATCACCTCTAAGAGCAACATAACCCCGACCAGCGCACCGGCGGCATGCTTAACTCGGCGGCTCATGATATTTCCCGCGTTAAAACCAGGACTACCCTTGATCTGAGCCTCCGCATGGGCATACAACCCCGGCAACTCATCACGGTGCGCATACGCACAGCGCACCAGTTCAGGCCAGACGTGCCCAAAATCAACCTGCACCGCCTTTTCCAGGGCATGCGCAACCGCTTCGGGCCGTCCAGTAGCCTCGGTATCTCCATATATACGCATCAACTCCGGAACGCGGTCCGCCGCCGGGATAAGCCCAGCTTTGGACGCCGGAAGATCTACAACCCGGAACAGCAACCCGCCGGGCACCGACTGCAACCCACCTCTGCGCGGATCCGCAGACGCCAAAGCAAACTCAACCGAACGCTCACCGGTAGAGACAATCTGCGTTTTCCAAGACTTGCGCATCCGCATCGTCGTATCCGCCTTCATCCGGCTCTTCCCTTCCCCGTTTGCCAGCATATAGAGGGCCCCGGCGAGCATTTTGGGGTCAGGTATCATATGCAGCTCATCAATCAGCAACGCAGACCCACGCCGGGCTTCGGCAGGCGATTCCAGGCCGTTGTCTGTCGTCCTCCAGCTCATGATTTGGCTGTCCGGGTTACCCGTTGATGCACCAATGCCCGAAAGAGACGCCACCAGCTGCAACGTCGTCGTTTTGCCGCCGGACGAGGTTCCATATACATGAACAATGCCCGTCTCATGAGCCGATATATATCTGGAAGCCGGGGCCACCGCCGCGAAGCCACAGATCCCCGCCAGGGCAGGCGATGCCCGGAAAAGCTCAGTCAGATAAGCATACTGCCGCTCCGCCGACCCACCACACCGGACACCGGCCGCTAACTGAGCCGCCGCGCCGGTGCCATCGTGCACCAGTATGTCTGCTTTATCCGCATCGGCGGCACAAAAGGACACAATCTGCTGTCCATAAACATACACATCCCCACGTCCATCTGGCAGGGTAATCCATCCCTTGTCAGTCACACCAAGCCGCTGTTTAAGATGGGCCTTCCCCACAGACATAAGCTTCTGCCACTACACGATGCCCGCGTCGGTAACACCATCAAATCCAGCCAGCCGCCAGGCTTTTTTGTCCCCGATAAGGTCGTTGGGGATGAGCACGCGCCTCGTCTCGCCGGTATCGACCAGTCCCACCATTTCCGCCTCCAGGCGCAACGGCCGCTTTTCCGGCGGAAGTAAATGATCGGTGGACTCCACCAAGGACACCAGCTCCGAATACCAAGCTGCTGGACTGCTATCCAGGGCTTTTACCTGAACGCCATCTTTCCAGCTTTCCACCTGCCACATAGTCCGCGCCGCCTGCCCCGCAACGGGCCACGGCAGGTACGCATGGAGCGCGCCACCACGGTCGAGCATTTGCATATACCGAATACCCACCGAAATCACACCGGCAGTGACCTTATGCCCCGGAAACCGGCCTTCCCAGGCTTTCCGCAACGCCGCCGGTTCCGCGGGCACACCGGACGCAATGAGGTTCGCAACAATTAACCACGCAGGGGTCTGCTCCGGCAGATCTGGATTGTGAAGATCCACACTCCGAAAGTCCGGCACCGAACCGGCCGGGATCTGCACTCTGCGCGGCATCTGGACCGGCTCCATCGCCATGCCCTGCAGCAGGTCCAGGCCCTTCGCGTCACCAGCCCGTGCGGCCAGAATCCAATCGTCCAGCCCCATTTTCGACCCGTCCCGTGCCACAGGACAGGACGCATAAGCCACATGGTACCCAACCTGATGCCGCAGTGCCTGGGCCAAGCCCCGCATCGCATTACGCACCTGCCCGTTCCCGTCCGCGTCGCTATCCGACAGAACAAGTATATAATAGCCACGGGCCGCCACTTTGCGGCACAGCGCAAGGAGGGCAGGCTCTATCTTCGCCGCCGGATCCAGTTTTTCGCCAGCTTCCCGCCTCCAGAGGGGATCATGCCACATCGACACGCCGGGCAGGCCAACGCACGGGATACCCGCAAGCACGCCTGCCAGCGCCTTCTTCTCACCTTCCGTTATTACGAAAATCTTCCGGCCGCCAGCATCAACCGGCTGCCCTCTTACATCCAACAGATCCGCCAGCCCAGCAGGTATATAAGTAGCCCATGACGCACCAGCGCGCGTTATGTACTTGCGCTTCCCCGCTGGATCAAAAAGCCGCACGCGCTCAACAGGCTTGCCGTCCGCGGGGTCAACCACCACCTGGCCGTCCAGGCCGCGATACGGAATAACATACCCATCGCTCTCAACCTTAACCCCAAACCGCCGCGCAATTTCCGCAGCAGCAATGCACTCAAACCAGGACGCCGCCGCAGCATCGGCACTTATCCCGGACCGTTCCAGGTCCGCTTCCATAAGCCTTTTCATCAGTTAGCTCCTGCCCGGCTTATGTGCCGGGCTTATCTTGTATGACTGAGACTATACTAGATACAAAGTACAATGTCAAGCATCTGGGTCTGAAAAATCCAGGTCGGTAGCTCTGAAAGCTTCCCGCATGCGCTGGTCTGCATACTCTCTGCCCTCGACGCCTTCCTGAATACGTCCATCCGCCGATGACACAACGCGCACAACGTCTTGCTGCGCCGCATCCGAAAAGCCCTGTACGCCTTTAAGCTCAGCACGGCGCCGTTGAACGGCATCGCGTATATCATCCAGGATCCCGGCTTCGGCCGCTTCCTGGACAATCGCGGTCAGCGACCGCAGAGACACACACTGATGTATGCTAGTCAGCGTTTCCTGGACCGCTGGATCGAAAACTGTGAAGTTAGTGTCAAGGGATACACCGTTTGCTCTGCAGCTGCTCTCTATAAACATGGGAATTTCCTTTTGTTAGCTCAAGTTAGGTCTGGTATGTTGCTGTGCCTACATATAGTAAAGCACATCCAAAACGCTGTACGAAGCGTTTACCCACCAGCGGCGGTCCAGCGGCCGGCCGGATGGTAAAAGGTCTGCGCGGTCACCAGCTCTTTTGCCGTTTCTGCCGCACCGGCAAGGGCTTCCGGGTACGTCACCTGGCGCACGCACTCCAGCTGGAGCACTTTACGTATAATTTCAGCGTGCCGCGGGGACAGATCCGGACAGCCGGTTTCGGCGCTCAATGCCGCCAGGCCGGACTTCAACGGCCGCATCTGCGACGCACTAGCGTATACCTTTTCTGTTTGTACACCGCGTATACTTGGTGCCCCGACGGCGGTGTCCGCGTTGTATAAAGCCATGGCCGCCAGATCATCAAAAAAGACCAGGCCCGGCAGCCATGTGGAAATATACAGTAGATAAACCGGTATCCCTGTTTTACAGGTGAGGCTTTTGTAGTGCTCGACATGCTTTGCAGTGAGCATCAGCAAGTCCAACGGCTCTATGTGCACACCATGGCGCTGCTGTATCTGCTTGCTTTTTGTTCCGAGGAAAACTGGCGTCGTACACACTTTCACCTCCACCGCAAACGTCGCCGAAGACCGCTTGTGGTGGATCCACCAGTCCGGATTTTGGCATACCTTCCCATCAAGCCGCGCCGCGCTGAACCCATCTTCAGCCCTAAAAATCATGGGCACGACTTTCTCTGGCACCGTAAACTCTTCAAAACGTTCATCAAATCCGTTGCTAATCATTGCTCTCTGCCTTTGCCCTGTGGGCTATCTGATACCTTACGTATACATATAGCACATCA
>JAEHJW020006249.1_pt1 | contig 15111 bp, 19 predicted proteins | sample 9271431 | NCBI WGS metagenome assembly JAEHJW02
AAGATCGACGCGAAGGCCAACCGGATCCTCGGCAAGAAGAAGTAACCGATGAACGGGGAGACCGTCCAGCAGTACGTCAACCGGGGCTACGCGAAGGCCGCGCCCCTGATCGGCAACACCTATGCGCAGTATCGGCCCACGGCAGCCACGGCCCCGGCCATTTCTTCCGGCACCTTGGTCACGGCAAGCTTGCCGGCCTACTTCGACCCCCAGGTGAACTTCCCGGCGAACAATCCCCGGCAGTACGGAAAGGCCGCGATGAAAGCCGTCATCGACCCGACAGCGGTCCAGCCCGGCGATTACCTCGTGGGGCCGGAGCGAACCTACTTCGTGGCGTCGATCCAGGACCTCATGCCCGTTCTCGTCGTCTACGCGAACGAAACGGTCTCGATCGAGCGCACCGAGGCCAATGCGAACGTCGGATCGCTCCCCTATGGCGGCGAGCGTCCCTCGCTCATGACGCCCGTGCTGGGCGTGTGGCCCGCGTCGGTCCTCTTGAAGAGCAAGAAAGAGAAGAACCCCACCGGCCTGGGCTCCGATGTTCCCCAGACGGAGATGGAGATCCTGCTCCCCTTCGCCTCCGGCGTCTCTCCCGTCATCGAACCGGCAGATCTCCTGACGCTGTCGACCGGGATCCGGTACGCCATCGATAACGTCGAACTGACCGATCTCGGCTATCGCCTCCGGGCCTCGATGGTGATCACGTAATGGCCGACGTCAGCGATGTCTACAACACCCTGGCCGAGTGGATCTCGACCCTCCTGTATCCGAACGGCCCGCAGAATCCGTCGGCACTGACCTACGACGGGGCTCCGGTCGCCTTCCGCGTCTATCCCGGCTGGCCGGTGACGCAGAACCTGAACGCGGATCTTGCGAGCGGCGTGGTCAACGTGAATGTCTATCCACGGCCGGAAGAGGTGAACGTCTCCACGCTCCCGTCGGACTGGGAGATCACGGACGCGCCCACCCCCACGCTGACCGCCTCTGTCTCGGGGCTCTCCGTCACGATCGGAGGGACAGTCACCGCGGGCGAGGTGGTGACCATCTTCTTCGACGGCACCGCGCAGTCCATCACCGCGCAGTCCACCGATACCCTGGACACCATCGCCTCCGCCCTTGCCGCCCTCATCACCGGGGCGGCGGCCTCCGGGGCGACGGTCACGCTTCCTGCCGGCAGCTATTCCGTCTCCGCCCAGGTGACGGCTCCCGTCACGGCCATCTACGACGTGAAGGAGCAGCGCCGCACGTTCCAGATCGTCATCTGGGCTCCGTCTCCGGTTCTCCGGGATCAAGTGGCGCAGTTCATCGACCGGTATCTCGGAAACACTTACCGCATCAGCCTTCCGGACGGCTCGATGATGACGCTGATGTACGAGCGAAGCCCCATGGACGACCTTCTGCAGAAAGAAGGCTGCTGGCGGCGCGATCTTTTCTACCACGTCGTCTTCGCCACCACGCAGACGCAGACGTTCGTTCCCGTCGTCAACACGACGGTCCAGACAGCCCTCTCGCCGGCGTAAGGCCGGTCGGAATCCACCCGACAGCCCCTCTCTCGAGGGGCTTTTTTATTGGAGAAAACCATGCTCATCGGTCAGGGCGTCCAGCCCGGAGCTCCCGGCGTCTATGTCGAGATCGTCCCCGCTCCCCCTCAGATCAACGGCGTCCCCACGAATCTCCTGGGCATCGTCGGGATCGCCTCCTGGGGTCCCGTCAACATGCCGAACCTCATCGGGTCGGCCGCCGAACTCGTGGACACCTACGGCCCCGTCCAGAACGCGACCCACGACTTGGGAACCGCCGTCACCATCGCCATGCAGCAGGGGGCCAACGCCATCTTCGGCGTGCGCGTCACCGACGGAACCGATACGAAGGCCTCCGTCGAGCTGATGGACACGGACACCACCCCCGCCGAAGGCGCTCTCCTGACGGCCCTCTACTCCGGGACCGTGGGAAACACCATCACCGCGGCCATCACCGCCGGCGTCCAGCCGAACACGTACACCCTCACGATCACGCGCCCCGGCGTCCTGACGGAAGTCTTTGCCAATATCGGTGGAACCGGGTCGGCCTTCTGGCAGAACCTCGTGAACGCCGTCAACTCCGGTCAGGGGCCCTCTCGCGGACCCTCCCAGCTCGTCACCGCCTCCCTTCCCTCCACACAGTCGACGTATGCCCCGAACGTCACCACGACCTACACGCTGGCCGGGGGAACCAACGGGAACGCGAGCGTCACCGACACCACGCTCCTGGGCTCCGACGGGCCTCCGCGCACCGGCATGTACGCCCTCCGCGGGACTGGCTGCCAGGTGGGAATGCTCGCGGACGTGACCACGTCCTCGACGTTCACCGATCAGGTGTCTTTCGGCCTCCAGGAGGGCGTCTACATGATCGGCGTCGGTCCCGGCAACCAGACCATCGCGCAGGCCATCTCGGCCAAGAGCACCGCCGGGATCGGTTCTCACGCCTTCAAGCTGCTTCTTGGCGACTGGATCTACTGGTACGACGAGACGAATCAGGTGCAGCGCGTGGTCAGCCCGCAGGCCTTCTCCGCGGGTCTTCTCGTCAGCCTCAACCCGTCGCAGTCTTCCCTGAACAAGCAGGTCTACGGCGTGATCGCCACACAAACATCCATCAACGGCTACCGCTACTCCTACGCCGACCTCGAACAGCTCACGCAGAACGGCATCGACCTCATCACGAACCCCATTCCGCAGGGGAATGCTTTCGGCGTCCGCATCGGCGTCAACACGAGCTTCAACGCCGTCAACCAGTTCGACAACTACACCCGGATGACGAACTTCTTGGCCGCCACCTTCAACAAGGCCACAGGGATCTTCAACGGAAAAGTCCAGACTCCGAAGCTGTGGGCGGAGGTGGAGACGACCTTCGACGACTTCCTCGCCACCCTCGAGGACCAGGATCTCATCGAGGCCTACCAGGTCACGGTCAACTCCACGAATAACCCGCAGAGCCAGCAGGCGCTTGGCTTCATGAACATCCAGGTGTCCGTCACCTACTTCGGGATCGCCGCCTACATCACCGTCAGCCTCAACGGCGGAACCTCCGTCGTGATCTCCCAGTCCACCCTCGGTCAAGCCGCCTGATAAAAGGAGCCAGAAATGCCGATTGCCGGTTATTCCGTCGGACGCGACATTCTCGTGTCGATCATCTGGAACGGCCAGAACTATCCCCTTACTCAGATCGCCTCCTTCGACGCGCGCCAGGTCACGAAAGAGGTCACCGCCTACGATCTCACGACGGGGTTCGAGCATCAGGTCAACATCCCGCAGCGGTGGGAAGGATCTCTCCGCTACGAGAGGACGGGAGGCGCGGTGGACCGCTTCATCGCCGCCTACGAACAGGCTTACTTTCAGGGCCAGAACGTCCTCAACGCCACGATGGGCGTCCAGATCAACGAACCCTCCGGGGCCGTCCAGAAGTGGAAATTCCTGGGCGTCATCTTTGTGATGGAAGACGCCGGAAAATTCGACCTTCAGGACATCGTCCGGCAGACCCTCCGCTTCCGGGCGCGTGAAAGGCTGGTGATCGGATGAAACCCGTCCCAACTCCGACTCCCTCAGAAAAGGTCGTCGCGTCCGCGGCGCAGTCCGTCGAGGTGGTGGACAGCCTCGGGCGGCGCATTCTGGTCAAGCGCCCCCTTCTCTCCGACCAGCTCGACGTCATGGTGGTCGTCGGCCCCGAGGCGTCGAAGAACGACATGTACATGGCGATGATGAACGTCCTTCTCCACGTGAAGTCCATCGACGACGACCCCGTTCTCCCCCTGACCTCGAAAAAGGCCATCGACGAGATGGTCAACAAGCTCGGAAACGAAGGGGTGGAGGCGGTGACGACGGCCATCTCCGAGAACTTCGCGAAGACATTCACCGTGGATGAAGTCAAAAAAAAATCGACCTCCTGAAGCCGTATCTGGCCCTCGTCTCGAAAGGCGTCCCTTATGACGTGGCCTTTTCGCTCTCCGAGATGGATCTGATGGCCTACTCGGTGGCGCTGGGCGAACTCTCGGGAGGCGTCTTCGACTGGTCATCCCTGTCATGGAGAGAGCCCGAATGAACTCGTTTTCCGATCTGGCCTCCCGGCTCTCCCACATAGCGAACGCCGAAGGGGATACGGCCTATCTCGAAGCCGTGGGATCGAAGATCGAGAAGGACGCCAAGGAGATTATTGGCCACTACCAACGCTCCGACACCGGTCCATTCCCCGAGTGGGAAGAGCTGGCTCCGTCCACCAAGGCCGACCGCGTGTCCAAGGGATTCACGCCGAACGATCCGCTCCTAAGAACAGGAGCTCTTCGGGACAGCATCAACCACGAGGTCCGTGGCCGTTCTGTGGCCGTCGGGTCGGATCTCGACATCGCGATCTACCAGGAGATGGGGACCGCCACTATCCCGCCCCGCCCCTTCCTCCGCATTGCCGCCTTCCGGTCGAAAAAGTGGCTCGGACAGCTTTATGCCAAAACCTTGAGGGACCGACTCCATGGAAGACATCTATAAGATCCAGGTCTCGGTCGGCCTCGACGACAGCATCTTTGCGAAGCTCAAGGAGCTGACGGGGGCGCTCAACAAGGCCGACGCTTCGGTGGTGAGGCTCACAACCTCCTTACGCGCTCTGTCGGAATCCATGAAGGCCGTCGGCCTCTCTGGCGTCTCCGCCGTCATGCGCGTCGGTAAGATCGGGACCGTCTTCTCGGAAGCCGGACTCCAGGCGAAGACGATGAACCGGAACCTCCTGACGTCCGCCACCCGCCTGACGGAAGTGGCGAAAGCCGCGCAGAACGCCGGAGCCTCCGTGGCCTCCGTAGGAACGGCCTCGGTGATGGTCGGAAGAGGTGGACGAGGAGGGGCCTCCCACGGAGGGGGAACACTCATCGGTGGGGCCGGGGCATTTGCGAGAAGTTTTGGCGGATTTGCGGGGCTTGCTGGTCTCGGCGTTCTCGGATACGGACTTTATGAATCCGCGAAGATGCAGGGGATTATCAACAACACCCTCGCCGTCTCCGGTATCAACCCCGGCGCTTCCGGAAGTCAGAATCTCAGAAAAAGCCTCGTTTCCATGATCGAGAAGGCGTCCTCAATCACCGGGATCGGGACGGGGACATTGGCCGAAGGCTTCCTCCGAATGCGCCAGGTCGACAGCTACCTCCCGCTAGAAACCCTCGAAAAGCTCTTTCCCTTCGCCGCCAAGGCGGCCATGATCCAGCAGCAGGTTCACGGAACCTCTCCCGTCGAGACAATGACGGCGCTCCAAGAGTACGCGCACATGACGGGGATCTACGATCCGGCGCGGCTCAAGAAGGTCATGAATTATGCGAACTGGGCTTCTTCTCTGTCCGTCGAAAACCTTCCGCGCCTGCTGAACGCCGCTTCGTATGCCATGCCGACGGGCCGCGCCATGATGAACGTGGACCCCGACGAGATCATCGAATCGATCATCTTCATGAAGGCGGCAGGCGTCAAAAACACCAAGTCGGGAACGTGGCTGGCTAACGCCATCCTCAACACGATTCCGAAGATGCACGGGACCGGGCTTTTCAAGACGAGTCCGCAGATGGCAGCGCTCAGGGAAATGGGAGAAATCGACTCCAAAGGTGTTCCGACAGCTTTCGATGCCAAGGGCGTCTTTCATCCGCTCGCCATGATCCAGACCTTCCTCAAGTGGGTCGATCACGTGAAGGCGACGATGCCAAAGGCGGAAGCCCTCTCGAAGATCACACAGACGGCTAACCTCGCTTGGGGAAAGCAGGGAGCCCGGATGGTGGCGCTCGGCATGAGCCCCGGATATGCGCGGATGCTGTCCGTCCTGAATCCCTCGAACGAACAGGGAATCGATCAGGAGTTTGGCGTCCTGTCGAAGAACAATCCGCTGGTCCAGGGGAGGATGCTCATCAACAATCTGTCGGTCGCCCTCCAGAAGCTGGCCGACAACGTGATCCCGACGCTGACATCGACCCTGAAGCAGACGAACGACTTTCTCCGTCAGGTGATCTTTCATCCCGGAAGAACCGTGGACTCCATCGCGCACGCGGCCAACGAAGCCTTCAACCCCCTGGAGTGGTTCAAGGGGACGCCGCGCCCCTTCCCGATCGAACAGGTTCACCACCACAACATTTATCTTGACGGGAAGAAGATCGCGGAGCACGTCTCCCGCACGATCGTCGGGCGCCACACCCACCCCACCGGGGCGACCTTCTCGAACGGCTCCATCTTCCCGGCGACCTCCGGGCATGGAGGGTAATCGGTGAGCACGCTGTCCCGCTTTCTCTCTCCCGGACCCAACGCGCTGGGATCGACGCCCTCCACCAGCACGACCTTCATGCTCTACGGCCCCGGACTCGGAGCCTTCGTCTTCGAGCGCACCGAGATCCCCGGACATCTCCCCTTCGCCGGACGACAGATGGTGGCCGTCCACAATCTGATCGGAGGCGGGCGGTGGGTGGATGCCCTCGGCCCCATCGACCGGGATCTCGAGTGGCGCGGCCTTTTTCTCGGAGCCAACGCCATGAGCCGGGCGAAGAAGCTCAACGCCGCGCGTCTTGCCGGGAAGCCTCTCTACCTCCTGATGGGGAACGTCTCGTGGAAGGTCGTGATCGCGGACTTCGAGCCGGATTATGCCTACGTCAACAACGTCCCGTACCGGATCCGGCTGATTGCCCTCTCCGAAACATGGCACAACCCTCCGGCCAAGATCGCCACGGTCTCGAAGCTGTCGGCGTTCAAGAAGTTTCTGGCGGACGCCGCGGCCCTCGGTCAGGCCATCTCCAACACCGTGGCCACCATCGTCGCCGGTATCCAGTCCGTGACAAATACGATCGCATCGATCGACGGGGCCGCAAGCTCCGTCATTTCGTCCCTGACCAACGGACTCGAGCAGATCACGAACACGGTCGACGGACTGAAAGCCTCCATCGAAAACGGCCTCCAGAACATCACGACCCTTGGCGGCGTCTTTCCGAACAATCCCGCCGCGGCCATGGTGTCCTCCATCAGCAACCAGGCGAACCTGGCGGCACAGAGCTATCAGGCCGACAATCTTTCCGCCATCACGGTCAACTCCGGGACCGCGCTGGAGACAACGGGAGAGGTCCTGGCCCCGCTCGTCATTCCGACACTAACCGGATCGGCTCCCCTTTCCACCACCGTCAGAGTAATCGTCCCGCAGAATACGGATCTGGGAACGTTATCTCTCCAGTACTACGGGGATGCGACGCAGTGGCCTCAGATCGCCAACGCCAACGGTTTATCGGGGCCGATCGTCCCATCTACGATGGAGATCGTCGTTCCGCCCTTCGTGGCGATGCAGAGCGGGGTCGCCATGCCGGGATTCCTGCCGGAGGCCCCCGGCACCCCCGGGAGCACCGTCTTCGTCGGGCCGTTCATCACTCCTGAGATGAATGTGCTCGGAACGGTGACAGAAGGATCCGGCCTCACGGCAAAAACCGGGGCCTCGGCACTTCCCATCGACATCCTCTGGCCCGCGGCATGAAGCAGCTCAACCGGATCAACTACTTCCATGGACGGCGACCCCGCTTCTCCGTCCTCTTCGGGACCGGGACGAATGCTCCGTCGCACTCCCTTGTCGCCCTTCTCGACATGGAGGTGGTCAACAACAACTTCTACGAGGCGGACACCTTCCAGGTCCGGGCGGTCCTTTCGGCCCAGAAGGCCCCGCACAACGGCGCGGCGTGGTGGCTCTCGCAGCCGGAGATCATGGTCTCGATCACGGTCGGAACGGAGCCGTCCGGGAGTGTTCAGGGCTCTGGAACAACCCTCATCGTGGGTCGCGTGGACGACGTGGTGGTGGATCCGGTGGCCGACGAGATCATTCTCTCGGGGCGCGACCTGACGGGGCTCCTGATCGACTCCCGCACGAGCGGGGACGCCATGCAGCAATATCAGAACAGCACGGCCTCCCAGATCGTCGAGGGGCTGCTGGCCCCCTTCTCGTCCTGGTTTTCCGGAAACAACATTCAGCCCACCACGCAGCAGGTCGGCCACTACGCCGGAGGAAACTTCCTCTATCTGTTCCGGAATCGGAGCGTCTGGGACGTGATCGTCTGGCTCGCCCAGACGAATGTGGGAAGTGGAGGCAGTCCGGATCCCTTCGTGGCGTATGTGGACGGATTCAGTCTGAATTTCGGCCCGGCCCCCACGCCCACAGGGTACTTCCTGATCGAGTGGAGCCCGTCGGCCAGCACGTCCAAGACCGCGTACCCCATGGCGAACGTGACCCATCTGGACATCGCCCACAACCTGACGCTCGCCAAAGATGTGTCGGTCACGGTGATGGGGTTCAATCCGGCGATCGGACGCTACTCAGTGACGGCCTCCGGGAAGCACGCGCAGGGACACACCGGCGGGGGGAGTTTTTCGCAGTCCCTCTACTCGTCCGTGGGCTACCAGCACTTCGTCTTCGTCCAGAACGGAATCACGCCGATCCAGGCTCAGCAAATGGCGCAGGCGAAAGCCAAGGCGCTCTCGCAGCACGAGTACATCCTGCGGGTCACGATGCCGGGAGACCCCACCCTCGATCCGACTCAGATTGTCCGGTTCAAGAGCCCGCTCCTCCCGAACGACGAGATGGACTTCTGGGTGAATGCCGTCACCTGGAGACTGAACGAATCGAAAGGCTTTGAGATGGAGCTCTGGCTCAAGAACCATCCCACCGGGCAGCAGGTCGTCCTATGAGCATGGATCTGGTCAGTCATCTGGACGTGATGCGCCGGGAAGCGGAGCGGATCCTGTCCGTCAAGACCTTTCCCCGCTTCGGCGTCGTTCAGAACTACGACCCGAACACCTACAAGGCAAAGGTGCTGATTCAGCCTGAGAACATCCTGTCAGGATGGCTTCCCATCAGCTCCGAGTATGTGGGGAGCGGCTTCGGACTCTTCGTCGCTCCCGCACCAGGAGATACCGTCCTCTGCCAGTTCGCGGACGGCGACTTCGGCATGGGGGTCATCGGCTCCGGGAAGATCTTTCTCCCGACGATGCCTCCGGTGCCGTGCCCGCCCGGGCAGGTGATGCTGGTCCACTCGTCGGGGACGTATCTCAAGATCCTCTCGTCCGGAGAGCTCGACATGAACGTGGTCGGGAACCTGAACATGACGGTCGCAGGAAACCTCACGGCCACCGTGCAGGGAACCGCAACGATCACGAGTCCGAATCCCGTCACCGTGTCGGCCCCCACGACGGTGGTCGAGGGGAATCTGGAAGTGACCGGAAACATCTCCGGGGGCACGGGATCCGGAGGGGGGACCGCAAGCTTCAACGGCACTGTCACCACGACGGGAGACGTGCAGGCGAACGGCATCTCGCTCGAAAACCACACCCACACTTACAATCCCGGCTCCGGTTCGCCCACGAACACGAGCCCGGCGGAGGGATAGATGATCCTGACCGACCTGTCCGCGACCTGGGACGGCGACCTGGCGCTGTCGGCCTCCGGAGATCTGGCGCTTGTCGAGCCGGGAACCGGGAAGGCTTACCAGCGTCTCATCCGGACGCTCTTTACGAATCCGGACGCCATGGAGCTTCATCCGGACTTCGGGGCGGGAATCGGCTCGTGGGAAGGCCAGACTTTCGGTCAATCCCAGGCGCAGGCCCTTCAAAGTCTCGTCTACCAGAACGTTCTGGGGGATCCCGACATCACGGATCCGGAAGTGTCCGTCGATATCGTCAATCCTAGCCTCGTGTCCGTGACCGTCTCGTATCTCGACGCCGTGACCGGCCAGCCATCCACGTTCTCCTTCGGAGTCGGCGCGTGAACATCCTGACGATCTCGCAGCTCGTCCAGAACATCATGAACACCATCCAGTCGAAGGTGAACAAGGTCCTGGACTTCACCATTGGCTCCGTCTTCGTCGCCCTCGCAGAAGCCCAGGGGCAGACGGCCATGTGGCTCCAGAGCCTCATCCTCCAGGTGCTGGCATGGACGCGGGCGCAAACGTCTACCGGGTCTGCGCTCGACCTGTGGCTGGCGCAGTTCGGCTTCTCGCGCCTGCCCGGAGTCTCGGCCTCGGGTTCCGTGACGATGGGCGCGAATGTCGCCCCCGCGTCTCCCGTTTCCATCCCCGCAGGCAAGACCGTTCAAACGGTATCCGGGATTCGTTTTATTACCACCGCTTCTGCGACGCTCGCCGCCGGTTCGACCTCCGTCTCCGTCCCGGTGGTCGCCGTCCTGTCGGGAACGACCGGGAACGTGGCCGCAGGCACCATCACGCAGTTCGTCACCGCCGTTCCCGGCATCGATACCGTCACGAATCCGACCGCCTTCACCAATGGCGTGAATCCTGAGTCGGACTCGGCGGTGCGCGCGCGTTTCGTCACCTATATCGCCTCCCTCCAGAAGGGGACGCGGCTGGCGGTTCAGGCGGCCATCCTCGGCGTCCAGCAGGGGCTTACCTACAATCTGGTCGAGTTCCAGACAGAATCGGGAGCCTCCGCACTCGCCTACTTCTACGTCGTCGTCAACGACGGCACCGGAAATCCGTCATCCACCCTTCTGCATACGATCTACAACGCGATCGACGTGGTCAAAGCCGCAGGCATCCAGTTCAACGTCTACGGCCCGACCGCCGTGACGGTGAACATCGGCATGACGGTGACGATCGCCGCGGGCTATCAGTTCGCCTCCGTCCAGAGCGCCATCGAGACGGCCATCGACCAATACCTCGCCGCGCTCCCGATCGACGGAACGCTCTACTGGTCGCAGCTCTACGCCATCGCCTACGGGGTGGCGGGCGTGGTTGAGGTTACAGGAATGACGGTCAACTCGGGAACTTCCGACATCTCCGCCGGGAATAACGGCGTGATCGTTGCCGGAACCTACGACATCGTGCAGGCCTAAGCGATGAATCCCCTCGCGCTCACGACTGAGCAGATCCGGGCTTACCTCGTCTCGAAGCTCCCGAAAGGCTGGTTTTCGAGCGCGGCGACGGCCACCGGGATCATCGGAGCAATCCTCGCGGGCTATGCGTGGTCTTTCGGATACGTCATGGGGATCGCGCAGTTCGTCGCCCTCCAGATCTATCTCCAGACCACCTCGGGGGGGTTTCTCGACCTGTGGGCCTACGACTTCTTAGGGACGCTTGTTCTCCGGAAGGAGGGCGAGGCGGATCCCTCTTTCCGGAACCGCGTCTCCGCCTACATCTTCGCGTCGACGGTCACGAAGGGGGCCATCGTCACGCTTCTGACGCGTCTCGGTTTTACGACGCCGGTCGTCCGGGAGGCGTTCTCCCCTAACGACACGGCAGCTTTCTCCGGCACCTTTTATTTCGGTGGAGGAGGCAACGCACGGTTCGGATCGCAGAGCTATCCGGGCCAGATCTTTGTCGAGGCCGGTCTTCCGCTCGTCTCAGGCAGCGAGAGCATACCGACCTTCAATGATGTGTATTTCAACTCGGATCCGGCGTACATGACCGCGCCTCCTTCGACGCTTCTGACGCTGGGCGATCTCTACGACGCCATCAACTTCATCCGGGCCGCGGGCATTCTCGCCTGGGTCAAACAAATCTAAGGAGGACGTGTGGATCGCATTATTGAATATCCGATGGAGCAGATCGTCGTCGACGACTTCCTGAACCAGCGTGTCGCCGACATGATTGCGCTTGGAAAATTGATCTCTGCGCTTTTAGGCACCCAGACGGCAGTCGAAGGACTGGCTTGTACGCCCACGTCTCCGGCCTCCATGAACGTTCTTGTCGCACCCGGACAGATTTTCTTCCTTGAAGCCGTCGACACCACGACCTACGGGGATCTCTCGCCGACCGCCAACATCTTCGGCCACAACATCGCCGCGAATGCCGCGACCATCATGAAGCAGGGCCTCATCCTCTCCGAGACGACATTTGCGCTATCGGCTCCTTCGACCTCGGGTGACTCCGTCAACTATCTGATCTCAGCCGAATACCAGGACGTGGACACCCAGAACGTCGTCCTCAACTACTACAACGCTTCCAATCCTGGACAACCGTTCCAGGGGCCGAACAACAGCGGGACAGCCCAACCGACCTTGCGCCAGGGCAAGTGCGTCCTGACGCTGACCGCCGGAACCGCCGCGGCAACGGGGACTCAGCAGACACCGGCCGTTCCCTCCGGAAACGTGGGTCTGTACGTCATCACCGTGGAGTACGGGCAGACCTCCATCACGTCGTCCAACATCTCCGTCTACCCCGGAGCCCCCTTTCTCTCGCAGAAGCTGTTCAACTTTATGAGCGGGGGGCCGATCACCATCCCGAATGCGACAGCGAGCAATCAGCCGGTGGCATTGGGGCAGTTTTTTGGGCCGATGGAAAATGGGGATGGGCTAGGGGCTCTCGCCGCCAGTACGACTTACACGAAATCCGTTTCCTTTACAGCCCCGTCTGCCGGGTACGTGTGGGGTCAGGCACGCCTCATTATAACTGTGGAATCCGCTTACGGCATTGGACTAGAGGCAATCATCAACGGCACCGTTGTAGGGAGCGATAATACTCAAATGCCAATGACAGAGGCGGGCGTTATTTCCGTGACTTCCGGAGCGTCCGTGACAGTCACGGCCCAAGCGACAACAGGGTCCACCGCTCCGGGGGTCGATGCCTCTCTCTATGTCGATGCCATTTTTATTCCGGCTCTTTCAAATTAACGCGAGGAAACCATGACCTATTACATCACGAAATGGACACCGGCAGGTATTATCACCGGGACAGGCTCCACGCCGGACGGCACCATCCCGCAAGGAGCGATTGTCTGCACGGAAGAGCAGGCGAAAAACGCCTCTCAATATGTCGTGGATACCTCCACGACTCCGCCAACTGTCGTCAATGCACCTTCGGCTGTCTTGCTCGCTCAAGCCCAAGCCTCTCAGATCGCTCTCCTGCAATCCGCTTTCCAAAAAGCGGAGCAGGCTCCGGTCAGCCTTACATTGGCATCTGGAGTTATGACCTCCTTTGGTATGATGCCCCACGACTGGACGAAGATCGTGGGACTTTATTCAAAATATGTCGCCAAGGGGATCGCGCTTCCCTCCGGCTATAAGATCCCGGACGTGAATGGCGTTCTTCAATCTGTCACGGTCACAGATATTGAAAACCTGTTCGATGCCGGGGAGACGCAGATGACCGGAGCGATTGCGAAGCTCGCATCCCTTGTCGGCCAGGTGGAGGCGGCCACAAAGGTTTCGGACGTGCAGGCTATTGTGTGGTAATCCCAACGAACACCTTCTCACACGGCCCTCTTTGGAGGGCTTTTTTATTGCCCAAAGAAAGGAGCGCGTTTTGAGCACGGACGACACACGGGAGCTTGAGCGCAAGCTCGATATCGTCATCGAGCAGAACAGGCAGCTCATCGAGAAGCAGGCCGAGCACGGCGAGCGGCTGAAGGCTATCGAGTCATGGCAGAAAGACACGCAGAGCTTCGTCGACAAGGTGTCCGGAGGCAGGATCCTCACCACATGGCTTCTCACGGTCCTCGCCGGGGCGGGAGGGGTCGCCATCGCGCTCGCCCACATCTTCTGGCCGACACATGGGAGGGCGCACTAATGGGGAAAGTCTGGCTCCGGTTCATCACCGAGAAGGATTTCTCCTCGTGGGCGATCCGATGGTTCACCTGGTCCGACTGGTCGCACGTGGACTTCGTGCTTCGGGACGGGCGATTTCTCGGAGCCCGGCTTGACGGGGGCGTTCTCATCCGGCCCCACGACTACATCACCCCCTCCGCTTTCCGATATGCGTATGTCGAGGTCCCGGATCCTCGCAAAGTCTACGGGTGGGCCACGACCCAGGTGGACAAGCCCTACGACTGGAAGGCCATTGTGGGGTTCCTTCCGCGCGTCGAATGGCATGACCCCCACGCGTGGTTCTGTTCCGAACTGGTCGCCGCCGGGTTCGAGCGGGCCGGACATCCTATTGTGGACCGCAAAGCCTTTCGGGTGACACCCCAGACGGCGTATGAGTCCGTGGAGGTCGTCAAGGTGGACGGCGTGCCCGACTTCATCCGGGGGACCTTCTGATGGCGCAGGAGAGAGCGGAAAAATAAGAAGCCGAACGGCTCCGAATCCTCCGTCTCGACGTGGGGATCAGCCCATTCTGCTGCTACTCATGCGGCAAAGTTATCCCGGAAAAAAGGCGACAGGCCCTCCCCGGCACGCCGTACTGTGTCGTCTGCGCTCAGGAGCGGGAGGAGCGATCGTGAAAATGGTCCTGATGTCCGCCGCATTCGGCATGTCGGGAGGATTTTTGGTCGGTATCGTTTACGAAGCGATCCGGAGGATGAGATGAGGGCACCACAGGAATTGGTCGATCAGATCAAGAGGCAAGAAGGTCTCCGCCTCGAAGCGTACCAGGACACGCTCGGGAACTGGACCGTGGGTTACGGCCATACGCCATCCTTCCCCGGACAGACGATCACCGAAGCCGAAGCGGAGTCCCTGCTGATACAAGATCTCTCATCCGCTCAGTCCTCGCTCCTGTCTTCGCTCCCGTGGTGTTTCTCGCTCTCCGTTCCCCGTTATTGCGTGTTATGGAATATGACGTTCAACATGGGGATCGCTCACCTTCTCGAATTTCGCCTGATGCTGGCGGCGGTGCGGAACGCGAACTACAAGGAAGCCGCCCGACAGATGTTGAACTCCCTTTGGGCACAGCAGGTCCACGAACGGGCGGTCGAGCTTGCGGAGCAGATGGAAACGGGACACTGGTTCAACCCGGAAACCTAGGAGGAAAAGTGAACAACAATCGGCTTTTCTATACCAAGCTCGGGATCGGGGTCGCCTCGATTCTGGTCTTTATCGGCGGGATTGTCGCCAAGGCGGTCTGGCAGTCCAAGCTCCAACCCGTCCTCGGGGACATCGACTCCCTGATGATTCTGTCTTCCGGCATCTTCGGAGGGCTCGTCCGAGACGTCTTGGGCTTCTCGGTCAAGTCTCCCGAGACGCCATCCGAACTCAAACCTTAAGGAAAGGACTCCTCATGAAAACGAAAGCCCTTATCGTGGCCCTTGGCCTTCTCGCTCTCGGGGCCTGCGCGACCCAGACTCTCCCTCCCGGCGGACAGGTGACGGAATCCGTCATCACCGCATGCTCGAGTTACGGAGCCGCCCTTTCGGCCCTCACGCCCTT
>JAEHJW020002823.1_pt1 | contig 15096 bp, 27 predicted proteins | sample 9271431 | NCBI WGS metagenome assembly JAEHJW02
GTGTAGTATGGTGTATTTTTTTGAAACTTAATTTCAATAGGGACAATTATAATTAAAATGAATAAGCATAAATTAAAACGACTTGTCAAGAGTAAATACTGAGGAAATGTGGAAAACGTATAACCAAAGGACTCACACTAACGTACACTAATTTCCTTGAATTGGTTGCCTACGATATGCAACAATTCAATCGAAACCTAAGAACGAAAACTATACGGACTTGCAAGCTAAGATGTGACAGGGGTCACAAGGGTTAGAAGCAAGTCCGTATATTTATAAATCATCAATTCAACTGACTTACTTTAAAATCGAGAAAACGTGACCCGTAAAACTAGCGTACCCAAAACGCTAAAAAGAAATATTCGCGCTGTAAAATCCACATCTAAAAAAATAAGTAAGGCTGTCTCTAAGAAACAAAAAGATAGAGATACTTTTGCATCGAAGCGGAGTTATACGCTCCGAGATTTACCTAAAGTTAAGGGTAGAACGTTTGGTGCCTTAACTGAAAAGGTGCGAGAAAATGCCGATGAGTTAGATAAACTACTCAAACCCGGCGAGATGTGGGCTTATGAAATAGGCTCAGACGATTCAGGCTGGAATCGTAGCTGGGAACCGTTTAAATCGATTCGTGACGCTATAGATAAATTAGAGTACGGTCAAAGCGGTAGAGAATTAAATGGTACGCGAAAGAGCGGTAATTCTTGGATAAAAGCTATTAAAATTATCAAATTCGGAAAACCTATTAAAGAAAATGAATCTCTAGAGGCGCACGAATTTTTAGAGACAACTAGATATAAAAATATAAAACTACGTCAATCTAAAAAGAGGGTGAAGAAACAGGCTAATATTCTTACGAAAGCTTCAGAGTTTGTAATCGGGAAGGGTGAGAATAAAGTGACAACAAAAATCGATATAATAGAATCGCTATTAAATACTGCTAAGGGTATGGATAAGATGTTGGATGATGCCAACAAGCGAATTGCGGCGCTTGAAAAGGCACTCCGTCAAAAGAGTAAGCCATCTAAGAAAGCCGTTCACAAGCCAGCTAAGAAAGAGGTTCAAAAGCGGGCTAAGAAAGAGGTAAAAAATGTTCCCTCAAAGCGGGCAGTCTCGAAGCCTAGAAAACAAGCTACTAAGAAACAAGCTACTAGAAAACAAACTATTACTAAGAAATTTGCGTCCAAAAAGAAAACGGTCAAGAAAACTAATAAAAATGCTAGCAAAAAGAAAGCGATAAAATAAATGCCTGAATTAGAATCGAGACAAATATTGCCCTGCATAGAATCTTTTGCCATGGCGAAAGATTGGTTGCGCAAAATGAAAAACCATTCTGGTTTTGATTGTGGTTTCGACTTAGAATTTATCGAACCATGTTTTTATATTGTAACCAAAAACGGTGAAACAATTGGACGAGGTATGGGATATAAAGAAGCTATATTTGCCGCGCAACATGTAATAGCTAGGTCATCGCATAGTAAATATATCATTGGATGTTTTGCATGTTAAGCCTAAATGTTTTCGATGAGATGAATTTTGAAGTACCTGAAGACGTTACAGAAAAAAAACGTCATACCAAGAGTCGAAAAATATACACGGCGGATATTGAAACAGACCCATTTATTTACGGTAGGATACCCAAACCGTTTTGTACAGGATTTTATGACGGTAAAATATTCAAAGAAACCTGGGGTTACGATTGCATAGAAAAAATGCTCGAACAATTTTATCAAGCCGAACCGGGTATTATCTATTTTCACAATGGTGGTAAATTCGATTTCTATTTTTTTCTGTCTAAGCTAATCGGGCAACCGCTAACGATTGTTAATGGTAGAATTTTAAAGGCTAAAATTAAATGTAAAAAGGGATACCATGAAATAAGAGATAGTTTAGGTATTTTTCCGTTTGCGTTAAAGAATTACAAAAAAGATGAAATAGATTATTCAAAATTTGAATCGGATGTGAGAGAACAGCATAAAACGGAAATACTTGAATATCTCAAGGATGATTGTATATATTTACATGAATTATGCAGCGAGTTTGTTAATATGTTTGGCCCTATGTTGACGATAGGCGGAACTTCCATGAAGGAACTGAAAAAACTGCATAGCTTTGAATGTATGGGGTCAATAACAGATGCAGATATTCGTCAATTATATTATTATGGCGGTCGTGTTCAATGCTTCAAGACTGGCGTTATTGATGGTACTTGGAAGGTGTACGACGTAAATTCTATGTATCCGTTTGTCATGCGAGATTTTTTACATCCGGTGGGATTGCCTGAAGCTGATACGAAAAAAATTCGTTCTTCTACTTGTTTTATTTCTGCTGAGGGTATAAATTATGGCGCATTCCCACAAAGAACAAAAGACGGACTTAGATTCGACATCGATAAGGGAATTTTCAACGTTACTATCCACGAATGGGAAACTGCCCTTAATCATGGTCTCTTTAAACCGCAACGAATTTTACGATGCGTTAATTTTAGAGATAGAGCTACGTTTGAAACATTCGTCACTTCATTTTACGACTTACGTAAACAAGCAAAAAATAGCGGTAACGATATCCATAGCCTGTTTTTTAAGTACATACTTAACTCTGCATATGGGAAATTTGCTCAAAATCCTGAAGGGTATTTTGATTACGAAATAACGTCCGGTAGAGAATCGAAGGATGAACCGTGGATTCCGCATATCGTTTTCGATTCGATTGGTGAAAGCGAAACAGGGTATATTATATGGAAAAAACCAAGCGCAATTTTTTCTCGTTACAATGTTGCTACGGCTGCAAGTATTACCGGTGCTGCTAGATCGGTTTTGTTAGACGCTATTGCTAAATCCGAGTCGCCTATTTATTGCGATACCGATTCAATCATATGTAAATCGCTTGATGTTGCCAGCGATAGTACTACCTTAGGTGCATGGAAGCTCGAAGCAGAAGCGTATAAGGCTTGTATAGCGGGTAAAAAATTATATGCTTTATTTTCCTATAAATGTCCCGCTTGTAATAGTGAAAATAAAAAAGGGAACTGCCAACATACTTTTCATAAAGATGGATGTTGCAAACAAGCAAATAAAGGTGTTAGGATTTCTGCTAGCGATATTGAAGAAATTTGCAATGGTGCGGAGGTTAGGTGGGAAAATTCCGCTCCGAGTCTCAAAATGAATGGTAATCATAAATTTATACATCGTAATATAAGGATGGCTTAACTATGGGTGCTACAGCTATTAATCTAAAACAGCTTTTTTCTACCGAGGAAAAATGTTTGCCTAACGGTAGGCAAGCGTTAAAATTCGACTGCGATTTTACATTGCAAAATAAATATGTGGTAGGCGGACAACAATTAAACAGCATTCGCCAGTTTGCCGGTATCAAAGGAATTTACATTCAGACTCAAAGCATAAGTACCGGGAACGGTCTAAATTATCAAATATCGAATATCACGGAGAAGTCTTTATCGATATCTCCATTTTTCGTTCAAAATCCTGTGACGGGTACGAAATACTATGTATCGATCGAAGCGCCGAGCGGTGCTATCGTGCAATACGATAGCGGTACGACAGTCGCTTATCCGGCACCTCCGGCGGGATATAGCATTGTCGATTTTGTGGGTGATAGTGGATTCGGAACCGAAATTCCCTGTCGTATAGGGCCGGACGGAATGCTTTTGCTGCCGATCTTTAACAGTTCCGTTACAACGAATGGACTGGGATTGATGAAAGTCAATCCTCAAACCGGAGCCTTAATTTCGACCGTTTATATTACGCCATGCAACGGAACACTCGTAGCTCCCGGCTTGAGCATGGTAATTCGCAGCGATGGAACCGCCTTTTATTCTTGGACACAACAAAACACTCCCACAGCGGGAACAAATCAAAATTTCATCGCCGGACTCGATACGGTGACGATGACCTATCTAGGATTGTTTAGCGGAGCGACTGGCACGCAATCGACCGGCAATATACAAGCTCCTAGTCTCGCGCTGGATACAAACGGCAATGTTGTAGGATTCTGGAGTACAAGCGCATTCGGTCTCACGATGGCTGTTTTTCCGATAACAGGTTTATCGGGAGGTGTTTATTCTGGGAGTTTGAATCCTACCGTATCGCTAGAAAATCTATACCTAAATAACGGTATGGGCATGATCGGCAATCAAAATGGTGGAGTCGATTTTTTCATTCGCGCAAATACAGGTGTCTTCGTATATAGGTTGGATGCACCGAGCTTCAATTTTCCGGCCACACCCGCGAATCAAGTCACGCTTATTTCCACACCAACTAACATCGCCAATTTTCCATTGCTGGAAATATCGAACTACCCTGAAAAGGGATTCCAATTTTTCTACACTTGGAGTTACACGACAAACACGGATGGAACAATTACAATTTTCACTTTAAATCAATACGATGCTTACACTCTAGAAAAAACAGCTTCGTTTTTATGTCCATTCGATACATTACTACAAACAAATCCGGGGAATATTTATTCCGTATTCTTACAATTCAACGCCGATACGGGTGATTTTTATTTGTCTGGCGGGCTTGACGCTGGGGAAATAGTTGAGTATGCAATTCTCGGCCCCTCGGTACTTTATATAACCGTCAACGGTACGGGTCAGAAAATCGCCATACAACTTGCGCCGGAAATGAGTGTATGGATTCCACTGTTTGCGCTCGAAAACGATAACGTAACTTTGAGTTCAACTGCAAACAAAATCACGGCGATGCTGACTAACTTCGATATTGTGCCTTTCATTCTTTCCCAAGTACAAACGATTCCATCTGGGCAGGGTATCTCAGTGAACGGGGTGGCGGTATGAGCGGACTAAATTTCAATAGCAAACTGCCTGCGGCTCCTACAAATGGAACGAATGTAACTTGGGCGACAGATAAGAACGGCAACATTTCAGCATCGCTTGTTGACGTTGCATTCACCGATGCGGCTAACGATTTTACAGAGACGCAAACCGTACCCGTATTGAATGCGACCGCTGCAATCAATATTGACGGATCGCCTGTAAGCGCGGCGGACACTCCGGGAGCTGCGGTCACAACGGAAACGGTGGGTGCGAGTCCATACGTATTCACAGCGACGGTACGCGGATTTATGGCGGTGTTTGGCGGTACCGTTTCTGCTATCTCGATTGGACGCGGGGTATCGAATGTGAATGCTGGATTGTTGAGCGGGATTTTTCCGCTTTCCGCCGGTGACACCTTGACCGTAACCTATACGGTTGTTCCTACAATGTATTTTCTACCTACTTAAACAAGCGAGGAAAAATGGCAAGTAAATCAGGAATGCAAATGCTTGTACAGTCCATGTTACCGGGAGTCGATTTCGGTGAGATAGTTAAAGCGGCAAATCAAATTGGAATTAAGGTTCAGGAAATGGATGCTAGAATTTTAAGGATGGAGCAAATGTTGAATGAAATATCCATTCAATTGACTGTCATTACGAATAATACGTTACCAGCAGATCATGCGGGCGAATCGCATGGGTATTTACACGCTTTACTAAAACTCAATGATATAGGTGGAACCAATGGCTGACAGCGAAGTTACCACATCTGAAGATGGCGCTATAACCGTTATAACTGAAATTCCGCGAAACGATACGTTAGAATTGATCGAAGAAAATATAGAAGGGGAAAACGAATGGCAAAACGAGGTAACAAAAACATTAGCAACAATGATATCCGTATTGGAAGCGGTGAAAACGGAGTTGCAATCGTTCCAAACGATTCCGGCGAATTTGACGGAACTAATACAATCTCAGCAGAGAATGATAGTGGAGCAAAACCTAGCGATGCTGGAAACGATACAGTCTTTGTTGACCCCACAAGCGCAACCGCAACCGGAGATAGTGGAACCGGAACCGGAACCGGAACCGGTAAACGTCGCGGTCGTAGACCCGGTACCAAAAATAAGCCAAGAGGCACCGGTACGACGCAAACGACGGCTGATTTAAGCGGTATGCTATTTACCATACATATAGTAATGGCAAAAATGCTTAAGACGGAATTACTGCAAATTACGAAGGATGAATCTGAAGAATTAAGCGCGGCTATTACGCGAGTGACGCAACTTTACGACGTTCATTTATTGGATGAAAAATCTTGGGCATTTTTGAATTTGGCCCTTGTTATGGGTAATGTATATGGAACCCGTCTAATGGTCGCGTCCATGAAGGGTAAACATGAAAAGCATAATATTGTAGATATGCCGTTTCCGATAGGTCAGGCAAGCGGAACAAACTAGGAGGGTCGATTGTACAATATCGATATTTTTTCTAAAATTTGGCGAGTGATTATTTTTATTTTGTTTGTATTTTACATCTTAGCTGTACTTGGATTTTTGATGATGTTCGATTATTTAGATAAACACAATGTCAACCCGTTTATAAGCACTCCTAAAAAATTGTTATGGTTTTGTATCTTACCTTTTCATAACAAGGTAAGAGATATGATAGTGTTTTTAAGGCTAAGGAAACCAAATCGACAACCCTTTTATATTGGACGTGCAAAACATTCGCCAGAATTTATCGAAGCTTATTTTAACGATAAAGGGTTCGAAAATATTAAAATCGCGTGGCTAGACGATGGCGAGATTTTATCTATGCGTAAAATTGAAGATAAATACTATCAGCATCATGTACGATTGTTCAACGATGGTGAAATTAGAGGACACTTCGAGATGACACCGGAAAGTCATATGATAAAACATTTATTTTCGATAGATATGGTACCATCTATTTTATTGGAAAAACTAGTGAAAGAGTTGAGGTATACATATGCGGCATGAACCTAGAATCGAACGAGGAAAAGCCATAGAAGTTACACATACCTACCGCAAAAATGGCGATGAACGGCAACCTATTTTTAAAGATGAAACGAGAGAATTCTCTCTTAACTATTTCACGCGTAGTAGAAGAAAGGTGAACGCATGAAGTATTCGAAATCCGCCTTATCTCTTGTTGAAAAATTTGAAGGATGCGAATTAAAAGCCTATCAAGACCAGGGCGGTATATGGACAATAGGCTATGGACATACTGCTAATGTATATCCGGGTATGACTATAACATTGCAAGAAGCTGAAATGTATGCTCAACAGGATTTAGAGATAGCTGAAATTTATGTAAACACGTTTGTTAAGGTGGAATTAACTCAAAACGAATTCGATGCATTAGTCGATTTCGTTTTCAATCTTGGCGGTGAAAATTTCAAAACGTCTACCATGCTCAATCTGTTGAACAATGGTGAATACAATCTTGCAGCGGATCAATTTGCACGGTGGGATAGATGTAGGGGTCAAATCGTAGCGGGGTTGTTACGGCGTAGAACGGCTGAAGAAGAATGCTTCTTAGGAAAAAACTTTGCCTGAAAAATCGACAATACGTTTACCTAATAGCAAACAGCGCATTACCATTTTAGGGCGCACGGGTTCGGGTAAGACAGTTGCGGCCTTGTGGCATTTAAGCAACGCGAATTTTGACAGAAAGCCATGGGTTGTAATCGATTTTAAAACCGATGAAAATATTAACGCTATTGAAAAGGCTCGATACATCGATGTTGATGAAATTCCCAAACATGCGGGAATTTACATTATGCAACCGATGATGGATCAAATGAATATACTCGCAAATACATTGGAAAAAATACGTATAAAAGAAAACGTGGGTATATATATTGATGAGGGTTACATGATGGGCGAAGATACGGATGTAGAAAGTAAATTCACCGCGCTGCTAACTCAAGGTAGATCGAAACATATACCTATGATTATTCTTGCACAGAGACCTAGTTGGATTTCACGCTTCGTTTTTTCCGAGTCGGATTTTTTCCAAATATTTCACTTACAGGACGATAGAGATGTTAAAACAATCGCATCATTTTTACCTAAGAATGCCTATTATCGTATGCCTGATTTTCATAGCGTTTATTACGATGTGGGCAGGAATCGCGTCAATTTTCTCAAACCGGTACCGGGAGAGTCTAAAATTCTCGAAAAAATCGATGATAGACTTTCACAACAGCGAAAATATATCTAATAAGGTAATTATATTTGCGGCATAGTTGTATTCTATGCGTTAATAGAGTGAGTCAACCTAAGCTGTATGAGGTAACTTTATGCAAGAGAACATTTTAACTTGGAACGTTACGAATTGGATTACCGTTATACTTATGGCTGCGATAGGATTCACGCTGCTAGGAATCGCTCAAAAACTGTATCAGAAACACAATGGCGGAACGAATGTGACCGATACTTCATTGGTGGGATAAATCAATGATAAATTGGCAATTACTTAAAAATCCGCTGAATTGGTTAACCGTTATTTTAATGTTGGTACTCGCAGGAATTGGCGGTCACCTTTTACTTTCATGGGTAGGTATCGAACCGTCTACCCAAAATTCAAACGTAAACTAAACTTTCCATCCCATAAGCCGGATAGGTCAATCTTAAGAGGGAAAATATGGCTACAGTTCCAGTAACACCACAGAAAATTACTCCAGTACAAGCGAATATGCTTGCACGACAGGCGATTTTGGCTAACTCTCAACCTATGTTGCAATCTATTTTCAATCAAACGATTGTGCCCGCGAATCAACAAACGGTCAATATTCAACCTAGCTATGTTGGTATGATTCGTAGATTTCTCGTTGTAATTACCGGCACCATCAAAAATAATGACGGTGCAAATGCTCTAACATTGACTTCGCACGGTCTTTCAAACGTTTTGAGTCCTAATTCGGGTGTGGTTCTAACTGACCTGACCAATTATCAACGTATCAATACAGGTGGATGGCATCTTTCCGCCGTCAATTCGGCGCGGCATAGGAAACCGTACGCATCTGGATTCGCGGTTGAAACCGATGAAATGTCGAACTATGGTGAAAATTATGCTATCATCACAGCTCCGGCTACTATTGCGGCTAGCGGTACCGCAAATTTTCGCGCAGTGTTTGATGTACCTGTCAGTTATAGCAGCCGAGACTTGCGCGGCGCGATTATGGCGAACGTTGTAAACGCAACTATGAATTTGGCGTTGACATTCAATCCTAATCCGTTTGTTGCTACAGGTAGCAATTCATTGTTTGCCATGTATAAGGGTACTGCTAACGCTGTAATTCAATCTGCAACGGTGCAGGTCTATCAGGATTATTTAGACCAGCTTCCCATTGGGCCGGGCGGTATTGTAACGCCGTTGTTGGACGTATCCACCGCGTATGAACTGAAAAATGTTGCACTACCGAATATCACTGCAAATGTTGACAATCCATACCAGTTCTCAAATTATCGCGCGTTCCTGTCAACTATCGGAATTTACGATGACGATCCGGCATCCGATACTGGAAGGGTTGCGGGAACGGATATCAATTATTTTGCTTTGCAGGTTGCGAATTTCACAAACCTATGGAAACTAGACCCATTTACACAATCGCAAATTACACGCGATATTCTAAATACCGATTACCCTGCGGGCACCTATCTTTTCGATAGTCGCCAAAAACCTATCAATACAAATCAATATGGTAATCAAAGTTTGATTATCAATCCATCGGTTGCTACAGGTGCAATCCTGTATCTCGGACTAGAGGATTTCTTCATGCTGAATTTGGTTAATTCTGCGGGTAGCTTGGCAGCTTGATTTCACATCCATTTATAGCGGAGTGATGCAAAATCACTCCGCTAAAAGGAAATAAATATGCGCGGAGTAATTTCTAAAATTTTCGATTGGGGAACACACCCGCAATTTGACAATAGCACCATAACGCAATGGGTCGCGGGTTTGATTGTACTTTTAATTATTGCGTTTTTATGGTCAACCGTTATTCAATCTATGGGAGAATAGACAATGAATTTAATCGAGATTATTAAAAAAGAATTTGAAAAATTGGTTGATGGATTTCGAGCCGACGTTTGGCGAGATATTAAATCCATCGATGAACGCATCGACAGATTGGAAGATTCTATCGAGACACGAATCTCTGCAATCGAAAAACCTATAGTTAATAAAGCTGAAAAAATTTACACTACATTGGAAGGAAACTAAATTATGGATAAGAAATGGATTACTATATTGATTGTTTTTATCATCGGATATGCAGTTGGTGTTTTTATTCCCGGCCCCGGTAATCAGTTGAAAACTAAATTAGGTTTGTGATATGAGCCAAACAAGTATCATTGCGGCTTTTATTGTGATAGGGTTTATTGTTTACATTACAATTAAAGGTCAACTTTCACAATATCGTTCTATTTTGGGTATCTAATGCCATTCGCTCTAATAATCGTTGGATTGGTTTTAGTGGTCGCGTCTGTAAGAGACCGTATTACTAACGGAAACCCAAACCTTGTTGGAATGCTAAAACAAGATTTTACTGGAACTGATAATTTTAGTTATTGGTTAATTTCCATCCTGATTATTGGAGCTTTAGGTTATATACCTACTTTTAAACCTTTGAGTCGTGCATTTTTAGCGTTAGTAATTATTGTATTGATACTTTCTAATGGCGGATTTTTTAAGCAATTCAATTTACAAGCTTTTGGTAGCACATCTTCGAGTGGAGCGTAAAATTTTATGAATGAAATGTGGAGTAGTGTTGTTACCGTTGCGACAGCTATTGTGGGTCTAGCAATTGTCGCAGTTCTAGTTTCCAATAATGCTCAAACAGGTAATGTTATTGGTGCTGCTACGGGTGGGTTTGCCAACGATTTAGCTGCTGCTGTATCACCTGTGACAGGTGGAGGTGTGGGCGGTTTTGGTGGTGGATTTCAAAATCAATCGTTTATGGGTTCGGGTGTTTCAGGTTCGCCGACGTTGTACGCTTAAGGAAAAAATATGTTCTTATTCGGTAGAAAAAAAGTAGCGCATCCATCGGGTTATGTGTATATAAAAACAATCCCTCCGGGGCCGGGTGCTGAATCGTTCGCTTTTGATGCCGGTACGTTTCCACCGCGTACAGATATGTATGGTGGTGGTCAAGAAGTTGGTGCCATGCGAGTCACACAATCGGCTCAAATTTTCGTTCCACCTATGGCCGCTATGGCAGCGTTGAATGGAACACAAGCGGGCCAATTTATTTCGGCACCTTTATATGATCCAACAGAAGGATAGGTATGGCTATTAATCTGGAAATTTTTAAAAAGCATCCATACGTTACCGCAGTGGGAGCTGTAATAATTTTTCTTGGCGTTTATTTGATGCTAAAAAATAAATCTGCATCGAATACTACAGCTTCGACTCCCGGTAGTAGCGCATATGATGCTCAACTAGCATCGTTACAGGCCGCTCAGAATACGGCGCAACTTCAGGCTAGCACTCAATTGCAGGTTGCGGGATTGCAAGCGGGTGTGCAAAATAACACGGTAAACGCTCAAGCGCAAACTGCGAACCTTCAGACTGAGGCACAGTTGGCCGCTATTGAGGCGCAAACTGCTGCTGCTGTAAAAACTAACGCTACCGATGTTGGCGGTCAAATTGCCGTATCGCAAATTCAGGCAAACGCGGCAACAGCCTCGGAGCAATTGCTAGCGCAACAAAATATTACACAAGTAAATGACCTGGCAGCTATCAATCAAAATATTGTTAACAATCAAACCTTACAACAACAAAATACCTTAAAAGCACAAACCGTTCAACAAGGAAATGTATTAGATTATTTGACTAATGTAAACAACAATCAAACCAATACCGTCTTAAACGGTCAAGACGTTTACGGCGGTATCGCATCGCAGCAAGTCGCAAATCAATATGCGTTAGATACTAACGCAATTTCGCATATTAACGATTTTAACGGTTCGCAAAACAAGGTTGGCTTATTGGAATCGATTACAGGTAATCCTATGGGTGGTATCGCGAACGCAAACGCTCAAATTCCATCGAACGCTGGTTCGACACCCGCTGCTATTATTAGTTCTGCGACCCCAGCGATTTCCTCATTGATGACAGGACTTTTTGGGTAAAGAAAATGACAAAACAAAATGAACATTTAATTTTCGGTAGCGCGATTGTTGCATTAGCATTATTCTTTCTCTGGTATTATGAGAAGATGAAAACTTCAGCAATTGTTCCTACATCCGGTCAATATTCGGGAACGCCAACGTATGCATCACAATTGTCGCCTATTTCTCAGCCGATTATGGCCGCTAGTCAATCGGTGACACCCGGAGTTACCCTCAAAATTGGTGGAAGCCCAACATATCTAACGTACAATATCCCGCCAAGTCTTAGCGGTATACTTCCAAATACTGATTCTGGTATTGGTGTATCAACAATTGCAACAGGTGCAACAAGTTCAACAATTGCGAACGAGTACCAAGGATGTTGTAGCGATGCAAATGTTACACCAAAAACTATGAGCGCGTTTATTAATTCGCCTAATGTAGCTAAAGCGGCAATCGATAGCTATAATAATTTACAATCGACAGGACTACTGCAATGATAAATTTCTTTAATTATCGTTCAGGTTTCGAGCCTAATATTTTTCATGCTATCTCACGCGGCGGAATCCCTCCTACGGGTCGTATTCCGGCGAGCCCTGCAAAAAGTGTATTACATTATTTTCCTTTGCAGGGGATGGTAAATTTTCCAATACAAAATTCACAGCCTGCTCATTCAGCGTTAATGCAATTTCAGGAACATTTACAAACATTTGAACCTCCGCAAATGAGTAACTATTAATGGGTACGCTTAATTTTCCAGTCATCGATGCCGCTATCGCCAACACTGAAGGTTATGGCGTCAGTGGTGCCATTCCAACACTTGCTAATAATCCCGGAGATTTAGCCATAGGCGATATTGGAAACGGTACGCTGGGTAACGGTATCACGATTTTTCCATCATCGCTGGCTGGACTAACCGCGCTCGATAACCAAGTAGGTATGATTGCAAACGGTACTTCACAAAATTACTCTCCAAACGAGAGTATTAATCAAATAGGTCAGACATACGCCGGTGCCGGTCAGCAGGGAACAAACTGGTCACAAAATTTCGCGAAATTTATGGGTGTGAATCCTAACTCGACATTCGGTAAATTGCTAGGAAAAACTTCAAACCTGTTTACAAGCAACGGACTTCCATCGTGGGCATCGAATACACAAAATAATTTTGCAGGAAAATCAGCATCTGGTAATCCGTTTAATTTGGGAAGGGTTGCAGCTTTTTTGATTGGGATAATTGCTATTGCTATGGGTTTGTTTATGCTGAAATCTACCCAAACAATTATCGAAACGAGTGGAAAAGTGGCAAAAAAAGTTGTTGAACTTTCAGGGTAAATTATGGGACTGTTTTCTTTTAAAGCATCTGACCCTATCTCATCTATAGCCAAAGTTGCCGATACGGTACTAACTCGCGTACTGCCTGATAAACCCGCACAGCTTGCAGCGCAAGCCGAGCTTGCTAAAATGCAATTGTCAGGAGAATTACAGGCTACTGCCGATCAATTGCAGGTCAACCTGACCGAGGCGGCATCCAAAAGCATATTCGTTGCCGGATGGCGTCCATTTATAGGTTGGATATGCGGCGCTGGTCTAGGATATGAGTTTCTTTTGCGTCCATTACTAACATTTGTGACCGCCAGTTTTGGCGGTCACATTATAGCTCCCACATTAGATATGTCTAGCCTAAATCAATTGCTTTTCGGTATGCTTGGATTGGCATCGATGCGCACAGTTGAAAAAATCAAAGGTTTGAATGCCGGACACTAAACGCATTCTATAACCCATCCCTCGCGATCAACGTCAAAACTTTTATGGGAAAATAAAACTATCATTTGGTTACTCGTAACTAAATCATAAACAGCGTCTTTAAATTCCTCTTCGTTTTCATAGATGGTAATTTCTTTACCGTTTATTATTTTGTAATAGGCAAATTTGGTTTTCATTTTATCCCCTATCGTTTGCTGCAAGCATTTTTCGTTCTACAATCACCGGGCGATACGATTCGGGATAGTTGTATATATCTGGATTTAAATCTATCCACATAAGACCGTGCCGTGCCAAAATTCTTCCATAAAAATAAGCGTCATTTTCATCCTTCCACGCGATTGAACGCATGGTTAAATCGAGTGCCAGATTGATTGATTTTCTAAGTTTTTCTCGCATGTTCCCTTATCCTTTTTCATCCTTTGATTTTTGTTTGCTCCAAATTGCAGATACAGAATATCAGATGCTAAAAATAGTGTCAAGAAAAAATACACTCCCATTTTCTGAGAGTGCATTTTTTGAGTTCTGTTTTGAACCTTACTTCTTATGCGTTGCTTGCTTCGCTTGCTGAGAAATCGCAGCCGGTTTCTGCTGCGTTGCTACGGTTGCAGCCGATTCGGGCAATGCTTTGGTTTCCGTACCCGCTGCAACCTGCTTTGCTGTGACCCGGTTCGCAATCTCCGACAACGGGTCAACCTCTTGCATCGGGAGCAGGTCAACCGCTTCGTAGCTGTACCCTGCTGGGTTCTCCGCACGTACCGCCCGAATCTCGATGGCAAACCGGATAGAGTCACCCTCTTCCAGTTTGCGAACCGCCGCTTCGTATGTTTCGTGAATGCCTGTTGGAAGGTACAGAACACCGGAGCGGGTCTTCGTTCCGTTCTCCGGGTTGATACCTTCGAAGCGACCCGTCAAAGGATAGAACACTTTCCCATGAACCGGGTCTTCCACTTGCTTGATACCGTCAGCAATTCCAACGATGGTACAGAGTTTCAACGTATCCAGCTTGTCATCTAAGCCATGAATTTTCTTTGGGGAAATTCCCGCGTTCTTCGTTGAAAGTTTTGCGACCATTTTGATTTCTGCGGTTGGTGTCATTTAGTTTAAGACTTTCTCGCCTATTTCTTTGATCGATGCGGCGGACTATCGATGTATTGATTAAACACTCTTGCGAAAAATACGTCAACATAATTCAACGTTACTTTTGTTTAAGCGTATCTACCGTAGAGCAAAAAAAAATGCCGTATCGCGAGATACGGCAAGAATTCGAGAAAAACCTGTTCTTTAAATATATTCAGTTTTATATGAAATGTCAATAGAAATTAATTCCCTTATACGATTTTCTTTCCTTTCTAGTACTCAGTATTTACTCTTGACAAGTCGTTTTAATTTAAGATCG
>JAEHJW020008482.1_pt1 | contig 15092 bp, 27 predicted proteins | sample 9271431 | NCBI WGS metagenome assembly JAEHJW02
TTCAGCCAGAGCATTCAGCCAGAGCATTCAGCCAGAGCATTCAGCCAGAGCATTCAGCCAGAGCATTCAGCCAGAGCGCAAGGCAAGCTGCTATTGGCTTTTTCCTCATTGACTAAATCAGAATCCGCGTACATAATCGGAAATGTCAACCATCGTGCGCCTTACAACTTTTAGTTATGAGTAAAACACTTACCGGACCAAAGCCTAGAGGCGGGGGAAAAATCCCATATTCTCAGCGAAGATTGGACAATCCTGTCCAAAACCAGTCCCAAATCGCCTGTCACCAGCTCGAAACGCGAAAGCCTATTAGCCCATCAGCTCGCCAAGCCATGATTGATCGTGTAGACACGGGCGCAATACTCGCCCGCCTGGAACGAAACGTCCACGGCTGGCCTGACATACGCGGGAATATTGAGCCAGAGCTAACGGCTTCCCAGCTCGCCTCTGCAAAGCTCATACTTGATCGCACGTTGCCGACGCTACAGGCAATAGACCATCTGCATCGGATAGACGATCGGGACAAGATGACAGAGGCCGAGATAATGGCAAAGCTCATGGAAGAGCTGGAGAAAGATCCGACTATGCTAGCCGCACTGGGCCTAAAGAAAATAGAAAAGCCCCCGGCTATAGATGTTACGCCGAAGGCTCAGAGCGATGAGGATGAGGGAAAGGATTACATATAATGTCTACCGGACGTATTCCAGAACCCGAAGGACTTTGTAGCCCCGCGAGTCGCAAGGATCGCCGCCCCAAGAGTTACGGCGCTCGATTTCCAGGTTGATAGGCTTCCATCCGGTAGAACGCCCGACGATGAATCGGCGCTTCTCGCCGTCCGCGTCCAGCACCTCAACACGGCATCCTTCCAAGCCGGAAAGCTCGGGCCTCAAGTCCGAATAGTCGCGCATCTGTTCACGTTGATGCGCGGTAAGGCTATTCCATTTCGCTTGGGTCATTCCTTCGAGGTTCGATTGCATGGTTTCAGTCTCCTTATAATATGGGGCTACTCGCCCCGAGGGTAAAAAACGATTGCTACGATGGCGGCTATGCGAGCCGCGCATCGTTGGCGTCCTTGCTCTTGCGTCCCCACGGCAGGATTATAACTGAAGGCGGCATTATCGTAGAAAAATTGGTAAGCGGATTGCATGATTTCAGTCTCCTTTAACTTAAAGTTATTAGCGCATGGCATAGGGATTGATTCTAAACCATGCGCGAATACAGGTTGCCATCGTCTCCGATGTACAGATTGATTTCGGGATAGATTTGCGCTGCTTCCGTCAGCCTTTCGCCGATTTCATCTACCCCCCGGCCCCAGAATCCCGCGCCGTGATGGTTACGAGTCAGCCAGAAATCATGACCGATTTGTGAATCAGTCAAGCCCGAAGCATCAAGCAAGGCGCTTGATGCGCTCCACGAACGCCGAATCGTCTACCCTCAAGCAAAGGTATCTGATGCCGCGCAATTCCCATACGACGAATTGATCCATCATTTCGCTTTCCTCCTTTGTTGATTGATGATGATTCCATGATAGCATGCTTTTAATCGAGTGTAAAGTCTTTTTCTGCATGTTCTGTATGATTAGATGCAGGATGGGGTTAGGATTCCGGCAGCTTCTCCAACCAGCCGGAAAACCTGCCGTACCTTTCCGGCCTCTTGTCGATCAGTTTTTGCAATTCGTCTCTCGTCATGCCGTCCCGTACCAGTTCCAAGAACAGCTCGTTCAGTTCGCCATCACGACGCACAGCGGCATAGTACATTTGTATCTGGTTCATAATCCAGTCTCCTTATAATATGGGGCTACTCGCCCCGAGGGTGAAAAACGATTGCTATGCCAGCCGTCATTAGGTAATGGGGTTAGGCTTTACGGCTATCGATCCAGGCTTGCGCCTCTTCGCGGGTGGTGAAAGGCGCTCGACCTATCCCCACCACACCAGTGCGCTCATTGCGAACGGTAAACCCTTTAGTCTCAAGTTTCCAGTCCGGCTTATCGGCGTCCGAGTAGTATGGTACCGACCCGAAGATTGATGCCGTTGCGCCTGTCTTGCTGTTCCTCCATTGCTTCGACTCGATGATTGTGTACATTTGCGTATCCTCTTTGTTGATTTATTCAAAGCTCACCGCATTCGCAAAGTAGACATAGCCGCCTATCTCTGCTTGGAACGAATCGCCTTCAGCCTTCCATGTATTAATAATGTCTTCGTCGTCGTACTTGCCTTCGAATTGGCAAGCCTCGATTGCCGCTTGCTTAAGATATTCGACAGCTTCATCTATAGTGTTGAAGCCATCACAAACATCGTCAGGCAAATATCCGGGCATGTTCCATCCTGCTACATAGGTCTTTTCCATCTTGCTTCTCCTCTTTGTTGATTGAACATGAGCCTATTGTAGCTTGCTTTTGATCTTGTGTAAAGTCTTTTTATGCATGTTGTGTATGATTAGATGCGAATTGCATGCTGCTCAAGGCTCGAAACTCAGGGAACCACCGGACTCCCCGATTGCGATTGCATACCCCTTCCTATTTTCTGCCCAATTTGCAATTCGTCATTGACAAAATCAAAATAGCCAATCTATAATTGGTTCCATGAAACTTCATATCACGGAAGAATGGTGCCGCAGGATGGCCGAACTCGAAGAAGAGTGCGATCCTGGCGGCATACTCGCGGCAGGTGGGCTTTTTAATGACGAAAGGAGTAGCAGCATGCACTACAGAAATGGCAGGGAAGCGAAGAATGGCGATATGATCGTACAGATCGGTTATGACGGGGCGCTCAACGCCGTCGGCATCTTGTACGGGGCGACACCCGGAAATGACTACTGCAACGGTTCGATAGCTCCGATCACTGCACACGGAGCCTGCATGTGTGACTGCCTGCACATGGATGACATTACCGCGCTTCTGAAAGAGAAGGGACTCGACAAGAGCCCCGAAGGCAAGTAGTACGACCTAACCTCGCCGGGTAAGCGCGAGGGCCAACAAGCAAGGGAATTGTAAAGAGAAGGCGCAAGCCGATGTACGTGAGATGACCACTAGGCGAAACACGCGAGCCGAATAGCCTATCAGTTCCCTTGACTTGTTGGTGAATGAAAAGGGTGACGCCGCCATGTAGGCTCTCGATGGATCATGGCAATCTGGGATCAGCACCGGACACCAACAACCAACCTGGGTGTAGCTCAGTCCGGTAGAGCGCTTGCCTTGGAAGCAGGAAGCCGCTGGTTCAAATCCAGCCCTCCAGACCAATTTTCAGTGAGAGGAGAACAGCAAATGCTCGAATGCAGAATGGACGAGAAGGGCGTGCTGTACATCAGTGCCACCACACCCATCGAACGATACGCTCTGGGCAAATGGGTGGAGGAGAATGCGAATGGCGAAGAGCCGGGGGTGATGCGCACTCGTAACATCGTACTCAACTGGGGTAAAGAGCCGGAAGTCCTTAGCGGGATCTCTAAACCTCTCGGGCTATCATGAAACCCTCCCTCGTCGAACTGCCGAACAACGGCCACGCACCGGATAATGCATCAATCGCACGGCATCTGCGCGAGCAGGCCGATTGGCTGGAGGAAGAGGGCGCCGAGCCGGTACGAAATATTTATTTGGTAATCGAGTATGCAGATGGGTCGCTGCATCGAAATTCATGCGGTGCGCCATGCGACAAGGCCAGAGCGATCGGCGTATTGTCGGTGGCGCTGCACAGAGCGATGAGCGGGGAGGAAGGATGAACGGCGACGGACCACCTAGGGATTACTACGCTGAGATGTATCTACGGGCATGGCTTACTGAAGTGGTAGCTTTTGCCTCGCACCCAGAGCAGACGGATATCCGAATTGCTTGTGAGAAGGCATTTTGCTTCGCTGATGAAGCCTTGGCGGCACGTGGGGGTGAGTCATGACCCCCACCATCAAGCTACTCGCCAAACTGACGTTCTACGTGCTGATCGGGTTTCTCGGCTCAGTGCTCGCCGTGTCGATCGACCTCGCGGCGCATCTTGTGATTTTCCACTTTGCGGGGATGATATGAGCAAATTCAAATACCCTATCCAACCAGATGAAGCGTTAATTGCACAGCATTTACTAGAGCAATTTGTCCAGAATGCAGAAGAATCCGATAAAGTACGAAGCGTATTCTTCGTAATCGAGTATGAGGACGCCACAATGCGCAGGATCGCCTGTAGCACGCGGGTAGATCTGGGCAGAGCACTCACAGTGCTGAAAGAGGAATTGGACAGAGCGCTGAATGGGGGAGAAGAGTGAAAGACCCCCGTGGCGGCCCGAACCGCAGCCAGGGCCGTAAGCCACTCCCCCTGGCAAAACTCAAACGCTCACGGCAGATCAACCTGGACGATGCGGAGTACGATGTGCTGCTGTTCATGGGCAACGGCAATGCCTCTATCGGCGCCCGGAAGTTGATCGATGACGCGCAGCGTGCCGAGTGCAGCTACACGCCGTCAACGGAGGTCGCTTTTGACACTGCCTGCGGGAACGCCTACTATCTGTACACGGAATGGTCGCTGGCGCAGGAGATCGAGTACGGGGTGAAATACTGCCCGTTCTGCGGCGGCATGATACGGGAGGTGAAGTGAGGCGGATAGTCAAGGCAGCGGTCAAACGCCCTTCGGGAAAAGTCGTGAGCAGACCCAAACCGGCTCACCACAAGGACATACCGGCGCACGGCAAGCGCGGGTTCATCGCGACGGAGCCGAAGGAGTTCGTTGGGCGGCAGAGGGCCAAGCGCATCGCAAAGAAAGCCGGTCAGGCCAACGTGCGAGGGCGCAGAGGTCTGCACTCACGGGACATCATGGAATGAAGGAAGCCGAATCCGACAACCCGGCAGTCATGCGCTCCGTGTTCGAGCAGCACCCGGTAGCTGAAGGCGCGATCGTTTTGGTGTTCGATGCCAACCCCGATGGCAGCCCCGCATTGCACATCTACACCAGCGCATCCGGCGAGCAGATCGAAGTCGCGGCGCGAGTGCTTGCGGCGATGAGCGGGCCGCAAGATCCGAACCGCACATTGAACTAGTTGACACCCATTCCCTCTTCATGGTACATACTCCCGCATGACAATGTTCAAGACGAGCAATCCCAGTTTCGGGCATCTGGTGACTATCAAATGCCGTCGCTGCGGTGACAACGAGATCGAGGTAGCTGTGCTTGAACTCTCACGGGCGCATCGTGCGCCACTTTGCAAGGAGTGCGAAGATGCCGTTGCGAAAGAGCAAGTCGAAGAAAGCCGTGTCGGAGAACATATCCGAATTTCACAAGGGAAAAACCTATGAGCGCACCAAGCGGAAGTTCGGCAAGGCAACTGCCGACAAGCAGGCAGTAGCCGCCGCGCTCTCCACTCAACGTCGCGCCAAGTCGCGCAAACCGAAGAAAGGATAGACCATGAAGTACACTCCCCCGAAAGGCATGACGGTAACGGCGCAAGACGGTTCCGATTTTGGCGTCATCTATGGGCTGGCAGCCATGACCACTGGCGTCACCGATGGCAGCAATGCCGCTGCGGGCGACATCGGCGAGATCCTGGAAGCCACGGTAGCTTCCGGTTCCGCTGTCTCGCTGGCTACCGCTACGGGCAAGGACGTGACCACACTGGCCCTCACGCCCGGAGACTGGGACGTGTCCGCCGTGGTCGATCGTGCGCTGGCAGGCACCACGATGACGGTGGCATCCTGCGGCATTTCGCTGACTGCGAACACGCTGCCTTCGCAGCCCGGAGGCTCGGGCCTCGATCCCGATGCCGCTGCCTATGACCTGAAGTCGCTGACCACCGTTACCGGCACGCTGAACCAGCATGTCAATCCGGTTCGTCTGTCGATCACGGCGAACACCACGGTGCATCTGGTCGCCGAGGATACGTTCTCCGCCGGGACTGTCGCTGCCTACGGAACGATACGCGCCCGCCGCGTGAGGTAGGGTGTGGCGAATGCCAACATCGAGAAATGGCTGAAGCAACTCCAGCGGCGTAGAGAAATCTACAAGCTCGAATACTATCAGCCATATCCGTATCAGGAACGGTTCCACCATGCCGAGGGGCATTTGACCCCGGGCAGGCCAGCGGTGCTGAAAGCGCTGGTAGGGGGAAACCAGATCGGAAAGTCGATGATGGGGTGCATGGAAGACGCCATGCACCTTACGGGCCGCTACCCGGATTGGTGGAAAGGGCACAGGTTCAAGGGGCCGATCATCGCGCTCGTCGCAGGTGTTACGAACGACACCGTAAGGGATATCCTGCAAAGCGAATTGCTGGGCGACCCCTCCGACCCGAGCAAGCTCGGAACCGGGACGATACCGATTGACGCAATCGGATCGATCACCAAGAAGGCAGGCGTCCCGAATGCCGTGGATATGGTGCGTGTGCGGTACAAGGATTCGCACAGGTACTCGAAGCTCTACTTCCGAGCCTACGAGCAAGGCTGGAAAAAGTTTCAGGGTATCCGGTGTGAACTCGTCCACGCCGATGAGGAACCACCCGAGGACATCTGGGACCAGATGCTTCGTTCCATGTTCTCGCGGAAAGACGCCATTGGGTACGTCACCGCAACGCCGGAAGAAGGGATGACCAAGCTAGTGCATGGCTTCCTGAACGACCTGAAGAAAGGTCAAGCGGTCATCAACGCCGGATGGAAAGACGCGCCGCACATGGTCGATGCCGAGGGCAATCTGACTGAGAAGGCGCAGATGCTTGCCGGGAGCATCAGTCGGGACAAACTGGAACTTCGCACAAAGGGCTTGCCGATCAGCGGCTCGCACATGGTGTATGACGTGAGCGACGAGAAGATAACCGTAGAGCCGTTCCCGATCCCCAGGCATTTCGCCAGGATCAACGGCATCGACTTCGGGTGGGACCACCCGTTCGGCGCAGGAAGCCTCGCATACGACCGTGAGAATGACTGCATCTACCTTGTCAACGAGTATGTCGAATCGAAAGCTCTCCCCGCCGTGCATGTGCAAGCAATCAAGGCATGGGGCGAATGGATACCGACGGCGTGGCCGCACGACGGTCTGAACACGGAAAAGGGCAGCGGCGAGGATCTGATCGGGCAGTACCGCAGGCTCGGACTCAACACGCTACCGAACAAGGCGACCAATCCGCCCGAGCCAGGACAGCCGGAAGGCAGCGGCGGGAACTCGGTCGAAGCGAGCGTCATGGACATCCTCGAACGGATGGAGTCAGGCCGCTTCAAGGTATTCTCGACCTGCACCAACTTCTTCCGCGAGAAGGCCATGTACCACCGCAAGAATGGCAAGATCGTCAAGATCAACGACGACCTGCTATCGGCTGTCCGGTACGGGGTGATGATGATTCGGCATGCCAAGCCATACCCTTCTGCTCAATCTGCGCACACCGCGACAACGCGTGGCGGAGTGGTGTATGCTACGGCAAGACCACAACGGAACAGGGCATAGCATGGAGAAGGAAAAGAACCTCGCCAAGAAGAAAAGGATCAGCGAACTTGCCGCCAAGCTCTACGAGCCGGTGGTGGGCGCCTACAAGGAAAAGATCGACCGCAGCGACGACACCGACGATTGGTGGGATGTCTACAACTGCACGCTGAACGACAAGCAGGAATACGACGGCGACTCCCAGGTGTTCATCCCCATCGTGCGCGATTGTATCGAGTCCCGCGTCAAACGCTATTCCTCTCTGCTCTTCCCGCCCTACGGCACCCAAGTGCAAGTCGTCACGGAAACGGGCGATGTGCCCTACGAGACGATGGCGCTGCTTGAGCACTACGTTCGCCAATCCCGCCTTCGCTCGCTTGCCCCCGGACTTTTCCGGCGGGGAGACGTTGAAGGGCAGATGACGCTCATGCTCGATTGGAAAACCACGTCTCATACCGTGAAGTATTGGGACGACGAGCCGGATGAAGAAGATCCCACGCGGACCAACAAGGTCGTGAAGGAGCAGGAGATCAAGACGCAAGGACCGGAGGTCACGATCATCGCCGATCAGGATCTCGCGGTCGTACCGGCCACAGCACCCACGATCAACGACGCTGAAATGGTCGTGGTGCGGCTGCACCTCTCCAAGAGCGCGATGGAAGAGTACGTCGAGGACGGCACGTTCCTGAAGGATGCCTTCGAAAAGATGGAGAAGGGCTTCAGCGAGAAATGGGCCGACCGCGATCGGGTAGCCGACGCTGGTGTGCGCATGAAGGGCAAAGACAAATACTACCGCGTGTTCATGGTGTGGACAAAGCTGAAGGTCGAGGACAAGAAAGTGCCCTGCATCGTCTACCTCGGCGGACAGGACTGCGTGCTCGGCGTCGAGAAGAACCCCTACTGGTCGCAGAAGGTGCCTATCCTCTCGATGCCCGTCGATCTGATACCGGGGTCGTTCTGGGGCAAGTCGAAAATCTCGTCTGTTGCGCAGCTTCAGTATCAGGTGAACGACGCGGTTAACATGGGTATGGACTCCGCGAAGTATGCCTTGCTCCCGATCGTGATGACCGACCCGGTGAAGAACCCCAACGTCGGTTCCATGATCCTTGCCGCTGCCGCCATCTGGGAAACCAGCCCTGCCGACACGCAGTTCGCTCAGTTCCCTCCCTTGTGGAAGGACGCTTTCGCGATGGTTGCATCGATCAAGGCGCAGATAATGGAGAGTATGGAGGTCAACGACTCGATGCTCGGCAAGGCTCCGCAAGGTCGGAAGAATGCCCAGGCCATCGCGCAGCAGGCAGCGGAAGGACTCGCTTCCATATCGGACTTCGTGCGCCGCTTCGAGTCCGAGATGATGAACCCGCTGCTCGAATGGTTCTTCGAGCTGGACCAGCAGTTCCGTGACGATGACCTGCTCATCGAAGTCGAAGGCGCTGTCGGCATCCAGGCCAAGATGCAGAAGATTCCGCCGCAGCAGTTCAACCAGCGGTACTGGTTCAAGTGGACAGGCGTGGATCAGATGATGGGCGCACAGCGCGTCCAGCAGATGATTACCTTCATGAACGTGCTGCGCGGGATGCCGCCGCAGGCCATGCAGGGGCGTTCGCTCGATGTCACGCCAATCATCGACTACGCATCGGAGGTCATCCTCGGCCCGACCATCGCACCGCAGGTAATCGTGGACAACCGGCACAAGATCGCCGTCGATCCGCATTTGGAGAACGAGATCCTGCACAACAACATGGATATGCCGGTGAATCCGTTGGACGATGACGCCGAGCACATTCAGGTGCATCAGGAAGGTGCGAGGACGACAGGCGACCCCGACGGGCGCTTCCGGTTGCACATCATGGCGCATATCGCGCAGGCCAATGCCAAGGCGCAACAGGCTGCACCGCAGCAGCCCAAGGGACTTCCCGGCATGCCTGGAGCACCGGGCGTCGCCGGTACGCCAGCGCAGGGCGCAGGAGCGCCGCGCATCGGTGCGGCACCGGGGCAGCAGCGCCCGTTGCAGCAACCTCCGGGCGCGATACACCAGGACCAGATGCCTGACGCGATGGCAGGAGCCAGAGGATGAGAGTGCTGTCCGCGCCGCGCAGGGTACTCGCCGTCGAATTTGAGAACCGGCGCGAACTGACGCTTACGATGTGCCGCATGGAGGAATTCTACGAATCGCCGCACAAGTTGATTCGCGGGAACTCGTTCACATGGGAGCAATTCCTGAATGCCTACATGGACGAGGCGGGGACGCTCGATTACTTCTCGAAATGGGAAGGGTTCAACGTGCCGCGCAGGAGCCTTGATCTATTCAAGCGGCTGTTCGTGCCGACCAACCGCGAAGCCGAATTGCTGAACCGATTTTACGAAGGGAAGTTCGAGTATCTGATCGCGGTGGATGTGAACAGCGATCCTACCGTGCTTCCCCATGAACTTTCCCATGCGCTGTTCGAGATGGATAACGCTTACGCGCATACTGCGGTTGACAAGATCAGCGATTCAGGACTGTTCGAAGAAATGTCACGGCATCTCCTGGCGGCAGAATACCCGGATCAAACTTTCGTCCTGCTGAGTGAGGTCAATGCCTACCTCGCCACGAGTGCTGAGAATGAGTTGGAGGAAATGTTCCCAGGCATGAGGATGCCCTATCACCCGCTGCGCCGCGAACTCGTTGCGCTATGGGAGAAGGCGAGTGTTGACAACGCCTCTTGTGCTGCGGTATAAGAGGGCAAACTGAAGGAGTGCACCATGCGTAGAAAAGGAATCGTTGCAATAAGTCCCGATCAGGAGTGGATGGCTCGTGAGGATATGCAAACGCTGCGTCGTGCGGAAGAAATCCGCAAAGACCCGAAGCGTCTCGAAGCTGCGACCAATCAGGCGCAGAAACATATCGAGGAATTGTCCCGCGTGAAGAGCATCAAGCCCGTCACGCCAAGGAAGGCAACACCGCGCAGGCGCACCATGCCGCGCAAGCCGTAAGATTTTCACGACTAGCCCCCGCAAGGGGCCGTTCGAGTTGTCGCCGTAAGCGACCGCATCGATGATTACGTCATAATCGGAAGGAGTTGTGCCATGAGTGAAGAATTCGAAGTTGAGAATGCGATGGATCAACTGATCGCAGGCGGGATAGGCCAAAACGGACCGGAAGAAACGCCGGAACAAGCGGCAGCCCCCGAGCAGGACGAGATGGGAGCAATCCAGGACGACCTGGAAGAACCCATCGGAGAACCTGAAGGTCATTCGGAAGATCCCGCTAGGCAGCGCGATAGGCGCGCCGAGCGCATGCAGCAGTTGGCGAACCGGACTGCCGAAGCTGAGGCGAAAGCCAAAATGCTTGAGGAACAGGCCGCGTTTTTCCGCCAGCAGCTCGAACAGTCGCAAAGGCAGTTCCAGCAGCCGCAGCAACCGCAAGTCGATGAATACCTCGACCCGGACGAGAAGTGGCGCAGGGACATGGAAGTTCGGAGCAATCAGATGTACGCCCAAATGGCGGACATGAACGACCGGACGATATATGCCTCCAAGGCAGCCGCCAGCCCCGTACACGCGAAGTATGCGGATCGGGTTGAGGCTGAACTGTCGAAACTTCGTGCCCAAGGGCAGAACGCGACACGCGAAGGGATACTTGCGTATCTCATCGGGCAGGACGCGATTGCTGCTCAGGGAAAGCCGACGAAATCGTCGCAAAGAGCCGCAGCGGCAGCCGCAGCGGCCCGTGGTGCAACTCCGGGGATCAGATCCAATGTGCAGCAAACTGAACGTGCCCCGAGTACAGCAGCAGAAAGGCTGAAAGGGGTTCAACTGTAACCTCGACCCAGGAGAAGTAAAATGGCAACCAATACGTCGTCGAATTTTTCATCCGACATTCGCAATTATATCGCTGAGCAAGTGCTCCCGCTTGCTCAGCGCCAACTCACCGCCTACCAGTTCGCGGACAAGTTCAAGCTGCCCAAGAACTACGGCACGACCTATACCGCTACCCGCTACAGCCGTGTGAACCTCCCGTTCGCGCCCCTGTCGGAAGGTGTACCGTCCGTCGGCGAAACCATGACCATCAGCCAAGCGCAAGGTGTCGCACAGCAATGGGGCGATTCCATCACGTTGACCGACGTGGCGGAGATCACCATCGCTCACGATACGTTCAAGCAGGCCATGCGCCTGATGGCCCTGAACCTGTCGGAAACCTACGAGCGCAACAGCTACACCGGCACCAACGGCCTGATGGCTGGTTCCAACGTGAACTACGCCAATGGTGCAGGCAGCCGTGCAGCACTGGCCGCCACCGATGTGCTGTCTCCGCACGAGATCACCCGCGCAGTCGGCACGCTCGATTCCGTCGGTGCACCGATGTTCGGTGCTCCCGAGGAAGAGAACGTCAAGGTGGATGCCGCGAAGCTGAAAGGCGTCGTGAATCCCCACTATGTCGTCATCTCCCATCCTCTCCCGCTGAACGACATGCGCGAGAATTCGGTGGTGTCTACCGCTTGGTCGTACAGCGACATCCAGCGTCTCTACACCAACGAAGTCGGCGAATGGGGCGGCGCACGTTTCACCAAGTCGAACATGGTCCCCTACTGGGTTGGCGTGGCTGATCCCGCTTCCAACACCCCGTCCAACACGGGCGGCGCACTGGCAGCGGGTAACTACTACGTCCAGATCACGGGCGCACCTGCTCTGACCTCGATGGAGCAGCGCATCTACCAGAAATCGGCATCCATCACCGTTGGCGGTTCGGGTGCAGGCTCGATCTCCGTGGTGTTGCCGACGCTGGCTGGCTACGTGTTCAACGTGTACATCTCCGCTGTCGGTTCCAGCTCGATCGTGAACCTTGGCCTCTGCGCTTCCGGCCCGACCTCCGGTCCTCTGGCCGGTCAGGCAACGCAGCTCGCCAGCGGTTCCACCGTCGTCATCACCGGCGTCGGGGCTTCGCAGGTTCCGCCCGCCGCTCCTGCAACGGGCGTGACCGTATACCCGGTGTTCGTCATCGGTCGTGGCGCCTACGGTGTTGTCGAACTGGAAAGCGCGGACTTCGTGTACCTGAAGGATGCTGACAAGAGCGACAAGCACAATCAGTTGCGCATCATCTCGTGGAAGGCATTCTATGGCATGATGATCTTGAACCAAGCGTTTTTCATGCGCGTGGAGTGCAGCAGCGCATTCGCACCCCAGTATGATTCCGGTGCGGTAGCGGGCTACACTTCGTAACCTGAGCTAGGGGGCTTCGGCCCCCTTCTCGTCAACTAGGAGGAAATCATGGCAGAACGCCCTACCCCCGTTCCGAGAGGAACAACCCCTGCGCAGCAAGCAGCACCCACTGAGCCGGTAGAGAAGGCCAAAGGGCCGCTGATGCACCGTGTCACGGTTGATCTCGGCACCTCGACGGACCACATGAAGATCAACGATGTCGAATACTGGCACGGCCAGACCTACATGGTCCCCGATCACATGCTGGCTTCGTTCAACGAGATCATGTTCAATACCAAAATGCACGAAGAAGTCGTGAAGGGCCTGCGCTCCCCGACCGGATCGAGCAAAGGCGCTACGAGGAGAATTTGAATATGGCAGAAGAAAAGAAAGTCGGCTACGTGTTCAACATCGGTGCGCAGACCGATGACGGCATCAGCATCCAAATCACCGGGAACCTTCCCCTCGAAGTCGATATGGACGTTGCGAACAAGGAACTCGACAAATGGTCGGAAGCCTTTTACCGTCAGCGTGCCAAGGCCATTCTCGCCAAAGAGGAAGAAGCTCTGTCCAAAGACAAGCATGCCCTCGCGCAACTGCATGAGCAGTTCGACGAGCAGAACAAGAAAGAAGACCTCAAGGCAGCGGATCGTCGCGCCCTTGATGGTTTGCGGCAAGCTATCAACAGCGCCGCATCGCGCATCGAGGCCCGCGAAGCCGGGATCGAGAGCCTGAAGAAACTGATTTAAGGCAATCGCCATGATGACATCAGCGCAAATCGTAGCCCTGGCCCTTCAAATCGCGAAGGTGCCAGGGTATACCACCCAAGGGGGTCAAGCCCTCAACATGGCGCTAATGGATCTGGCGATTGACAATAACCTCGACATCATTCGGCGCACCACGTCGATCAGTGTCATTCCGGGCACCGTGTCTTATGCGCTGCCCGCCAATTTCCTCCGCGCTCGGGAAGTGTTCTATTATGTGGATGGGGTGTCTTTCTACCTCGTCCCCATTTCGATGCCTGAGTACGATCAGCTTTACACCGGCCCGAGTCAGACCTCGTACCCCGACCGCTACGCGATCGATCAGGCAACGAACCTGATCTATCTCTACCCGATGCCCTTCCTCGGCCTGACGCTCGAACTGCGCTACATGGACAGCGCGGTTGAGATCACGAACCCCGAGACGAGCAGCGTCATACCGTGGTTCCCAAAGCAGGATACGCTTGTTACAATGGCAGCAGAGCGCGTCATGCGGATCACCGATGATACGCGGCAGGGACAGTTCTACGCGATGGCGGATGAAAGTGCCAGACGCTATCTGAAACTGACGAACGGCACAACGCTGAAAACAGTACAGCTCGACGGACGGAGATTCCGTGGGGGCGGTTCCCTGAAACCGACCAAGTTGTACCCGTAGAAAAGAGGTGAAGGGAATGGCAACCGAAAAGGAAAACGGGAATGCGTACACCTAGAAAACCGCCGGGGTGGAAACCGGGAATTCCTACGAATGCCGCCGCTGCTGCGGCACAACAGCGTGCACAAGCCGCAGCGCAGCAAGGCGTAGCCGCATTGGCTGCTCAGGGGATCACGGGCGTGGACCCCTCTACGTACACGAATTACATTGCGCAAGACAATGTGGCGCAGTACCTGAAGATGACACCGCAGCAACTCGCGCAGGTTGACCCCGCTACGCTTCAGAACGTCGCCTATAAAGCGATGAACACTGACTACGGCAGTGGCCCCGGGTCGGTAGGGGCAAGACTCGTCAATGCGATACAGCAGGCCAACCCGCAGGCATACAACAATGCCTACAATATCTCTAGTCAAGTCGCTGCCAGCCATCAGGCGGGGGGAGTTAGTGCATTCCTCGGACAAGTTGCACCACTTGCAATTGGGGCCGCACTGGGGGGTGTTGGCGCGGGTGCTCTGGGCCTCGGGGCTATCGGAACGGGAGCCGCGATAGGAGGAGGTGCAGGACTTGTCCAGGGAGCCACCACAGGAAACCCTATCGGGGGCGCCCTCACCGGCGCGGCCTTGGGGGCTGCTGGAGGTTCGCTGTTTTCTGCACTGGATGCCCCAGCAACTGGTGTCGCTGCGGGCCTGGGGGGAGCAGCCCCCGCAGGCAGTACCGCTGCGAACCTGGGTGCAGCAGCAAGCGGCGCATCTACAGGGGCCGACGCGGCAACCCTGGCGAATTTTGGCCTGCCCGCTGCGGGTACTTCCGCGATCCAGGCCGGAATAGCGGGTGGCGCACTCCCCGCAGCCTCAGCAGCAGATGTGGCTTCGATGGCTTCCGGCATGGCCGCGCAGGGAGCGAGCGCGTCGGCCATATCCTCGACACTGGCTGGCATGGGCGTACCCGGAACGGTAGCCGATGCGGCAGCATCCCTAGGAACCAGTGGGATGAACGCTACGGATTTGGGCAGCGTGCTGTCCGGGAACACATCTGCGGTATCGGCAGGAGGCACATCCCTCCTGCAAACACTCGGCAGCGTTGCGGGTAGCCCCATAGGGCAACTATTGGGTACAT
>JAEHJW020007820.1_pt1 | contig 15087 bp, 33 predicted proteins | sample 9271431 | NCBI WGS metagenome assembly JAEHJW02
ATAGCTATTTAACCGCACTAACTCGTATCGATTGAAACAATTCATGCAAATATCTCTTGCGTCCTGGTTAGAGTCTGCTATAGTTGAGTCATCAATTTTGAAGGGGTGTAGAAATGAATAGTAAATATGAGTTATTGTTGAACGATAGTATTGAAGTTTTTGTGAGCCGAGGATGATACGCAAGAAAATTGCCATCAGTCAGCTATGACAATACAGTTACCGAAACGACACAAGATAGGTGAAACGAAATGAGCATCTACACCGACAACGGATACAAGAGCCGGCGCGACTACCTGGAATCACTCGCGGAAGAGTTCGACGTGCCGAAGGAAGAGGTATTTGCGATTGCGAGCATGCTCGGCCCGAGCGAGGACTTCGACGGGCTGGTGGCGATGGTGGAAGATCGTGCAATGGAATTGGAGAGGTGAAATGATTGAGCTATCACTAGCCATAACCCTTCTTTTTCTAGCTGCCGTAACTTACGCAATGGGCTTATCAATTATCATTAGTGTAGGGTGTTTACTTTTAGCCTTATACTTTCTTGAAATTGGTTCCAAATGATATTTTACAAGGATTAATTAAAATGTACGCCGTAATCAATCGCTATAATCCACACGCTAACAATCATGAATGTGCTGGGTACGTGTACAGTTTACATATTCACCGCGATAAGGCAGAAGGCGCATGCTTGCGGTTGCAAACACTTCAGCGCATTACCGGAAGTGACAACAAAATTGCAATTGTTCGTGTCTTCAATGGTCGCTCTAAGGGCCAACAAGTTTTTCCTACAGATATTGTTGTCTTAACAACAATCAGTGTGGTAAACTCTGACGAATAACATCCGTCCCTACCCCGGATTATGGGTAGATTTCAATGAAAGGTAGAAACTCATGGAACTCGTTAGCAAAATCTCCATCGGCACCATTAACAAAATCCGCAAGGGTTTTAAGGGGGTCACCGAACGCAAACACGTGATGCGCATTGTGGGCATCGCACGCTCGGCAGAATTGAAGGTTAGCGAAAATATGGCTGACTCTAAAAAGTTTGTCGGCGAATTTCGCGCGTGGAATTCTGAAGGCGAGGAATTCTCATCCGCGGTGATGTACATTCCCGAACCTGCGCAATCTTTGCTTGCATCGGCAGTAGAAGCGGAAGGTCACAATGGCATTCAATTTGGCTTTGATTTTTTCATTGTGCCGAACGAGAACGTGCCGATCGGTTACAACTACGAAATTAAGCCTCTCATGGAATCTAAACCCAGCGATGCGCTGAGTGCATTGATTTCGCATGTTGGAACGCCGAAGCTCGCGGCCCCTGCGGCAGTTCAAGCGCAGGCGGAGCCTGGTGAAGAAGGTAAGTCTCAATCCAAGCGTAAACATTGATTGATTTTTTCAATCGCCTTGATGGCCCCTGACCGGGGCCATTTTTCATAGAATTGCAGATGGAGGAGGGGAGGACATGGCCGACGCATTGGATTGGAAACGCTTGTCAGGCAAGGCGAGGCGATACCAGAACAACAGAACAGGGGAGATCATCAGCCGCAGGCAATTTGATGAGCGATATGGGCGCCTTGCTAAACAAGGCTTAAAAACAAATGAGCAACAAGCGAAGGTTAATAAGTTTCGTGAAGGTATAGAACAACTAGCAAAACCCGCACGAGGCAGAACAAAGATCAAAGAAAAAGATGCTGAAATTAGAAAAGCAATCTTAGAAGCGCGATTAGAAACACTGAAAGAAAAAAAGTTATCAAGCAAATATAAAAAACTAAGCGAAAAGAAACTTAGAAACCCCCATAAATTATCTGATTCAAATTTCAAGCCTGGACGAATGGGTAGAAAATTTAGAGTCGCTTTAGATTATGAGCAAATAGAATCTTTCATTGAATCGTCGAGTCATTATTCTGGCGCTCTAGGTTATACGCTGGGCTTAGAATTCATGGATGATAGAACGCGAGAAGTCGGGGCCGTGACAATAACAAGATTGCGTGATTTTAGTGTTAAATTTTCTATTAGTGATTTCGATTCGATGATGCAATGGTTTGTCGATCATGCTTATGCTGTTCCTTTATATGCTCTTGTTTATATTGCTTTGAAGCAAAAGACTGTTGATAAAATAGCTAAGCGCAAGAAAAAATGAGCCGCGAACCTAAACGCTATTCAAACAAGGCCGTAAAAGATAACCCCATTATCTTTGCTGCGTTTGACACGGAAACGCGGGGGCTTGGTGGGGAATTGTTGGCAATATCGGCCCATGTTTCCGGTGAGACATATTATTTTGCTGGCCCTTCAATGATCGATGATTTTTTAAGTTTGCTATTTCAATACCCTTCACCTTATGTGTGGTACGCACATAATGCACAATATGATTGGCGTTATATTATTCCACCCTTGATTGAAAAGCGCTATGATGTTGAATTGAGCTTGCGCACAGAAACAGACATCTATCAAGCCACAATTAAAATAGGGAATCAAAAATTTATCATGCGAGATAGCTACGCTCTGATTCCATCAAAGTTAGATTCAGATGACCCCACAGAATTCACCATTGCAAGCTCATTCACACCCGAATTTCGTAAGCTAAAAATTGATATTGCTAATTTTGACCCGACAAATCCTGAACACATCGAATACAGTAAACGTGACTCACAAATTCTTGCAACCGCACTCCCTCGAATTGACACACTATTAAGAAAACATTTTGGCGTAGGCGTCGGGCACACGACGGCAGGAACAGCAATTAATGCATGGTGTAATTCGCTAGGTGAAAGTGAATATTATAAACCGACGACGTGGGATGAAAGAGAACAATTTATTAGACAGGGATATTATGGTGGCCTTGTTTTTCTAACGCGAACAGATAAACTAGAATCTCTTGATGATTTGCCCATCGCAGAAACATATGACATTAATTCGAGCTACCCTAGTGTGATGGTGGATTTTGGCGTGCCACATGGGCGCATTGTTGAAAGTAGAGATTATCTTTCTGGGTTGATGGGCATTTATAGAGTTCGCGTGAAAGCCCCCGATGATCTTGTAATACCCATATTGCCTTGTAGAAATCAAAAAGGGCACATGCAATGGCGCAGGGGAGTTTTTGAAACCGTAGTCACGAATGTTGAATTAATCTTTGCCGCAAATCATGGCTATCAAATTTTAGAAGTCTACGAAGGGCTTGTATTCGAGGAAACTGCATTTCCCTTTAATAGTTTTGTAGAGCGATGCAAAACCATACGAAAAAATTATAAAAAGAAACCCGAAGAATCCCTAGCCAAGCTCATGCAAAATTCTGCATATGGTAAATTTGGATCAAAGCGTGAAAGACTCAAAATATTTCACCCCGAAACGGATGAAGAAAAACTAGGTGCTCAGCCTCTAGAGCAACTTGATTATTTTTGGGTAAAAACTGAACTTGATGAAGAAATGCGCTGTAAACCCGAATGGGCCGTTTTTATAACGGCACATGCTAGGTTAAAGATATTGCAAGCCGCTTATTCTGTAGGTATTGAAAATGTAGTCTATGGCGATACCGACAGCATCACGGTTCTGCGAGGCTGTACTGATTCGATTAATATCGGCCCTGAATATGGACAGTTTAAACTCGAAAAATCTTGGCGCTCATTTCGTGCTATAGCCCCTAAGGTTTATGCAGGGATTTTGATGAATGGGCAACCCTCTGGCGCAGTGAAGGGTGTACCACAAAAAGCCATGCAAGAACATGGTGAAAAGTGGCTTGAATTGTTGCAGGATGGCAAAACGCAGGCCAGCACGCAGTCCCTCGCATCGCTTCGAGTGGCACTCGGCAAAGGGTTAGAGCCTGCGCGCACGTTGACCCGAAAAAGCACGGATATTAAAAATTCTGCAAATTGGACTTGTCAAAATGATAAAGTCCAACCTAAAATGGTGGCATGAATGCAAAAGTCATCCGGCCGGATTTTAAGAATCATCGCAAACCTGCGATGCCGGATTCCATTTGTCAAATTTTTGATCTAACATTAACGAGGCGCATCCGTGCAGATTACAACGCTTTCCCAACTCATTGCCCAAGCCGAGTCCAACAACAATCAATTCGCATTCCGTTTCGAGCCAGCCTATCACCCCAACCCCACGCACGTGGAAACGCTCGCTAAGAATTGCGGCATCACGCGCATTAGTGCCGAGATTCTTTGCGCCGCATCTTGGGGTCTTTATCAGATCATGGGAGATAATCTTGTGGGCATGGGCTTATCGATTTCGCCCGTCCAGTATTGTTCGAGCCCTGATATGCAGGGACTTTATTTTGCTCGCTATATTCAAAATGCGAACTGTAATTATACGCTCGAACAGATTATCGGGGATGAAGCGACGCGCTTGGATTTTGCGAAAAAATATAATGGGCCTGGGAATCCGCAGGCTTATGCAAATTATTTGATGCAGATTTATAAGGGGGCATAATGCAGATTCTAGGTTCAGTTTCGTTCTCACAAATTCTGCCTTATGCTAATTTTCCCGAGGCCATTAACGTTTTTTATTTTTGCCACGTTTTAGATGATGATTCGATTATGATTAGTTACTGTAATGGTAACTATGGCTCGAACACTTGTTTTGCTTTATTAATTGTTGACAAAACTGGTAATTATACATGGTACAGTTCGCCAAAATTGGGTGCTGGAGGGGCTAAAATAACTTCTCTAATCCCGTTAGGGCAAGGTCGCTTTCTTATCGATGTTGCACTAATACAAGGCGGTGGAAGTTGGAGTTATTTTTTAACTCCCCAAAATCTTAAACTCAATAATAAAGTTCCTATTCTACTTTTAAATTCAAGTTTTAGTCTTTCGATTTCGTGTTATAATTCTCCTAGTTTTTTTGCGTATGATGGTGTTCAAAGTTTATTAGGAATTGCTTCATATGACCCTGTCGGGCAGTTTGGGGGACCTTGTTATAGTTCAACGTATAAAGTGAATTATGGGGTTTTAAAACAAATTGGTGGGGGCTTTGTTGGAAATTATGTTTCCGGCACTTCCAATAATTATGATCCTTATAATCAAACTGCCGCTAGTTTTCCGGGAACAATTGTTTCAAACACGAATAGAAATCAATCTAATGGTATTTCTACGCTCCTAGGTTACAATGCTGCATCGCAATATTTTATTGGACGCAACACGTATACAGTACATCCCGGGATAGGAATCACCGATTGTGTAACCTCAAATGGAAGCTATGTGAGTTCCAAGGCGTATTTGAGTTATTTTCAAAATAATGGTTATAACGAGTACAATAATAATTTTGACTCGAATGTTCCTGGAATTGTTGGCGGAGCTAATGGATACGGCTCTCCAACCGGAGGACACGCTATACAACTTTTCGATTTAAATAATAATATTGCTGATGTGTTATATACAGGCGCTGCTAATTTGATATGGACAACTTTAAGCAATCACGGTTTTTTTATGTTGGATTCAGGCAAAAATGTCGATTTTGCGCCGTTTTCCCCTTCGATTTATTTTCAACCCTTCGTTAATCGCACCCCTCACCCCCTCGCTAACTTTTCCCACAGCGCACAAAACGTCTTTTTCAGGAGCTAAATATGCCTATTAACTCGGCGCAAGCCAATACCATTAATTATCTTGTGCCCGCTGCGGGGAATACGCATGCGGTGATTTTGTATGGAAATTTTAGTGCGACGCCATATACTGAAGATTGGCAAGCATTCAGCCAACAAAATTGGAAATTTATTCCCCAAGGTGTGTTTATCGATAACACGCAGGGAACGGGGGATATTACCGTAACCATTCAACCGCTGGGTTATGTGGCCGCAGTTTGTAAGGCGGGCACACGGGGGCAGTTTCAATATCTAGCTCCTAATAATCAAGTCGTTTCCATTACCGGCAATGGTTATGCTACGCTTGGATTTGTGGATTTTCCCGTATTGCCAAACTCTGGCGCAGTGCAGGTTGAAAATACGGTCAGTGTTGATATTGTGGCGGCTAGTGCGACAGTACCCACGCAACCCGCAGTTAATGCATCAGGCGTGCCCTATCAGGTGCAGCATCAGCCAGCGAATATGACTGCTGAATATTTGACGCTGACTGGCGCTACTGTGACTGCAAGTGTGACACCTCCTGCAAATACAAATTTACGCAAACTTGTATTGTCGATTACAGATAATGCGACGCTTGCGGCTGCTGGCTATGAATTGATTACCATCACGCTTAACGGCGTGACGATTTTCAAGGAAAACGTTTATATTCCAGCCGCCGCATTGTCGAATAGTTTGATGGGCTATCATCGAGATTTGTCATTTGATGGCGCCGCTGCGAATGTGGGCGCTGCTGGCACTCTTGTAGTGACAATCGGAACTGCACTGGCGACTGGTATCATGGGTGTTAACGCCTATTTCGCGTGAGACTAAAATGAGCGCACTCATGAAAATGCTTGGTGTTGACGGCGTTGATTTTGCGACGCTCGGTAAACGGATGGTTGAAGGTATCGAACAGCATGATGCGAACCAAAAATTGATGATGGAAAAACTAGATTCCATTCTCATTAATCAAGTTCGGATCATGCACGCTTTGAATATTCCAACTCTTGAAGCGGTTTATTTATCTCACCAGGACACAAAAGACGTAATGGAGAATTGAAGATGGAAATCGTAACGAAGGAAGATATGGAACGGGCTTTTGAGCAACTGAATCATTCGCTTGATGCGAAACTTGAAGCTCTAAAAACTGTGGACAAAATCGAAGATAAGAGTGATTTTGAACGATTGCATATTGAAATTGAATCATTAAAGACCATCATCCAGGAAATGCGCGAAGCCGCATTGAAGCCTGCTGAACCTGTCGTGATTGTTGCCGAGCCTGAGCCTGAGCCTGAGCCTGAGCCTGAGCCTGAGCCTGAGCCTGAGCCTGAGCCTGAGCCCGAGCCCGAGGACGTTATTACAATGATTGAAGCGCCAGTACCTGGGGAAGATACCGAGCAGAATGTGACGACTCAAAAACGGCGCGGCTTTTTTACCTGGTAATTTTGAAAGCTAAACATGGAAACCCAAAACGTGATTTTGAACGAAAACGAACCCGGCCCTGAAATTGTCCCTGAAAAGCCGACCGAGCCTGTAAAACGCGGCCGAGGGCGTCCGCGCATTGTGCGAGAAGATGCGCCAAGCCCTGACGCGAGCATTAATATCAATGCGAGTGCGGAAGCTCGCCCGCGCGGCAGGCCGCCAGGAAAAACCGCAAGCAAAAAACACGAGGTCGATATTCCCGCGCTTGCTACTCAATTGCAATTTGCCCATCGCGCAGCGGCTTTGGTTTTCAAAACCCCTGAACTCGCGCTAGATAAGGATGATTGTGAAACGCTCGCTAAATCTCTCGCAGCATTGATGCGCGAATATGATATTGCGCTTTCGGGCAAGACTGCCGCATTGCTAGGCATGCTCGGCGCGTGTGCAATGACTTATGGGCCAGTTTTTATGTTGGTCAAAGAACGCAAGGCCAAAGAGCGCGCCAATATCGTTGACGTTCAAATTTCGCCGCAAAATGTCCAGTAATCTCCCGTATGTTCCTCCTGGCAAACGTGCGCTGATTCTCGGCAAAACGGGGAGCGGAAAAACGGTCGGCGCAAGTTGGCTGCTTTCCCGCTCCCCTGGACGCTGGGTAATTTTAGATTCAAAACATGATGAATTGCTCAGTCAACTAGGCCCCGAAGTCGATTGGAATGCGAACGCAATTATCAAAGAACTTAAAAAATATCGTGTTGTTGTTGCGCACCCCAAAGAACTAGAGCCTGAATTGCTGGATCAGGTTTTATTTGATCTTTGCGAATCACGCGAATCTGTGAGTATATTTGTAGACGAATTGATGTATTTGCATAAGGGCGTCGGCAGGGCCGGGCCTGGACTCATGGGGTTATTGACAAGAGGGCGAAGCCGCAAGCAGTCATTTATCGGGTGCTCGCAAAGGCCCGCGTTTATTAGTGGATTTTGTTATTCAGAGGCCGAATATTTTGGTGTTTATCGGTTGAAACTCAAACAAGACTGGGCGAAGATCATTGAGTTTACGGGTTTTCCTCAAGTCAAGAAAACGCGTGAAGATCATCACTGGGCCTGGGTTGACGTGGCGCAGGACACCTTGACGGAGTACGGGCCGGTACCACACCACGACATCCTGCGCCGCTTTGGGGGTTGACATCGATCGATTTTTGTGATAGGCTCGGGCCGTGTTACTTTTTTGAAGGGGCTCTAGTGCCCCGCGCACTTAACCTTTTTGGAGCTTCTCAAAATGAAACTGCATGAATATGTGATTGTCGGCATTGTGGCATTCGTCGCCGTATGGTTGATTAATCGCGGCCTGACGATGGCTGGCCTGAGCCAATACAAGGCTTGATTCTGTAACTCAACAATAAGGGGCAGAACATGGCCGCACAGCAGCAAATGACGCAGGCGCAATTGATTCAGCAAGATGCAATGCTGAGCGCCATGCTGATCCAAAATAGCACGGAATATTATGTGCGCATGTCGCCGGTGACGGCGACTGCACTGGGCCAGGCCCTGAATATCCCGCTCCCTAACTCGGGCATCATGTTGTCGTGCGATTTGCATGTGCAGATCAACATGAATATTACTGCCGCCGCTACAGCCAATCCGATTGGTGCTTATGGTGCGGTGACGAATGTTTCGACGTATGATTGGTACGGTAATGTTCGGAGCAGCGTGTCGGCTTCGCGGCTGAATTCGCTCAATGCTTACAGACAAGGTCGCCCTTATAATAAGGTGCCTTCATCCGAAAATGGCGACACCGCTGGCCTGCTCTATAATCTGCCTACAGCAATTGCGAATGGCGTCAATCTTGATTTTGAATTGCACGTGCCTTTTGCGCAAGGAGGCGGCTCCCTGGCCGGTGCGCTGCTGACGCAAACCAGTAACGGCACTTGCTCCATTAACGTGCAAACGATTGCGGCCTTGGTGTCCGGCACCAATCCGCACGCGCCCTATAGTGCGGGCACGATTGTCGTGAATTCCATCACGGTAACTCCGACCTTCCGCTATCTGATGCCGGTCACTTTTGCGCCGACGACGCTGCCGCTGCTGTCGCTTAGCACTGCCTATTCAGTGCAGGAGATTCGCTCCCCGGAAAATCTGACGGTGGGCGCGCAGAACCTGACGAATTTCCCGGCCGCTCGTACTGTTTGGTCGCAAATTTTGGATTACGTTAACGGGACGGCTACAAATTTTGGTAGTGATATTACTTCACTCGCCACGATTATCAACGGCGCAACCCCCCTCAAATATTGGAGCCCTCACGATAAATTGATTGAGCAGCGCAATCTATTGGGTGCCGATGATATCCCGGGGCGCTATTATTTCCCCTTCCGCTCACGGCCCATTAACACCAATACGTTTGGTAGCTATCAATTGCAAGTAGTGCCCTCGACAGTCAACGCGAGCGCCCATCTCGTTGTCGCTAGCGAAATGAGCTACCCAATGGGTGTCCCTCTGCCTGGCCTGAGCGTTTAAGGTGCGGCTATGACGATTGCGACGGGTTCGGCTTATGGGCTGCCCCCTATGAGCATGTCAGACATGGGGGCCGGACAAAGTGTAGCGATTCATCCTACTGCGCATCCGGCCTTCAAGTTTGGATTTGCGGCATATGCTGTGATTCTGCTTATTGTTGCGGGTCTTTATTTTTGGAAGGGCCGTTAATCATGAGCGAATACGCAAATATGTTGTTTAATGCTCTAATCGGGGGCTTCGTTCTTTATTTGCTGATTCATGGCACCCTGCCTAAATATGTTGCTTTCGCCAAAGCATGACGCAAATCGTCCTCTTGATTGTTGCGGTGTATGCCGTAATGGTGGGTTATCACAACCATGCAAAACAGCTATTCGCGCAATTGGGGGGAGATTTTCCGAAGTTCATGCCCTGGATTATTGCGATTGTTTTGCTGGGTGTTTTGGCGGTGAATAAGGACACGGAAAAATTAGGTAAACCATTGTTGGCGCTTGTTGTTTTGGGAATTGTCCTAAAAGATTGGAACAACATTAGCGGCACGGCAAAACAATTTTATGGAGCAGTCACATCATGAGTGATATGATGAAAGATATTGTGGCGATTGCAATGGCCGTTATTGGCCTTGCAATGCTGGCAATTGTGATTAAAAATGGTCAGCAAACTTCTCAAGTGCTGAATTCAGGTTTCAGCGGATTTTCCGGACTCATTAAAGCGGCATCGGGGGGTTAACGTGGCGCACACTGCCGCGCTACCCTATGGCCTCGCGCAATATGGGGTCGATTATGTGCCGCGTGCGGATGCTGTGCGGCACATTCCTGTTGTCATGCAGCCGCGAAACGGCATTGTCCTTAATGCTGTGATTCCAGGTTCTAACCCGGTAGCAAATGCTTTCTATAATCCAGCATTGGATTATCAAAACCTGGTGCCGAACCCGCTGCCACCGAACAACATGCCGGAAAATCTTTATCTTGGATTCATCCCAGGCATTATGCGCAAGCCCCAGCCATGACGACGATTGCAGCCAGCACCTCGAATAATCCAGCTAATCCGCTGGATTATGCACAAACGATGGCGTATGTTGCGGATGCCATGACGCAAAACACACTCGCATCCGTTGGCAATATGATTTCAGGATTGCCGACAGTTTCGAGCATGGCGAACGGTGCTTATGGGTTTGAAGGTGGCGTGATTAATCAAAGCAATCAGGTGTTTGCGCAAAATTCACAAAATGCGCAAGAATTTTTTACGGGCAATTTAGGTCAGATATTGCCCGTTGTTTCTATTATTGCTCAAAATGCCGCAGCGAATCAGGCCGCCGCTATACAGGCACAATCACAAGCAGCCCAAGCCTCAGCAAATGCGGGGTCTAAAAAATGAGTCTGGAATTGCCGCACAATAAACATACGCTAATTCTGTGGGGTGTCGGAATTGGCGGCTCTCTGATTGCGATGTATTTGTGGAGCAAATTTAGCGGGTCGAGTTCTTCAACCAGTTCAGGTGCAAATAGCGTTGATGCAGCATATCTTGCGGCCGCGCAGGCGCAAGCGCAATATCAACAGCAGGCAGCGATGGATTTGCAATCGCAACAACTTGCCGATAGCACAAGCTTGCAGCAATCGCAGATTCAAGCCAGCACGCAACAAGCAGCCATGCAGGCGGGGTCCAATCTGGCAAATGGCATTGCGCAACTGGGGGCCGTGAATGTTCAATCGGCATTGCAAACCGTGCAAAATGTCTACGCGGCAAACTACGCTGCGGGAACGTCGATTGCGGATAATGCGTTGCAAGGTGCGGCCACCATCGCAAGTACGAATCTTGGCGGGATGGCAATTAATGCGGCCAGTGCAAACAAGGCAATAGGGACTGCAATTGGTGGCATTAACTCCATGACGGCGGGGATTAATTCAAGCACTTCTAATATTATGTCTAGCACTGCACAGACCACGCAAGCGGCAACGCAGGCCAATGCTGCGGCTTCCGCCCAGCAATCGCAAACCGATACGGCACTCGCAAGTATTGCGGTGCTGGCCCTGGCATGAATCATGAAAATCAGCGATAAACAATACCATGGGTTTTTGCTGGGGGGGTTGATTATCCTGGCTTTGATTGTGCTACTTTGGTGGCGCAATAAAAATGCTGCACTGGCTCCGGCTCAGGCTGCAAATCAGACGCTAGATAATGCCATGGGGCCTAGTGGTTCGCCTATTGCGCCGCAGTTTCAATATGGGCAGCAAAATCCTTTCCAGATCAATCTAGCCGATTATAATGTGCCCATTCCGCAGTTTCATTATGCAGGGAATACGTCGATTTATATGCCCATGTTCGGTTTCGTGGGCTACGGGGCGCAGCCGCTATGAGCGCGACTCCACAATACTCAGCCCCATTTCAAGGCATTTCAACCTGGGCGCAGGTTCAGCAGGCATATGATTCAGGGCAGTTGTCCACTACGGATGCTCTGACCATTATGCAATCCATGCAGGCCAGCAATCCGCAGGGACTGCCAGGGATTCAATTGTCTAGTCCGGCGCAAGCATCGAGCGCGCAGGGTTCACCCAGTATGGCGCAGATCATGAACATCTCGCCAGGACAGCCGCTACAATTAGGGACTGCGCAGAATTTGACGGGTTCGGGGGCTCCTGCCGGACAAACGACTAATGGGTGCCCTTCATTTTCAATTACGAATCCTATCCCTTGGATTCAGTGCGAGGGACTTAATTTGTTGCTCATGTTTATGGGTATTGCAGGGATTGTGATTGTGTTTTCAAGCATGTTTAAGACAAGTCCGCTCGCTTCGGCCGCAATGGGGATGGCCGAGATTTAGGGGCTAACGGCAGATCGGATAAAGATAAACAGTTCTTTGTCCAATATTCAGGCAACCATTTATCTTTACTATAACCCAAGCGAGTATTAAAATCTTCTGAATGCCCTGGAGTCGGTTTAGTAAGTAAAGTTAAGGGGAAAAGAAAATGATCTGTTGTTTTATAGTATCGGCGCAAAGATAAAGCTACTTTGTCTACGTTCTTAAACGCAAGCCTTGCCACATAAATCCAGTGAGATTTTTCAATGGCGATAATCTCGCCACCTATCCAAATAAACGGCAACACGTGAAGATAACCGATTGCAACGCAGTTTTCTTCAAAAATAATATGGTAACCTTTATCAATACGCTTAGGTTCAGGCTTGATTAGACTTTCAAACTGTGCTATTCTGACATCATCACTTTTGACAAAACGTAATTGAATCATATGGATATCTCCACAGTAGAATATCTAAGATTGCTCGGGGACTTTTTGATTGTGCCTTTGTTCGGCATGGTTTGGTCAGTGCAGGGTAGGATTTCCAGAATGGAAGGTGAGATTAAGGCCCTTTACGATATTATCAAACTTTTAGCCGATAGGCGAGGAAATCATGAGTAGTGGATTGCTCAGGTTGATTGCGGGGGCTGGATTGTTCGCGCTATGGGGCGCTTTGGTTATTTTTCAAATTCCGCATTCGAGCGAACTCGTGCAAGGTATCGTGACTGCATTAAGCGGCATTGGCGCGTTTCATATCGCTGATTCTCGGGGGTCTAAAAGTCAAACCCCCAATACTTCAACTGGAGGTTAATATGAGCTTCGATTTTCAAGCGTTTCAAAATAAAGTGAGCATCATTACTCAAGCCCTACCTTCAATTGGTAATCTGGTGTTGGCGGCGCAAGCCCTGGCGCCGGAAGCGGCCGGGCTGACCAAGCTCGGCCTGGTCATCAATACGATGGTCGCGGCCGAGCCGCTTTTCGCAGGCATGGAACAGATGCTTGCTGGCGTCGTGTCGGCTGTCGTCACGCAATATCGTTCAGCCTCTTTGCTGCCGAGCACTGCACCTAAATCACCCTCCACCCCTTGATCCGGGACGCGCCGATGGCGCTTTGTGGCCCGCCTGGGGTGACCCTGGCGGGCTTTTTTCGTATTCCCAATGGTAATCTTGAGCAGGATAATGAATGCGTTGGAGCCCCACCATACGCTCAAACAAAACTAAAGTGTGTTCTAATTCGCTGATTCTATCTTCTAATTTTTTGATTTTATGCTGTTGCATTTCCATAGTTCTATTAAAATAAGCTAAGTCAACCTGGCGATTAACTCTAACAGTAAGAGCATCAATCTCTTTGAATGGGTTAATTCTCATGATTTTTTCCTTTTAATAAAACAATCACTAAATTTATCAGTATCAAAAATAACTAATCGAAACTTAATAATTTCTTTTTCAGGCAGTAAATAAAATTTCTTAGAAATAAAAGAATCCGCAATATCTTTTGATTGTGTAATAAGCCATATTTTAGGGTGCGGCATTGACGCATCATCTTCAACAATGAAGTAAAACATTATAGGGCCCCCTTACCATGCCAAAAGTTATTGAGAATAAGTTCTAGTTGAAATACCTTTGGGTGCCAAGGGGCCATTGTTAGAATAAGGTAATATTTCATGAAAGTTTATTTCCGATTAGTTAAGGGAAAAGGGTTTTATGATCGAATCATCAGATGGTATAGCCGTAGCGATTATACGCATGCTGAGTTTGCTTGGCCTCTTGACTCGAAAAATCCCGAACAGTGGCTAGGTGCGCAGCCAAAAGGGGGAGTAAAAATAAGGCCAAAAAACTATTTGCCTTGGACTTATGATGTTTTTTGCGTTGACATTAGCCCAGAACAGTACCGGGGATTGCAGCGATATGTTTTGAGTCAGCTTGGAAAGCCTTATGATTGGAAAGCTATTCTTAATATGGGGGTATTTCAACATGATGTTACTAGCCCTAAGCGGTGGTTTTGCTCTGAATTGGTTTTCGGTGCCTTGGAAACTGTGGACGTATACCTTCTGCGGGTTCCGTTGTCCGAGCGCGATAGAATAACGCCTAGAGATTTAGGCGTTTCCACGGTAGCAATGTTACGAAGATCGCTACCGAAATGAAAAAGACCCGCTTAGGTGGGATTTTTGTTTTTAGATTCGACAAGTTCATAATAGGTTTTAATGACAAGTTCATCTAAATCACATTCTAAAATAACAAGATTTTCTAAGTTACTCAGCTCAAACAGGCTGATTAAATCGTCTTTGTTTCGCGTGATAACTAAAACGTTAGGGTCTTTATTAGATGTATTTTTTATTAGAGCAAAAATTCTATTCATTTAATAATCTCCTGAAAGATTTTTTCGGTTAAATCACGATAACGATATAAAGTCATATAGCCCATATATTCCTCATCACTTAAATATTGTCGTCCAGTTTCCGGAATGCAAGTTTCATTTTCGACATAAGCAAGCGCCCATTTGTATATCTGTTTTTCAATGGCCTCAAAAATTACATTCTTTTCAGAACACATTTCAATAATCTCCTGAAATAATAAATATGGCTTTCCATTGGAGCCATTCGAAAAGGCGCTTGTCAGGACGGCCGTTTTTCTTAAGGCCATTTACGGTGCGGTAGTAAATGGCGATGTTGGAAAAGACTAGGGCTTCAAGGCTCATACCATTCCTCCAGTGTGTCAAAAAAGATTTGCAGCATGTCTTCATAGTAGTCGTCCTGGCCGTCTACCCATTCTGTGACATACATCTCTTAACCCCTCAGTCAATTTCAATG
>JAEHJW020004036.1_pt1 | contig 15086 bp, 30 predicted proteins | sample 9271431 | NCBI WGS metagenome assembly JAEHJW02
GGTGGTTATATGACCTAAACGCATACCAAAACCGCAACTAAATTACTACACCATCTGAAATAGGCACGAAAAATTATTGACCCCTCCATAGGACGCAGGCACAATAGAGCCATCGGTTAACAAACAGGAGCAAACAAATGGCTAACTCTACAAAGCTTGTCAGCATGGGCGAATTGAAAGCCTATTACATTTGGGACGAACAATCTAACAGCTGGTTTTCGGGAATAGAGGACGGAAACCCAGATTTTGATTATTCGTTTAATCACGCAAGAGGGTACATTCTTGAAACTGCTATTGCAATGGTTTATCGTCTTGAAAAGATTGAAACCCGCCGCAAATTTAAGTTGATTATTCTGCAAATCCAAAAGGTTTCCAAGGATCCTACGCCATGCGCGAAATAACCCAACACCAATTTATGAAACTCCCGCCTGGAGTTTTGTTTAGGCGCATTAATAGCCCTTACAATCTTGAAAGAGGGCTTTTTATCAAAGGCGACACGGTAGGCAATTCAGATTGGTATGAACAAGAGCTAGGCGAAATCTGTTTTGATTTTAATTCGCCCAATCCGTCATTTGACATAAACAAGGAGTTTGAAATTCCTGGTTTCTATCGAGAAAACTTTTATTTTGACGGAACTTTTTTAGTGTATGATATGTTTGATACCAACAAAATCATTCAGCAGTTAGCGGCAAATCCTTTGTTTACCACGATGATTAACCCATGAGCCTTATTCGATATTTCACCACTGGCCTAGAAACCGGCGGGGCTTTCGCTAGAATTAACACAGTGGCTCAAATAGATTCCCGCTATTTCCCTTTCGATATTTCCAACGTCATTAACCTAGACGCCCCGGAATCATTCCACGCTGGGAGCATGAAAGCACCAGGGTATTATTATCAACGGTTTAGGGAGCTAGAATACGATGATTATTGACATGAGCGTTTTTGATTTCGGCGATAGAGTCCTAATCAATAAAGCATTTGATGCAGGCTTATTTTATTATGGCCTAACTTTGAATAATGATAACTCTAGGGGCCATATTATGTGCTGCGGGATAACGCCGGATCTTGTTCGCAAACCGCCTCTAGGAGTAAAAGCACAAATTCAAATTTCCAATGTCGGTCAAATGTATCTTGAAACTTTCGAGGATTAATCATGTTTGGCAAAATCAAAACACTTGAAAAAGCAATTCATAATCTAGACCTTAGGCTTAACTATGCTGTTTCAATTGACTATGTTAAAAACCTAGAAAATAAAGTTTATAAACAGGAAAAAGATATTAAATGGCTAACCGATATGCTTGTTAATCTTGCGTATGAGCAGGGATACCGGCTTATTTCATATCCAGAAACTGAAGCTAGGCAAGAATGGACTAAAACCTAAAGGAGTTAAAAATGTACGCCGTAATTAATCAATACGACGAAACCGCCCCGTTGAATTATGTATGCGGAAAAGTGGCAAGTGTGCATTTGCATCGGGATCATGCGAATTCTGCGGTCGCGCGATTGTTGACCCTGGCCCGCGTCGTGCCGACATGCAAAAACAACATTGCCATTGCTCGCGTATTTAATGGCAGACACAAAGGCGACAGTGTGTTAAAAACTGACATTGTGGTTTTGGCTAAGTTTGCAACTGGCCCAGAAGAATCTTAAACCCAATCGCCCCGGGGTTAAACGGGGCGCTCTACTAACCATCGTTTAGGAACTACCATGCAAATTGCTAACAAAATTACCATTGGCGGCATTAACTCGGTTCGCAAGGGCTTTAAGGATGTGAAGGTAAAAACTCACGTTGCGCGCATTATCGGCATTGCGCGAGAAGCCAACCTTAAGACTTCGGAAAACATGGCCGATAGCTGGAAGTTTTCCGGGGAGTTTCGCGCATGGAACCGAGAAGGCGAAGAGGTAGCCGCGCCGGTTTGCTACATGCCGGACCCTGCGCAAGGCTTGCTTAAGGCTGCGGTAGACGCCGACAAGTCCGGCGCTGGCGTCCAATTTGGGTTCGATTTTTACGTGGTCCCTAATGAAAACGTGGCAATCGGCTATCAGTATGAAGTGAAGCCCCTGATGGAAAGCAAGCCTAGCGAAGCCCTGGCGGGTTTGGCGAATTCTCTTGCACCCCTGCCTAAGCTTGCGCATTCCGAGGGGCATAGCGAGCCGGAAAAGGCCCATGCTGAGCCGGAACCCGCTAAGAAGAATTCCCGTAGCAAGGAATAAAACCTAGCGGATTTTTTCATACATCGCCCCGGCCTTGCGCCGGGGTTTTTCTTGGGTGTTAGGCTAGAATCGAATTTCTTACAGGGATTTTCCAATGGCTAAAGAATCAAAAGCGGCGCCGGGTTTTAAGAGGCTTCCCGGTAAGGCAAATCAATATATAGATTTGGAAACAGGGGAAATTCTAAGCCGGCGACAATACGATAAACGGTATGGCAAGCTAGCAAAGGAAGGATTTACCAGCTACGAACAAAAAGCAAAAGCGAATAAACAAAAAGACGAATTAAAGCAACTCGAAAGGCCTGCGCGTAAACGAACCAGCATTCTAAAAGTTGAGCCTGAGCTAAGAAAGGAAATTGCGCAAAAGCGGCAGGAGCAACGCGAGCTAACGCGAATTCAAAAAGCAATCAATCGAGCCAATCATAAAAAGGTTCGCGTACCCCAAAAAGTTTCCATTAGCAATTTCAAACCGGGGAAAATGGGCAGGCAATTTAGAATGCCGTTGGACCCCGCCACAATCCGAGACTTTATTGAGACTTCGCGGAAGTATTCCGGCGCGGCCGGTTATTTGTTTGGCGTCGAATTTCTGGATATTCGCTCAGGCCAAACCGGCGCGGCAAGCCTAACAGGATTGCGGGATTTTTCGGTCCCTTTTGACGCGGGAGATTGGGAAGATATAGAAAATTGGTTTGAAGAGCACTCATACGCCGAACCTTTGTTCGCATTTGTTTATATTGCCTTGAAACCGGCAGTCTATGAAAAACGCAAAAAGTAAGGTTTATTCCGCAGCAGTCGTGCGGGACGAAGAAAAAATATTTGCTGCGTTTGACACGGAAACTCAGGGGCTAGGGGGAAAGCTTCTAGCAATTTCCGCGCACGTTATGGGGCAAACTTTTTATTGGTCCGGCGCCGATATGGTGCGGGATTTCGTCAATTTGTTTTTGGCATATCCTAGCCCTGTTGTATGGTATGCGCATAACGCCCAATATGATTGGCGCTATATCATCCCCTATCTTATTGAACACGAATATTGCGTGGATTTGGGGATGCGCACTGATTCTGATATTTATCAAGTTATCGTAAGGCACGAAAAGAAAAAATTTATCATGCGCGATAGTTTCGCGCTTTTTTCTAGCCCCCCGGTAAGCCTTAAGCAATTGCTAAAACAATTCGCGCCGGAACTGCCGAAACTGGAAATTGACGTAGAAAATTTTCATCCGCAAAATCCCGAACATATCGAATATTCCAAACGGGACGCGCAAGGTTTGGCAGTAGCGTTGCCGAGGGTTGACGCGATGCTAAAACGTTTGTTTTCGGTGGGCATTGGGCACACTGCGGCAGGAACTGCGGTAAATGCGTGGTGTAGAACGCTCCCCGAAAATACTTATTTCAACTCTAGCGCATGGAACGAACGAGAATTATTTATTCGCCAAGCCTATTACGGGGGGCTAGTTTTTCTCACTCGCACGGACAAACTTGCGTCAAAAGACGAAAACCCGGTATGTGAAACTTTCGATGTAAATTCCAGCTATCCCAGTGTTATGCGGGATTATGGAGTGCCTACAGGGCGAGCCTTGCAAAGCAGGGATTACGAAACCGGCAGAATGGGTATTTACCGGGTTCGTATCAAAACCCCGGACGATTTGATTGTGCCTATCATTCCATGCCGTGGAAAACGCGGCAATATGCAATGGCGTAAAGGAACCTTTGATACGGTTTGCACTAGCAGCGAATTAATATTTGCTTGCCAACATGGCTATAAAGTATTGAATCTGTATGAAGGTTTTTATTTTGAAAACGTGGAATTTCCGTTTAATGATTTCATCGCCAAGTGTCAGGGAATCCGAAAAGCCTATAAAAAGAAACCCGAGGAAGCCCTAGCAAAACTTATGCAAAATAGTTTGTATGGTAAATTCGGGAGCAAGCGGGAAAGGCTTAAAATATTCCATCCGACTAGCGAAGCGGATATGATGGGAGCCGAACCATTAAACGGCATGGATTATTTTTGGTTCAAAAAAGAATTAGATGAATCCATGCGTTGTTTGCCTCAGTGGGCTACTTTTATAACCGCACATGCACGCCTTAAGATTTTGCAAGCGGTTTATTCTGTAGGCGTAGAGAATGCCATTTATGGCGACACGGATAGCATAACCGTCCTACATGGACACTCCCAGTCTATTAACGTGGGGGAAGATTACGGACAATTCAAGCTTGAAAAAGAATGGAAGCAATTTAGGGCAATTGCCCCAAAAGTCTATGCGGGGCGTTTGATGGATGGAACGTATTTGGGAGCCGCTAAAGGGGTTTCGTCGCGTGCCATGCGAGAGCACCCCGAGAAATGGGGCGAACTCTTGGAATGCGGCAAAACGGACGCGCAAGCCCTTTCCCTGGCAAGCCTGCGGGTGGCGTTGCAAACGGGATTGCCTCCGGCAAAACTGCTCCGTCGCGTTTCTACTAACATCGAAAATTCTTCTAACTGGAATGTTGAAAATCATCGCGTATCGCCTAAAATGGCAGCATGAGCGCCAAAATCTATTACTTGCCGAAATTTCCCCGCAAGGCTTCCAAAAAGCTTAACGGGGTTTCGTGCGTGCTTTTGCCCTTCACCCTAACGGAAAAAATCAAGAATGATTACAACCCTTTCTCAACTGATAGCCGCAGCCGAAAGCGGAAACAATCAATACGCCGTGCGGTTTGAACCCGCTTATCATCCTGACCCTAAAGCGGTTTCCAAATTAGCGGGGATTATGGAATGTACGGCAAACACTGCGGAAATTCTTTGCTCTTGCTCTTGGGGCCTCTATCAAATCATGGGAGACAACCTAGTAGATCTGGGATTGCAAATTTCTCCCATTCATTATTGCGCTATCCCTGCAATGCAGGATCAATATTTCTCTAAGTTTCTGGCACGGGATAATTTGTCTAGCTTTACTCTTGCGGATATTTTGCACTATCCAGAAAAAAGACTTCAATTTGCTAAGCTTTACAATGGACCCGGATTGCCTGAAAATTATGCTAATTATTTAATGAGCGTTTATCAAAGGCACTCCAAATGACCATTAATCTAACAAATTATTTTGTCGATTCTTACGGAAATATCGGTCATTTATTGTTTTATCGGTTTACGATTGATAGTGTGGCATCCGCGTTTGACCCTACACACTCCAAAGTAGTAAATCAAAACGGGAAAGTTTACGATGTAAAAACCGGGAATCTTCTTTCATCTTCGACAATTGGCCCGATTGCACAAATAGCAAAATTTGCAGGAATACCAAACCAGTTTTTATATTTTACCGACGACTGGTTTTATGAGGGAAATGTTTTATTTGGAACTCAAAATTTATACCAAATAACAAACCCCGGATATGATCCTAGTGGTTTTAATTGGCGTCCTTACTTTTCAAATAACAAATTTAGAATCGCAATAGCGCAGCAAATTTCTGCTGGGCCTCATTATTCAATTTCAACCATTCTAGAAAACCCTCAACACCATTCCGCGTCTCGGGGGGTGTTTTTAAATCCCGGCACTAATTATGTTCCCGTAAATATATTTCCTGCTGCGCAATCTAGTCAGATAGTATTGCCTTTTAATGGATATACTGGCGGTCAACAAATTTTTGCGACATTTGGGGCTTATGGGTTAAATCTCGAATTGGACTATACCGAAGTTCAAAGTTTCAATCAGCAATTGCTATTTGATATTGGAAATTCGTTTTACCCTTATGAATGGGGTGGCGCAGGATATGGCCCACAAGACGTTTTTATGGGGTATGCTGGGAAAAATACAAAAATTGGCCCTTACGTTTTAATGTGCGGAATTGGAGGACAAACGCCCCCTGGCAACATATACGGCGGTTTTGATAACGGAACCCAAAACTCAGGAGCGTATCCGCTACTTTCCTCCAATACAATGATTGGGATTTATTCGCCTTTTGGCGAACATTTGTATATTTATCCGTTTGTCCCTTTCTCAATGGTTAATGGAAGCCCTAATGCGCCGGGAACTTATAATAATTTTGACGATTATTGTGTAGACTCAAACGGAGTTATTTGGGCTATTACAACCACTTTTAGCGGGGCGAAATTTGTGGTTAGCTCAGGAGACGCAAATAAACCAGGCTCTATTTTTGCCCCGCCAGCACCAGTAAAAACCAATCGGCTTTTGAAAAACTTTTCCCGTCCTGTATCTGTTATTGGAGCATTTCAAACATGAGTACAAACAATGTAAGTAGTTATGGATCAAGTCGCAATTATTTGATTCCCGCAGCAGGAAGCACACATTATGCGACTATTTCCGGGGTGTTTAACGCAAATCCAGTAGTGCAAGACTGGGGGAATTTTTCCATTGATAATTTCCCATTTGTTCCGCAGGGGGCTTTTATTGACAACTCGCAAGGAACTGGCCCCCTGCAAATTCTTATTCAACCTGTAAATTATACGGTTACTGTACCTGCCGGGATTGTTTCTCAAGTTCAATTCCCGGCTCCCCCTCGGCCTGTTATGTATATTACGGGGCAGGGGCAGGCTTCAATTATTTTTGTGGATTTTCCGGTACTTCCTAATAACGGATTGGTTGACATTGGGAATACTGTAAATGTCAACCTTGCCGCTATTGCTGCTGGTGTTACTGTTCCGGTTAGTTTGCCCACAAATTTTGGGGGGGCACCTTATCAAACCCAGCAAACGCCGGGGGCCGGCAATTATGGGCATGGCTCCATTAGTGGAGCCGGAACAAGTGCTAGTTTTACTCCTGGCACTGCAAATTTGAATTTGCGAAAGCTTGCGCTATCCATTACGGAAAATGCCAGCCTTGCGGCTGCGGGAATCGTTACGCTTTCGGTTACTGTCAACGGCGCGGCGGTATTCAGTGAAGGAATTTATTTGCCTGCAACTGCGGGAGCTAATGCAGGGGAAGCCTATACGCGAAACCTTGATTTTGACGGAATCGCATTGCCTGCGGGAACCGGAAATATTACGGTTACGCTTTCATCTGCTCTTGCAACGGGTCAACTTGATTTCAACTCTTATTTTGCGTAATCATGGGACTTCTAGATATTCTGGGACAAATGGGTGATATTGAATCGGTGGGCAAACAATTTGCCGACTTTATGAAAACGTCTAAGGAAAATCAGGAAAAAATTATTGAACAAAATAATGAAATCCTAGAATTGCTGCGTTTGCAAACCGGCATCGAACTTAAGGAAAATGAAAATGTCTGATGAAATTACGGTTCAAGTAACTGCGCCAACCCCGGAGCCGACCCCGGAGCCGACCCCGGAACCGACCCCGGAACCTGCCGCGCCGATGATAGACATTGCGAAAGACGTAGGGGAATTGCGCGGCATCCTGGCAGGCATGGCAGAAAAACAAACCACACTAGAGGGCTCTATTGCAGCGCTAGGAGCCCAAGTGGCGGCACTGGAAGCCCTGGCGATTGCCGAGCCGGAGCCGGAACCCGAGCCGGAGCCGGAACCGGAACCCGAGCCGGAGCCGGAACCGGAACCCGAGCCGGAACCCATTGAAGAAATTGTGATTCCTGAACCTGAGCCGGAACCCGAGCCGGAACAAACGCAACCCAAAAGGCGATTCTTTGTTTAACTGGAATTAAAACACCATGCAAGAAAACGAACATCAAAACCCCGAAGCCCTGGCGCAAGAGCAAAACGCACAAGCCACGCCAGAAACTCTAGAAACCCCGCCTAGTGCGGAACCCCCTAAGCGTAGGCGTGGCAGGCCCCCCAAAAATCCCGCATTGCAGGAGCAAACGGTTAACCCTGGCGCGGAACAAAAGCGCGGACCCGGCAGGCCCAAAAAGCAAGCCGGGCCACAATTCAGCGCTGAAGACGTTACAAAACTGGCGCGACAAATTCAGGGCTTGCACGTTATCGCGGCACAAGCTACGGGACTTGGCGAACTCGTCATTAGCGAAACCGAAAGCGTAATGCTGGCAGATTCTCTAACGAAAGTTTCCGAAGAATACGGACTTTCACTTTCAGGGAAAACGGGGGCCATGTTGCAATTGCTGGGCACTGCCGCAATTGTTTATATGCCCCGATTTGCTAGCATTAACCAAAAAATGAAAGCAAAGAAAGCCAGCGAAGCAACCATTATCGAAAATGGACAACCTACCTAAAATCGAACCCGATAAAAGGGCTATCATTTCGGGGCGTACCGGCTCCGGGAAATCTACGCTTGCGTGCTGGCTACTTTCTCGGAGTTTGCAACATTGGTTAATTCTAAACCCCAAATGGACGGGGGCTTATAAGAATCTGCCAGAATCAAAAGTTCTGGAAGGATTCAAGGAATCGGACGTAATCAAAAGTTTGGAACAAAACCGCTATACGGTTTTAAATTTCCCCGGTTCGCAGGCAAACGCGGAATATATGGATTCCGTGATTGATTATATACACGGTTCATTTGAGAATATCGGATTGTGTGCTGACGAGTTATACACATTACATACGGGAGGAAAAGCAGGAGCAGGGCTTACCGGGTGGCTTACTCGGGGCCGTGAACTTAAACAATCTTTTATTGGACTAACCCAAAGGCCGGCGTGGATTTCGCGCTTTGCTTATTCTGAAGCGGATTACATTGTAGGGATGGACCTTGCACTAGCCGATGATAGAAAAAGGCTTTATGAGGCTAGCGGCAACGAGCATTTTTTATCACGCATTCCGCCTCGGCGCTGGCTTTGGTACGATGTGAGCCGGGATACCATTGCGCGATACGCGCCGGTTCCCCCTCTTGCAAAACCTTAGTTTTTCTATACACTGGAACCATTAACGGGAGTTTGAATCATGGGAAATGTTCGGATTGACCTTGCCAATTTCGTAACGATTAGCTTGATTGCCTTTGTTGGAGTTTTTGTTATTAACCGTGCGCTGGATAAAACCGGCATGTCGCAATGGAAAGCTTGAGGAACTGAAAAATGAATAACGTTATGGATTACATCAAAATCGCCCTGATTGCCTTTGTCGGCATTTGGGTTATGAATCGTGCCCTTACCAAATTTGGTATGGCTCAATATAAGGCTTAAACAGGAGTTATGAAAATGGGTCAACAATCCGCCGTGAATGTCGCGCAACAAAACTATGCTAACCGCATGGCCCTAATCGGGACTGGTTTGCATATGATTAAGAAACTCCAGCCACAAACTGCTAGCTCGCTGGGTGGAAGCATTCAAATCCCGCTTGAACGCATGGGCATTATGACCGGAATCATGCTGGATATTTCGATTCCGGTTAACGTGACCGTCGCCGCTACGGCTAGCCCTTTTGCCCCGTATAACGTGCTTTCTACGGTTCAATACACCGATTATGCTGGCATTAACCGGGTCAATACTTCGGGATTCCAACTCCACGCGCTGAATTGTTTCCGTGGGCGGAAGTTTATGAATAACAGCGCCAAGAATTTTGGTTATATTCCGGCAGAAACCGGAATTGATACCGATATTCTGGCGCTTCCTACTGCCGTTGCTGCGAGTACGATTAACTTTTCCATGTATATTCCGATTGCCTATGATCCGGCATCGGACTTGCGCGGGGCCGTGCTTTCTCAAACCATTTATGGGGATCACTACGTAACCCTTACGCTCCCTTCCGCCCTGGTGGGAACTGATGAACTTGTTTATCCATATTCGGCGGGAACCGTTGCGCTGAATGGTAATATTACCGTGCAAGCGTATCAGCATTACATCATGCCGCAAAATGGCGTGGGCAATCTGCCGATGGTGGATCTGTCTACGATTTACGCAGTGGAAGGCGCTTATACGGATAGCTCCAATATCGCGGCCGGACAATCGAAATATCTCAACTGGCCTAATAACCGTGCCATTATGTCAGCGCTTCATATTTTCGATAACGGAAATTCTGGCGTGCTGAATGGTGCTGATGTTTCGCAAATCGTCCTTATGGGCAACTCCAATACGAATATCCGCGAAATGTCGCCTAAGTATTTGCGCAATCAAATGCGCTACATGCTTGGCGCGGATTTGGCAAGCGGGGTTTATTATATTTCGTCGCGTAGCCAACCTATTACTACGCAGCTATATGGTAACGTCCAATCGCGGTTTGATATTGTGACAGCTAACGCGGGGGCTTATTTCCAAAGCCAATACGAATCCACGTATCTGAGCGGAACCCCGCTCCCCGGCGTGGTGCAATAATAAATGCGGGGGCTTAGGCCCCCGTTTTTAGCGAAAGGAAATAAACCATGCTTGAAAACCTTAAATCAAATCCGATGTTTTGGGAAGTCGCGTTTTTGATTGCGATTCTCCTGCTTATCGGCGCGCATAAAATCAGCATTGAAGGAATGATCCAATGAACGCCTTTACTTGGCTGTTGCTGGCATTCCCTTTTTATTTGGCAACAAAGGGAAAGCTAGCGCAATACGTTAAGCTAGCATGAATTACGCACTCGTCGGGCTTTATGGGCTTTATTTGGTGTTTGTTGGAATCAAGGGGAATGAAAAACAGTTATTTACGGAAATTGGAGCCGATGCAAAAGGATTTGCACCCTGGCTTATTGCAATCCTAATTTTAAAGGCTTTGTATTCCGTGGATAGTCTTAAACCAGTTGTTAAACCCTTTGCTGCTCTAGCCTTGATTACGTTTACACTGAAAAATTACCCGGTTATTATTTCGCAAGTTAACGAAATTACTGGATTGAACCTTAAAGGCGGTTCACCCACTTTCGTTAATACTATTGGCCAAGTTTCTTAAAGGTTCTTAAGGGTGAAAAAATGAATGATATTTTTAAAGACGTTACTTCCGTGGCAATGGCGATTGTGGGCGTCGCCATTCTTGCCGTGCTGGTTTCGCGCAACAATAATACAACCGGCGTTATCGGCTCGGCATCTAGCGGGTTCGCCCAAGTGCTAGGCGTGGCAATGGGTGGTGCCGGTTCGGCTACTCCGTACTCGATGGGGGGCTAAATCATGCTGTTTCGGATTCCCTACTATAACCCGCCGTGGAATCCGGGGCAGCAACTCGTTAACTTTGGGCAGGGTGGGCCTAGTTCCCATCCTGGCGAACAGCTAACGAGCCCCCGGATTTATCCCACTGTTTATAACGTGGGAGCCTACGGCATGGCATTTATGCCGCGCCAAGTTATCGGGCCTACGCAACCCATTTTTGTTAATGCTTTCGCTTATCCGCGAACCATTCAAAACCTGGCAATTGCTGGCATTATGAAAAATCCTAGAGGGGGTTAAAATGGCTTTGAATCCCGGACCCCAAAATTTTTATTCGGTTTCTACAGCTCCCCTGACAATTAACGGTCAACCCCTAGCCGGGGGTTTTTCCGCTAATCTGGATTTGGGGCCTAGCGTCAATACTACTGCACAAGGGGCTTATGCTTTCGTACAATCCGCGTTGACCCAGCAGCAGGGATTTTTGCAGCAATCCCTAGCGGGGAACCAAACTTTTTTGGCGCATCAAATCGCGCCTATTCTCAAAACTGCTAACCAACAAATCCAGCAAAATTCTAGTTTGCTTGCGCCAGGGGGTGATTATTTTTCAAACCTGAATGCCCTAGCAAACAATGTGTTTAATTTACAGTCGGCTCTTACTGCGGAATCCATAACCGCACAACAAGCTATTGCGCAATCATCCGCACAAGCCGCGCAAAACTCAGGCGGGGGTGGCGGGGGCTGCTTTATTACTACGGCAATGTGCGAGTTTTACAATAAGCCCGATGATTGCGACGAGCTAAAAACCCTACGAAGTTTCCGCGATGAATATATGCTAGGGTCCGACGAACTAAAACCCCTGGTTCAAGAATATTACATTGAAGCGCCTAAAATCGTTGATAAGCTAAATCAATTGCAATTTAAGTGGATTTATTATCACCACATTGCGGATATGATCCGGGATGCCGTGGTTGCTGTAAAAATGAAGCGTAATAAACTCGCGCTAAAAATTTATAGCGATATGTTCCACTTCGCTAAACAAATTACCGGGGTTTAATATGGAAACCGAGCAATTGAAAAAATATGCTCCGTGGATTGTTGGCGGTTTGGTGGGCTTGTATGTAGTCTCTAAATTTATGGGCGGTGGCGCTGCTCCCACTAGCTCTAGCTCGGGGCTTTCTTCGCTCCTGGCGCAACAAGCCCAAGTGGCGGCGCAAAACAATCAATATCAATTGCAAGCTAGTCAGCTAGCCATGCAGGGATCATTGCAAGCCGCGCAAATTCAAGCCCAGCAAGCCGCGCAGGATCAGGCGGCAACTATCGCCTATAACAACTCGCTCGGGAGCGTTGCGCAATCGGCGGGGCAATCCATCGCACAAATTATCGCGGCACAATCTATGCTCCCCGCCGATGCTATTAATCAAGTAGTGGCTTCCAATCAAGCAACCCTAAGCGCGGCGGCAGCCGCTAGCATGCAAGCAACTGCCGCGCTTCCCGGAGCCTTGCAAGGCGCTGCGCAAGTGATACAAGCCAGCTACACCCCGGAAATTGCCTATGGTGCCACCGTGCAAGGCTTGGGGGCTAGCTTGGCAAACGCAGGCACTGGCGCGGTTAACGCAGTGGCTACGGCTTCAAATTCAGCAAACGCCAGCAACGCACAAATCGCAACGGCAAACGCTAACGCCAATACGCAAAATAACCTAGCCAATAAGCAGATGGTTACTACGCTTGGCAGTGCCGCGCTTCTAGCGTTTGCGTAAGGGGTAAATAATGAATGATAAACAAACGCGACAATTGATTATTGTTATTTTGCTGGCGTTGCTTGGCTGGTGGGCAATCAAGAGCAGAAACGCCGCGTCAAATCAAACGATTGTTGAAACTGGGCAAGCCGCGCCGGAAACTGCGCAAACTCCGATGGATCAATATTTCGCCAACAATCCGCAACTGTTTATGCCACAGCCTGCGCAAATTGACGTAAATATTGGAAATCAAGGAATTAACTATCTTGCCAATAGCGTAATTCCCATGTTTGGTTTTGTTGGAATGGCACAAGGGGCTTAATTCTCATGGCTACTACACAGCAAGAGCAAGCCTTTCTAGCGCAATATGGGCCACTTGCTAGCCAAGCCGCAAACAATCTAGGCTTGTCACAATCCGAAGTTTTAGGGCAGTGGGCACTAGAAACCGGATGGGGCACACAATCTAGTTTCGCTGCGGGAAATAACAACCCCGGCAATGTTAGCCCTGGTGGGAGCGTTGCGAATTATCCTAATACCAGCGCGGGAGTTGCTGCATACGAAAGCACGCTTAGCAATATGGGCATTATGGGGCCGAGCTACGCAAACAATGTTTCGGGGTTTGCGCTGGCTTTGCAAAATAGTAACTATGCGGGAAATGACGCAAATTACGCGGCGAATTTGGCGCAAGTAATTAACCAAGTCCAAGCAATGCAAGGCACTGCCCCGGCCGCATCAACTGCCAGCACAAGCGGGGCAGTAGCAGCCACCAAAGCAGGAGTTACCGCCGCGCCTGCGTCGGGTAGCTGGATGGGCTGGCTACAATCCATCGCGGGATCATGGGGGACTATTCTTTTAGGTGCCGTTATGATTATTGGAGCGCTTATGCTTTCGCAAAAAGAAACTATTGTTAAATTGGGGAAAATTGCAGGATGAGCCAACTAAACTTTTTGGAATGGGTTAGGCTTTTGGCCGATGCTTTTGTTATTCCAATGTTTGCCGTAGTGCTTTCAGGGCAAGGGCGATTGTCCAGACTAGAGGGCGAACTAAAAGCACTTTATACCATTATCAAAATGCTAACGGAAAAACGCAATGAATAAAATTACCCCCGGAATGGGGCGAGCTATCTTTGCAATTAGCGTTCTAGGCGTATGGCTAGGCGCCGATATTGCAAAGGTAAATGACCCAGTGCTAATTAGTTCACTTGTTGCCGCATTGTCTAGCACTGGTTTTTTTCATGCGGCAAGTCTAGGGCATAACAAAAGCCCCAACGAAAAGGAAAGTTAAAATGGATTCTTCCAGCCAAGCAATCGCTAGTCTTAATGACAAACTGGCTTCTAGCACTTCGCTGCTGAATAACGTGGCCTCAGCAGCTATTGCCGTCGAGCAAATGGCTGCGCAAGCTAATCAGCTAACCGGGGGCATTATGTCGGGGGCCGATAAACTGAAGGCAGGAATTGCTATTGTTTCTGCCCTGGACCCTGCTATCGCTGCCCCCGTTGCTTCCATTGAAGCTATTTTTGGTGCTGTAGTCGGCGCTCTTAATTTGTTTGGTATCTTTAAGCACGGATCTAAATAAATTTGTCTCCTGGTTCTTAGCCCCTTCTGGGGGCTTTTTTCTTTGGGTTATCAAAATGAAAAAAGTATATTTTCGACTAGTTAAATCACGCCATAATATTTACGATAGGCTTATTAGTTGGTATACGAGAAGTCCTTATGTTCATGCTGAATTTGCTTGGCCTATTGATAAAAAATTTGCTTCAGAATGGCTAGGTGCGCAGCCTAAAGGCGGGGTTGCTATTAGAGGGCATGATTATTTAAAGGGGGAAAAATACGATTTGTTTTCTATATCGGTTCGTGAATCAGATTATGCTATTTTGAGGGCGTGGCTTAAAAGGCAAATCGGGAAAAAGTACGATTGGAAAGCTATTATTAACATGGGCAAATTTGAGCACGACGTTATGAGCCCTAATAAATGGTTTTGTTCTGAATTGGTATTTGCTGCGTTTTTTCAGATTGGGTATGATTTGCTTCGTTTGCCTTATTCGGAACGGGATAGGATTACGCCTAGAGATATTGGGCTTAGCTGTAGGATAACTCAAATCGAACATTAAATATTGGTTGCGTGGTGGGCGAAGCTTGCCGGGGCATGTGTATTATGTCCCGGCTTTTTTATTTGCGTTAATAATGTGTATGCGGATTATGTGTGCGATTAGACCATATAACCACC
>JAEHJW020004312.1_pt1 | contig 15070 bp, 19 predicted proteins | sample 9271431 | NCBI WGS metagenome assembly JAEHJW02
TAGCCCGTTAATGTTTTCGATGACGAGGTTGATGATAGGGGACAGGAGGTTGACGCCGTTGTCGAACCAGTGGATTATGTCCTTCCAGATCGCCTCGATATTCGGGCCTACGTTCTTCCAGTTGGTGATGAGCATGATCGCAGCGTAGGCGAGCAGGCCGAGAATGGCGAAGATCGGGTTAGCGTATTCGGCCAGCCCCATAATACTCAGGATGGTCACGAAGATTCTGTGCGCGGTCCCCAGGATGCCGAACGCAGTAGCGCCTCCGTCAGCCGCTACCGCTTCGCCGGCGAGTGCCTTGCTGAACGCAGCGATCCCAAGCGAGAGAGTCGCCGTGAGCTTGGCCGCGAGGTAGAGGCCGGTGAGCGCCACAGCCACCGCCGTGATGATCTTGGACTCGGTAGGGGTTATGTTGATCTTGAGAGTCTTCATCAGCTGACCTAACCCGAGTAGGATGCCGATCACAGCGGTGCCGCCGTATCCGATCTTGGATATGGCGATCAGACCGAAGGCAAGCCCGGCCAGCAAGGTAGCGTAGTTGCTCGGGAGCACGGTAAAGAACTGCTTGACGTAAGTAGCTAGGGTGTTGACGAAGTGAAGGATCACGAACCCGATAGGCGTGCTCCCCTTCCCAACCTTGTCGATGAAGGACCAGATCGCTGCGCCGACCAGCCCCAGGGTGTGCCCCACCGTTGTCATGGCGGCGATGAACCCCGGACCGAACTTGACGTGAGCCATAAAGTTCGCGAACGATTTGGTCCAGTTGTCGAGGTCTTTGAACAGCTTGACGCCGATGGGCGCGAACATAATCACGAAGCTAGCAAACGCATGGGCTAGGTTTGTAATGATCCCGGCGATCGAGTTCATAAGCGGACCCTCGAACTTGGTGAGCGCACCCATGAAGGTCGCAAAGCCCTTGCTCCCCATGCCGGCGCTGATCGAGTTGAGGAACCCAGTCCACGCTTTGACGCCGGTCTGTAGGAATGGGATCAGCACCGGGAGCGCGGCGTTGAGTCCGCGTATGAAGTTGAGGAACACCCCGTAGATCGGCGTCGAGAGTTTGTCGAAGGCTACTGATAGCTGGTTGACCAGCGGTACCGCCTGGGCGGCCGTACTGAGCGCGATCCCTGGCATCGAGGCCGTCTGAGTGGCATACTGCTGGGCGGCGGTCTGGTAGATGGTGCTGTTCTTGCCGTACTTTGCGCCGATCGCCTGGAGCTGTTGCTGTCCCTCAAGCGCGGTTGAGAAGTTAGTGTAGGCGTTCTTGGCTAGGAGGGCGAAGCCGATAGAGCCTGCGCCCGCGATCGCTGAGCCAGCGGCTAACCCACCGGCTGCGGCCAAACCTGCGCCCGCGATAATCGGGCCAACGCCTGAGAGACCCCCGAGGATGCCGGCCAGAGGAAGCGGACCAAGCTTGTCGATGCTCTTCGCCATGCCCTTAGGCAGAATGTTGTTGTTGAGCAGGTTGTCTTTGGCGAACTTGCCGGATAAGAACTTGGCCCACTTGCCCGCCAGGCTGCCTGCAGGGATGGGCTGATTGGTAAGCATCTGACGGAAGCCGCCGAGGTTGCGCCAGCCTCCGGCCCCGGCGCTGAACAAGCCGCCCAGGAACCCGGGAGAGCCGTTCGGAGCACCGCCGAAAAAGGTGCTCGCCTTCGCGCCGATGCCCCCTAGGAGCCCTCCTCCTGAGCTTCCGCGCCCGAATAGCCACGACAAGCCGCTGAACGCGCCCCCACCGCCTCCGGCTGCGCCGTGTTCCGTAGCCGTGGCGTCGATTATCTCGCCCAGGTGCGCGTACTCGTAGAGGTCCATCGCAGTGCTCATGCTTGAGCCGATCGGACCCTGCGGGATCGGCCCGATCGAGCGCATCCCGAGCGGGATTGCACTCGGAGCAGGCCCCAGTTCGCCCATTGGCAGCCCACCAGGGTTGAGCGCCGGCATGCCTGCACCTATTGCCCGCGGCACCCACCCGGATCCGAGGGCGCCCATAGGCACGGATCGCGCCCAGCCGAGCGGGTCCGCTTCGCCTAGCGCTCCACCGGCTAACGGCGCAAACGGGAGGCTCAGCCCACTGGAGGCTAGAGCGCGTGCGGAGTCGGCTGCGGCGATAGCAGCGAAGATTCTGGCACCCTCGGCGCGTGCCGCGTCTAGCTCAGCGTTCAACGCTTCGGCTTGTGCAGCAGCTAGAGCTGCGGCAGCGGCGTCGGCGGCGATCGCGCCTGGTGCCAGCTTGGCGATCGAGAGTGCGTCCCGGAACGACCCCCCTATTACTCCCTGCAGCCCTGCGGCCACCACGTTGAGGTCTTGCTCGCCTCCTAGCACGAACTGCTTGGCTATGGCTAAGGAGCCGTCCCGGACACCAGCCGCTAGAGCGCGCTCGTTTGCCATTAGAGCACCGGCTATTGCCGGGTCATTGGCGATCACGTCGGCTAACAGTGCTGGGTCTAAGGCCATGTTTGTGAGTGCGGAGCGGATGGACGAGGCTGTTTCGCCCATGCCGATCATTTGCCGTATTACGTTCTGCTCGAGGCCTCCGGGGTTCACGCCCCCGCTTCCTAGTGAGCCGGCGCTTCCACCGATGCTGCCACTCGAGACGCTGCGTGAGCTGCCTCCCGAGGTGCCGGTGATCCCACGCGCCACGCCAGTTGATATGGCGCGGCCAACAGACTCACCTAGCGCGAGGGCTTCTCCCTCCGACGCCTTCGGGTCCATGCGAACCGCAATATCGACCGGCTCCTCGAGCGCGGCCTTCTCAGCCTCGACGGCTGCGGCCTCGGCCATGAACGGCGCGGCGTCCAGGGCAACCGTCGGCTCGGCAGTCTGGTGGTCGAGCGCGTCCATCGCCGCAGCGGTCTCGGCTACGGCGGCGTCGGCCTCCTCAGTGTCGGCAACGATCGCTGTGCGAATCTCCTTGGGGAACGCCTCGGCAGCCGCCTCCGCTGCGGCCAGCGCCTCGTCAAACTGGCTGGTGTCGAGGATCAGGTAGGCGGTAAGAGAGCCAGCATTAAAGCCCACGGCCTACTCCTCTCGCCTAATCACCGAGAACCCCATATCTGCCAGCGAACCTGAGCTTGCTTCGCTCAAGTCTTGCGGGGTGGTTTGTCCCTCGGACAACTCGTAAGCAATGCACTCTAGCCATGCCTGGCGCTGCCAGATGGGAACGACCTCGCGCACTTCGTGGTAGCTCAGATGCAGCCTGCTCATAAGCAGGTAGTCCTGCATCCGTTCCTCGAAGGGGCCGGCTACCGCCTCGGTGAGGTCGTAGAGTCTTTTGGGTTGAACACCTCGGTAGAAATCCACTGCGAGAACGCAAGCAAAGCACGGGGAGGTAGCTGGGCGAGTTCCTCCTTGGAGGGGTGACCGCCGCAAAAGTCCGCAAGCGCAGTGAGCATAGCTTCGTCGCCCAGCTCAGGGTCTTTGGCGTAGGCCGCGGCCTGCTTCTCCGGTGGCAGCTCAGCGATCTTGCCGACCTTGACCGCCAGAGCGCGGAACGCCTGCTCCCGAGCTTTGGTCGGCTCAGGAACGTAGCCCTTGCCTGTACACATACCGCCGTCGTTCGCCGGTATGCCGGTGAAGTCGTAGTCAAGTCCTTCGAGTCTGTCTGCACTGAATTTGCTCATCCTCTCAGACTACCCTTAGCCGGCGGCAGTGGCTTCAAAGATTTGAATTAAAGTCGGGTCACAAATTGCGGTAAAGGTCGCCGGGTAGGTGCGAGGCGACTTGGCACGCAAGTAGTCGGTCTTGACCTTCCCGCCTGAGATGACGCTAGGGATGTAGACGCGGCGCCACAGGCCATGCGCGTTGACGGCCTCGAAGCCAAGAGCAACCTGCTCAAGGCTATCCGAGAGGGTCAGAGTCGAGTAGCCGTCCACAGTGGGGGTCGAGGTGGTGTCGGCAGCCGTCTGAGTGATCGTCCCACCGCCGTAAGCCTGCTGCATACTGACGAGCGTGTCCTCTGCGAAGGTCACGTCGATGGTTACGTCAGTGCTAGTCACAGTCACGGCGACCGGGGTCACCTGTTCCTCGACCATTATCATATTTGACTTCACATCGACGTTAAAGGTTACACCGGTCTCCGTAAACCCGGATGCAACCCACGGCGATCCCCAGGGTGCCCCCTGGGCAGTGCCGAGAGAAATCATCGGGGTGCCCGCAGGCGCGATGAAGAGCTGAGCAACGCCAACTATGACGTTGGTGGGTGTGCCGTAGACTGGGGTAGCCATTTGTTAGTCCTCCAAGGTGACGCTGTTAGCACGGGCTACGGCGATCACCTGCGGTGCAAGCGACGCCGGAACGAGGGTCCATGAGCGGGTAATGATAGGTGCGCCAGCAACTCGCGAGTCGAACGACGAGAGAGGCCACGCCACGCGCAGTCTTACATCGTCGGCCGGTACTACCCCTTGACCCAAGGATGCGAAGGAAGGCTCCTGCACGGTCGCCGGTTCGCTCGGCTCCTCGGTCGTCGGGATAAGCTCGTCTGCCATTGCGCTAGCGTATCAGCACGCCTGAGCACTAGTAACTTAGGGCGCGACGAAGCTAGGAGGTATAGCCGTGGTGAGGATATAGGTGCCGAGGTACATGGCACGCCGCTTAACGTCGGTGTTGACGTAGCTGGGTGAGCCGTTGGGTGCGTCAACGGCGACGACCCAGGTCGCGCCCATCATTACGCTGCTAGGGGAGGCAGCGAAGAGACTGTGCAGCGACCTGGCTGTGGCCTCGGCCTTCGCATCGGTGGTATCCCTGATTCGGAAGGCCACATGCGAGGTCTCGAAGGCATCGAGCTTGACGGTGGAGGTACCACCGAGGTTCGTGAACGCGATAGCAGCGTTCGGGGAGTCCGGCATCCGGTTCATAAACACGTTGGTGAAGCCGTTGGCCGTAAGGTAGGTGGCTATGTCTTGCATCGCGAACATCTAAAGCCCCTTGGCCTTCTTGGTGACTGCCTGCCCGGCCGCGCTGGCCGAGATTTTGCGCGGGCCGTGTGGTGTGGACTCCATGCCGATCTTGTTAGGACGCATCGCGTCTAGCTCCTCCTGGCTGAGCCGAGGCATGAGCGGGGGTCGGTCGTACTCGATTATGTCGTCCACCTTGACGACCGGGTGAGCACTCATGCGTAATACCCAAAACTCGATCGGTGCCAGCTCAAAGACGGCTGATGCTAAGTCCTCAACGATCTTGACAGCCACGTCTTTGAACGGCGTGGTCTCGTCTATGGCCTTGCAAAGCATATCGACGTACTCCGGCGAGCGCCGGGTGAGCGTCTGTGTGAGGTAGCCAGCCTCACCGCCCATAGGGTGATCGAACTCGGAGCCCAGCTTGCCGACCGGATTCTTGACGCCGGGTTGGCTATGTGACATTTGGGTAGGCGTCGTGACCGTGCCGCCCGGCATATCGGGGTCTCCCCAGCCGTCCTGGTAGCGGGCATAAACCTGATTGACCTCGACGTAGCCCTCGATCCCCTTAGCCGGCACAAGCGTGCGGAGTAGGTCCATGCGCTCGAAAAAGGTGTCGCTCATTGCGTCAACGCCTGGTAGCCAACCGTGTTGCCACGGTAATCGACCATCTCGGTAACTGAAATAACCACGTTGCCGTCGATGGTGTCGTTTAGGTTGACCGGCTGGGTTGTGATTACCGTCCAGCTAGCGGTGGTGACCTCGCCTTCTTTGGTAGTCACCGTCTTTGTCTTTTGGATGATGCGTGCCGGGATGGTCGTAGGCATGGCGTAGAGGTAGGTGTCGCGGTCGTCTGTGCCGGTGAAGGCCGCATACGAGGCCGCCATTGTGAGGAAGCGGCTTATGTTCACTTACACCGACCCGTAGTTCGGGAAGATCGCCTGGTGTCCCTCTCTGAGCTGGAACGGGCTAATAAGGCTGTTCATAATCTCGTCAAGCATGGCCGGCGCGGTGTTGGGTGCGCCAGTCCAGGGGGCATACTTGACTGACGCTCCGGTAACACTCTCGCTCGTGATCTGCCGATCGAACGGGAGCGTAAGATACTGGTAGCACTTGAGTGCCACCCAGTCAACGATTTGCTGAGGCACGACGGCCTCGTAGTCTAGGTACCAAGCGCCCGGGTAGGCCACGCTTACTAGGATCGCGCTCGACGCGGCGATGATGTTGGGCCAGCCGTACTTGAAGGTACGCGGCCACTGGCGGTCTTGCTGAGGGTCGAGCATGACGCCCTGGAACGGCCCCTCCTGATCGACCGCCATAGAGGCAGCTTGGATTAGTCCCTCCGGGATCGAGGCTATCGAGGTTATCCCGTAGTTAGCCAACGACGCAAGCAGGGTAGCCGAGTCTGCGTAGAGGATCGGCGCGTTGCTCGGGACCGGCACGTTGGCGATCGCCGGCTGTGGCGCGTAAGCGGACACTTACTCCTCCTTGTTGACTGGTGCCCCTGTTTTGTGGAAGTATTCGCCCAGGCGGGCGACTATCTCCTCGCCCTCCTCGAAGGCATGAAGCCCGTTCTCAGCCACACCCACGAACCGGGAGGCGGCGAAGTAGCGGGGTTGCGATTCTTTCGTTTGCTTGGCCTTGGAGGGAGCAGCCGCAGCCGCTCCCTCCTCAACCTTGTCGGTGTCAGCCACTTCTCTCCTTATACGTGCTCAACGAGGACGGCACGCTTGAAGGCTGCCGCATCTCCGGTGAGCATATCAGTGCCAACCGAGTAGCCGCCAATCCAGCTCCAGGTGGAGCTGAGCACTTGGCCGAACCGGTCGAGCGGAGCGCGCAGGATGCGGGCCACGCCATTGAGCATCTCAATCTGGACAGTCGAGCCTGCGTTGACTGCATTGACCAGCGATCCCATCTCTGAGAACGGCCCCTTGATAAGGCACTCGTCACCGGCCACGATGGGCTGGTAGACGGTCAAGCCGGCCACGTTCGTGTAGTACGGCACCTCGGTGTCCATCACCCAGTCGATGCCGGCGAAGCGTCCCTCTGAGCCAACAGCCAAGTTCTTGTACACAGGACTCTCGGCCTGGCCGCGGTAAGCGAGCAAGAAGTTTTGGTCCTGGAACAGCTCGTTAAACGTCTGAGGATGGACGTGAGCTACATAAGCCCCGTTAATCATCGGGACGTTCATCGAGCGCAAGCGCGTGACCGCGTTCTGGAACAGAGATAGCGTCGCGATGCTCGATGAGGTCAGGTCGTTGCCGGTTACGGCTGCGCCCGGACGGTAGGACACTGGCGCGTTAGACGCAACCACGTCCCAGCCGATAGCCGCGCTGACGGCCGTGCCAAGCACAAGCGTGCTAGTGGACACGTCCACGCCGGTTACCGTGTTGGCGACGCCATTGACGGTGACGCTAAGCGGGTTCGCCGCGCTAACAGGCTGGAGCTGAGGAACACTAGCGGCGTTGATCCCCTCGGTGTTCCCAGTCTGGCTTGGCAAAGTGACCGGCGCATAGCTGAACCCGGCCACGTCGTTCACCACGAGGTCAACTGAGGTCGTGCTAGCTGCGGTCGCGTAGGTGCGCCCGCCTGCGTAGGCCCCGTACAGCGCGCCGCGTGCGATGCGGTTAAGCGTCTGAGCGGCGTTGGTGCCGAGCACCTTGTTGTCCTTCAAGAACTTGGAGGCCAGAGCTTCGGCGCTGATCGCCATGTTGGTGTCGATCGAGTTACCGTACTGGTCCATGAACAGGCTGAACTGCTCAAAGCCGTATGTACCCTGAGGTGCGTCCGATCCGGTTACGGGGTTAGGCACCGGGTCCATAAGGCCGTTGCGTGTGAAGATCGCCTGCGAACCCATTTGCCCGCCCCACTCGCGAATCTCCGCGAGGTTGTCGAACAGGAAAAGGGGGACCAGTGCGTCCTCGAAGGCGCGGGTCAGCAAACCGTTTTGAACGATCTCCTGGAGTGCCGCTGGGAGGTTTTCGTAGAACGACATTTAGTACCTACTTCAAGTTGTAGCGTCTGAGCGCTTTTTGCACTTCCTCCGGCGAGGCTGTGCGGTAGTCCGGTGTCCCCGACGTTACGCCGGCGTCCGGGGCCGCTGTCTGGCCGGTAAACCACTCTGGAGCCACACCCCTGAGCTGAGCGACCACACCGTCTAGCCCTGCCACGGCACCGTCCTTGACCTGCACACCGCTCAAGTCGGCAAGTTTAACTGCTTGCGCGAGTCGTGCGGGGTTGATCTTGGCGTCCCGAAGCGCGCTATCGAGCGCGGTTGTCACCTTCGTTGCGACTAGCTCCGACTTGATGCGCTCGTTCTCAGCCTGCTGGGCTGCTAACGCATCGCTAAGGCGCTGTGCCTCGGTCTTTGCTGCGTCGTCCGCTGCCTTCTTCGCCTCGAGGGCAGCTTTGGCGTCCTCTAGGTTCTCGACTCCGAGTTCCTTGAGTATCCTGGCAGCCTCGGCCTTGCGTCCTTCCTCTCGGGTTTTAGCGGCGATTGCGCTCAAATCCTCCTGGGTAAACGATGGGCCGGCGTCGTTGGTTGGCGGAGCGGCTGCGGGAGGCGTAATAGGCTCCTGCGTACCGCCTGCGGGTGCGGTCATGGTCATGTTTTCTGTCCCTCCTATTACCCGAGAAGTTCGGTAGCCACAGAGTATCGCAGCGCAAGGCCAGGACTAACTTAGACGCACGGCAGGAGAGGCGCGCCGGGGATGGGTTTGCCAGCCGAGCACCGGCAGAACGGATGGACGGCTCCAGGCCAGCCGATGACTGGCATCTGGTCAGCGGGGAAGTTCTTACCGTTGGCTTCTCGACACTCAGGCGTTGTGCGGCTGTCCATCACCGCGTGCCAGCTGAGCAAGCCGCCGTCGGCTAGGTGCGGCGTAACTGCATCCTGAGCGGCCGCACAGCGCAGCCGGTTCCATTCCGCGTACAGGTGCTTCTCGAAGTAGCCACGCTCGAGTGCGAGCGCGTGAGGGAAGGTTGAGAGCTGAGAGGCGACCCATAGCCGGGCTAGGGACGCCTCTGCATACTGGGCACGGTACGCCAGGGCAAGCAGGCGCTCCTGCCTTAACATACCGTGCCAGTCCGATGCACCGTAGGTCGGGATCGGCTTCGCTACGAGGGTCGCCCACTCGAGTTCTTCGGTGTCGGTCATGCCGAGCGACATGCCGCCAACCAGGAACAGCAACGACGCGATCATAAACTCGGCGGCCGCGCCGCTAGCCAAGATCGAGATGACGCTGCGTTCAAACTGCTGTTGGCGCTGCTTGGTGTCAAGCTGCGCTGGCTGGTTCATGGGCCGTCTACCGTGGCTGCTCCGGCGTTACCGCCTGCCCCTGCCGGACTGCGTGGCGTGAGCGCCCAAATATCGCCGGCGTTGAACGGGGTCGGCCCTATGCCGGCCTTCCCGTTGGCTGTCTGCTGCGCGGTGAACGCGATCTCATTTTGGATCAATTCCACTTCGGCCTTGACCTCCTCGGGACTCCAGAGTGGGTGAATCGTCCTAACCAGGGTCTCCGCGGACGCCGCCTGCGCCTGCTTCAAGAACAGAATCTCCTGAGCACCGTCGAGGGCGTCCGATGGTAGGCCGTCGCCTAGCTCGATCGTTGGCAAGAAGGCTTTGGTGTCGAGCGACCCACTCTGCCACGCAAGTGCGACCGCGATAGCCCATCCGAGGGCCTGGAGCGCCATATGCTCCTTTGCCGACCGGTTGAGCAACGTCCTCATCTGCGTTAGCTTGAGCGCGTAACCCGACACCACACGGCTCACGTTGGCGGTATGTCCCTGGATTCCCCAGGTGCTCGGCGCGTAGCCGGCGACTGTGACTAGGAGCTGCGCCAAGTGGTCCATCCACTCGATGTGCTCCTTAGCGGCGAAGGCGGGCTCAACCACGTTGACGAGTGTACCAGCGGTGGTTCCGAGCGGAGTTCTCATGCGCGAGCCGCCAGTGAGGATATAGCCGTCGATGGTTAGCCGTCCGGTGTCGTCGGCTAGCGAGCGGTCAACGAACACGCGGGGTATCGCCTTGCGCGCCCGGTCGAGCAGGAGGCTCTCGCCCTCGTTGTAGGTGTCGAGCAGGCTACGCAGCGCCATAAGGTCCGACTCACCTCCGGGCACGTTGTCCCAGGGCAGGAGGGTCGCCGTAGATAAGCCAGTGTGCTCAACGGCTTCCAGATGAGCAAACTCAGGGAGACGGTCGAAGGGCACTGGGTTGCCTAGGCGACCCACCTCCCCTAAGTATAGGACGCGCTCAACTAGCCCTGGGGTGTGATTCTCAAGCAGCCGGTAGATCGACTCGCGCTGGTTCTCCTGCTGGGTGCGCTCGATCACGACGATGCCGCCGATGGTGAATCGCTTATGCCGGCGGTGCCAGATAATCTGGTCGCCCTGGACTAGCGTGAGCAACGGCAGGTCACTAACGGCTGGGTCGCGCAGGACGCGGATGCCGATGCGTCCCTCCACGGCGGCCAAAACGCCGCCCTCGATCACGAAGCTGCCTAGATCGTTGGCACGCACCAGTTCGTGCACTGCCTCCTCGTCCTTGAACAGTACACGCGGTGCCTGAGGGAACAAAAGGCTCGATGAGAACCGGCATATCTCACGCGCCCACGGCACCGGGACGAATATCTCGACCCTGTGAGGGCTCACGGATAGGTTGGGGTTGGCGATGAGCATCTCCTGGCGGTCACTCTCGTAGTAGCGCCGCAAGGTCTTGACCTTAGCCCAGTCGTCCTTGACCTCGTAAGGGGGCCAGTTCTGGAGCTTCACCCACTTGGCCTGGAGCTGTTGAAAATCGGTCACTGCTTAGTCACCCTCTCCGAAGTCGGTCCCGAGCACGTCGCTCCGGGATGCGTAGAACGCGGTGGCAGCGTCAACGGTGTGGTCGCTGGTCTTGCGTGGCTTGCCGGACTCATCGAAGCTGTAAAGCTTGGAATCCCGTATGAGCTGGGGCACGCCAAAGCCCATGCGCTCGCGCCCCTGTTGGAGGTAGAACCGGCGTGTGTCGATGCCAGGCTGCTTGAACAGGTTGAACGGCACCGGCTGCACGTAGGTGTCGGCACCCTCTCGCTCCATGATCCGCGCAAGCGTGACGTTCTCCGATGCGCCTGCGGCGTCCGCGTAGACGGTACGCACGTCAAACTCGCGGCAGAACTGCGCTATCTCACGGCAGCGGGCGTTCAACTCCATGTTGCGGTAGACGCGCTCAAAGAACCACGAAACCGTGCCGTCGGTCCCCTCGTGGCAGACCTCGAAGGCGGTGTAGTTCCAGCCCCAGTCGAGGCCGGCCTCCACGATTCCTAAGCCGCCAGGCTCGAAGGTAGCGCCGCGATCGACTGACTTGGCGAGCAGCTCACCGTCGAACACCGCACCCACGTAGACGTTTGGCACGCACATAATCTCTTGCATAAAGGACTCGTGGCTCATGGTGCGCCGTAGCTGCTCAATCTCGGACGCAGGCACGAACGGGTTGTCGGCGGTGGTGAACCGCCAGCCCTCCCACTCGGTGTTGTCGGGGTCCATTGCGAAGTTTTGCAGGTCGTAGAACCAGTTTTCACCGTCGAAGGTGGAGATGAGAATGGCCGAGCCGTTCTTGTCAGCCAGCGCCGGGCGCAGTGCTTCGGTCCATGCCTTCTCATGCAGGAACGCAGCCTCGTCCACCACGACCATGTCTAGCCCCTCGCCGCGTAGGTTGTCGTAGCGGTCCCCTGACTTCACCGCTATCGTTGAGCCGTTGACCAGGTAAATCTCTCCGAGGGTGTTGTTCACCGTGCGGTACTCCTCGGGGATGAACTTGCGGACGATCTTGAACGCGATACGCGCCTGTTGGTGGGACGGGGCCACCCACCAGACCACCTGGTCCGGCTCGCTCAGCGCTTGGATGGTAGCCAGAGCGCCAGATAGCATCGTCTTGCCAAATCGCCGGCCTGCTGCGATCACCTTAAACCTGGCTTTGGACGCGACTATGCGCTCCTGAGCAGGGTGGAGGAACAGGTTTATCTCAAAGTTGACCGATTGGGTGCGCTGTTTGTTGCCGGTGTTGAGCGGGTCGAGCTTTCTCATGTTAGCTCAGCTAGCGGTAGGTCGTCGGGGCCGTCCTCCTCGGCATCGATGGTGTTTATCTCCTTGCCGATGTTCACGACCACACTCACGGTCTTGGATACGCGCTCGGTGGCGTCGTTTAGACCGCGCAGGCGTGCAAGCTCCCGGGATGCGTCTAGCGCCGTGCGTAGGTAGTTCGGCCCAGCGAGTGAGGTCGAGCCTTGCATGGAGCGCCAACCCTCCCAGGATGCGTCGATGATCGCCTCCATTGTGCCGGCGACGCGCTCGAGGATAGCCTCGCGGTTGTCAGCCCGACGGAACCGGATCTCGGCTTCGGTCTCGAGCCAGACCTCGATAGCGGACGCCTTGACGCCCATCATGCGGGCGACCTCTTGCACGCGGTGGCCGGTGCTCACGAGATAGAACGCCTCTTGGCGGCGCTCAGCGATCGACTGGGCTTCGTAGTCCCCTGGCGCTAAGGGAGCTAAGCCGTCCGACTCAGCGATCTTCTTGAGCGCACGAGTCACTTTTTGAGAGCGCGGCGTGGGCGTCCCTGCTTGGTCTTGTCAGTCCTCTTGAGCACTGCGGCAGCCTTGCGCCTAACTGTCGCCGCCTGTGCAGGCGTGATCGAACCCTTCTTGAGTGCCGCCTTGACGAGCATATCGGCGGCCTCGGCGTGAGCCTGGTCCGGGATCGGGAACGCGGGCTTCTTGGTCCCCTTGTTCTGTGGGAGCGCGTACTTAGACTTAGGGAGCGCCTTGCGCTGAGCGGGTGTGAGTCGTGCCATCTATTCCTCCTCGTCGTATTCCATCTCAAGTAGCCCAGTGCGGACGTGCGGAGCCATGCGCGGGCTGGTCAGCCGGGTGTAGGTCCAGTCGCCGTCCTCGTCTACCCATGCGGTACAAAGAATCCAACTGTCGAGGAGCTGGCCCTCAGACGGTACGCCGGACTCGTTGCGCGGGCCAACGTCGTGAGAGAACCGATGCACAAGCGCCTCAAGCTCTGCCTGGAACAGGAGGAGCGCCGACGGACGCGGCAGCCGCGCCATACTAGCGGCGTGCGCGGCGCTTGGCCGCTGCGTCTATGGCTTCATCTTCCCACGAACCCTCGACTATGCAGTGGGACTTGTCGTAGGCGTGGTCTTTGCGTCTTGCGGCGGCGCTAGGCCAGCCCTTGTTCTTGCGTTCCTCGCGGAGTACGTGCTTTGGGACTGGCGTCTTGTCTGTCATGCGGCAACTCTAGCACACGCCTCTCCTCCAAACGGTTGACGGCCCGCTTTAGCAGCGTCAGGTCGGTAAGGATCGCCTCGGCGTCCTTAAACGTTGCCTCAGCGCGGCGGTCGGATGCTCGCGCTTGGACGTCTTGGCCTACCATGATGACGCTGAGCAGCACAAGCTGGAGGAAGGTTTGGGCTACCCAGGCGACAATACCCTCGCCGCCTGGGTGCAGGGCACTTGGCAAGCCCAGGAGGGCGATCAACGCGAATATATACGCCATCCACATCGAGCCAACCGCGTGTGTGATTGCTAATCCTATACGCCCGTTGATGCCAACGTGCTCGTCGCTAACTTTGGTCGGCTTTGAGCGGTGAAGCTCGGCAAGCCGATGGTGCCCCTCCACGCTAGCCCTGAGGGTAAGACGCCTGTGCGGGGTGCTCGGCGGCACTGACTACGCCGGCGACCGTTGGCACGGCTGCTGTAGCCTCTTGCACGGCGGTAACCACGCTCGGGGCGACCTTCTCAGCTGCCGCTACCTCTGCCGGGGTAACCGTCAGGTTCGGGACGCCGCGAAGCATGGCCGGTAGCCAGCCGAGGGTCTCGAGGCCGTTCTGGACCGCGCTAATGACCACGACCACAAGCCCAGCTATGCCTACTACCTCGGCTGAGGTCGTGCTCGATAGGTGCAAAGTGTGGTCAAGAATCGGTATCGCCGGCACAGCGGCGACCAAAGCCTGGAAGAAGGTACGGATTACGCGCTCAGTAGAGCCGGTCTTGGTTGTCGTCTTAAGTGCCACTGTTAGGCCTCCTTGTTCGGGGTCGAGCCGCGGGCTCAGCTATATGTGCGGTTAGATGGTCTTGGAGGGTCTCGTTGAGCTTGGACACGTTCGCCGCTAGCGAGTTCGGTCCCTGGCCGGTTACCTCGGCTAGTATGCGCTGGAGCATGGTGTCCTGGGTGCTCAGACGAGTCTGGATCTCGGTGTTGTGGCGCTCAATCGTGGCTGTGCGCTCCACCAACGAGGGCCGCTCCTCGATCCCGGGGCCTGGTTTGACCCCTTGGAGCACGTCTAGGAAGCGCTGCTGCTCTTCGCGGTGGCTTTTGGCCTCTCGACGCCACTGGCGAGTGGAGAAGGCGACGTAGAGGACGCTCGCTAGCGCGGCAACGTCTGCGATAATCCGGTCCACATGGAGCCCACTAGCTGCCTGGTCGGCAGCGGCCTTAGCAATAGCCGTAATCTGCGCCGGCGTAAGTGTCTGAGCAACGAGAACCGCGTTCACCTAGGCGTCTAACAGTCTGCCCCAGGTGATAGGGCCTACGATTCCGTCCACGGCTATGTGCTGCGTGGACTGGAATGACTCGACGGCCCCTCGCGTAATTGGCCCGTACCAACCGTCAACCGCGAGCGTTAGCCCGTAGAGGTCGCGTAGTAGTGTCTGGATGATACGCACCTGCTGGGCGTGTACCATCGGCTCTTGCAGGGAAAACTCCCGTAGCTGGCTCATTGGGTCGGCCTCCGTGGCTGTGTGGGTGGCCTCGTGGGTCACCGTTGGCTTGGGTTCCTGGGGTGCTGCCACAGCAACAGCGGAGCCGGTCTTGCTCGGCTCCGCTATTGGTTGCGTGGTAGCGTGGGTAGGCTCTTGCGTCGAGGCAGCCGGGGGCGCACTCTCAGCGATAGGAGCCGCAGACGCAGGAGTAGTCGATTGTGCGTCTGCGGGTGGGGTGCTAGCCGTTGTCGGCGTTGCGGTCGGGTCGGAGCTAGCCACGTTGGTAGTCGTGGCGGTGCTCTGGGTCTCTGAGGGAGGCGCAGCGGCGGTTGTGGTCGCGCTGGTCGTGGTGGTGCTCGCCGTCTCGGAAGCAGCCGGTGTGGTGCTCTCAGCCGGCGTGACGGTCGAGGTCACTAGGACTCCGTCGCTGGCGCT
>JAEHJW020001055.1_pt1 | contig 15053 bp, 23 predicted proteins | sample 9271431 | NCBI WGS metagenome assembly JAEHJW02
TGTATGCGACCTCGTCGACTGTTCGGCGGTCTGGCCGGGCGGACAGATCAGCGGCGCTTCGGCGCTCGCGGTCGCCCAGCGACTGGCGGAGCCCTACGGGATCGCGGTCACGAGCACCGCGCCTCCGGGACACACGATCCAGCAGTTCAACCTGATGCTGGGGGAGACCTGTTACGAGGTCATCGAGCGGATCTGCCGCTACAGCCAGCTTCTCGCCTACGATCTGCCGGACGGCAATCTGGTGCTGGCGCAGACCGGGACCACGTCGGCGGCGAGCGGTTTCCAGCAGGGCGTCAACGTCCAGCGCGCCTCGGTCGCCTACTCGATGGATGAAAAGTACTCGAAATACGTGGTGGTGCTTCAGGCGCTCGACGTGCTGGGGGACGCCGGCGACGGCGGCAACCAGGCAGCGGTGTCTATCGACCCGACGGTGCCGCGTTTCCGGGAGCTCATCCTCGTCTCGGACCAGGCCGACGGCGGCCAGCTCATTGCGGGCAAGCGTGCCCGCTGGGAAGCGGCCCGGCGCTACGGGCGCTCGATGCGCGTGACGCTCGAAACCGACAGCTGGCGCGACGCGGAGGGCGTGCTCTATGCCCCGAACACGCTCGTGCCGCTCAACCTGCCGGCGCTCAAGACGACGCCCGATCAGTTCTGGGTGGTGAGCGAGGTGAGTTACCGGCGCGATGAAAGCGGCACCGCGGCGGAGCTCGTGCTGATGCCGCCGGCGGCGTTCCAGCCGCAGCCGACGATGCTGTTGCCGTTCCTGACAATGGACGTGCTGGCCGGATCGGGCCAGTGAGCGAGATGCTCGGCGCGCTGCGTGCGCTCTGGCGCCGGATGGTGCTCGTGATCGGCCGCGGGCGCGTCACGACCGGCAACGATGCCGGTCCCGTGCAGCTGCTGCAGGTGCGCCTCGGCACGATCGAGACCCACGACAATACGCCGCGGCTCGCCGAGTACGGGTTGGCGTCGAACCCGCCCGCCGGTAGCGATGCCATTTTAGTGTTCATCGCGGGGGACCGCTCGCGGGGAGTCGTCATCGCGACCGGCAACCAGGCAGTGCGGCTGAAAAACCTGCAGCCGGGAGAGTCGGCGCTCTATGACAATGCCGGCAAGTGGATCTATCTCAAGGCCTCGGGCATCGAGATCGAAGCCGCCGGGCAGTCCGTGACCGTGTCGGGCGCCTCGGATGTGACGGTCAATGCCACGACCACCGTCACGATCAACGCGCCCGACACCAAAATCAACGGAACGCTCGAGGTGTCGGGGGTCACGACGGTCGGCGCGCTCGCCGCGACCGGCGCCGCGGGTGTCTCGACCGTCGCCGGCAATCTGAACATTACGGGCGGCGATGTGACCGCCGACGGCATCAGCCTGAAGACCCACGACCATAGTGATCCGCAAGGCGGCACGACGGGCCCGGCGCAATGAGCGACATAACGATCCAATGGAATGTCGCGCAAGGGCGCGGCGACTGGGTGCTCTCGGGTGCGCTGATCGAGACGGGGCAGGATCTCGTAACGGCGGTGATCGTGAGCCTGTTCACCGATCGCGTCGCGGCGGCGGACGATGTAATCCCGGACGGAACGGGCGACCGGCGCGGGTGGTGGGGCGATTCGGACCATTCCGTGCCGATCGGATCACACCTGTGGCTGCTCGACCGGGCGAAGGGGAGCGGCGAGACGCTCGCCTCGGCGCGAGATTATATCGCCGAGGCGCTGCAATGGCTCATCGACGATGGTGTGGTGGCGGCTTTCGAGATCGCGGTGGAATGGACGGCGCCAAGCCGGCTGGGAGCGCAGGTGATCGCGATCCGCAATGACGGGACGACCGTGCCGATGAGTTTTCCATGGGTCTGGGCGGGGATCAGCTAAATGCCGTTTGCGCGAAAAACCTTGACCGAACTGCGGGCTGACGTCGCCCAGGATATCGCCGCGGCGCTGCAGGGCGCCGATGCGCTCCTCCGGTTCTCGGTCCTCAAGATTTTGGGGACCGTCCAGGCGGGTCTCGCTCATTTGCATTACGGGTATCTCGACTGGATCGCCCAGCAGGCCGTCCCGTTTACGTCGACTGCCGAGTTTCTGGAAGGATGGGCTGCGCTGCGGTCCGTATACCGGGAAGCCGCCACCTCGGCGACCGGAACGGTCACGTTCCCGGGGGTCGTGGGCACGGCGCTTCCAGTGGGGACACCGATCGTGCGCGGTGATGGCGTCACCTATACGACCACGGCCGCGGGCGTCGTCGGAGGCGGAGGCACGGTTACCGTTGCCGCCGCGGCGGATCCGGATCCGACGGGACTCACCGGCGCGTTCGGGAATACGGACGCCGGAACGGTCATGACACTGGGCTCCGCGGTCGCGGGCATCCAATCGAACGGGACGGCGGCGACGGCGTTTACCGGCGGCGCGGATCTCGAGACGGACGACAGCCTGCGCACGCGCATGCTGGATGCGTACCAGGCGACTCCCCAGGGGGGCGCCCAGGCCGATTATGTCAATTGGGCGCTCGCCGTTCCCGGCGTCACGCGCGCATGGTGCGCGCCGAATGGAAACGGGGACGGCACGGTGGTCGTGTATTTCATGATGGACGTTTCGGAAAGTGCGCACGGTGGCTTCCCGCAGGGCGCCAACGGTGTGGCCACCAACGAGCCGCGCGCAGCGCCGGCGACGGGCGATCAATTGACGGTCGCGAATGCGCTTTTTCCGCTGCGGCCAGTCACGGCACTCGTCTATGCCGTCGCGCCGATACAAAACGTCGTCAATTTCACGATCTCCGGGCTCGCCGGATCTTCCGCGACGACGCAGGCCGCGATTTCGGCGGCGATCAGCGATGTATTTTTGCGCGACGGAGAGCCGGCCGGCACGATCGATCTTTCGTCGATTGAATCCGAAATCGCCGCAGTCGCGCTCACGCAGGGGTTCGTAATCACGATTCCCGCCGGAAATATCGTATGCCCTGCCGGATCGCTGCCGGTACTCGGCGTCGTGACTTATATCTGACGCATGGGCGCGCCGAACTATTCAAGCGCCGATTTTCTGAGCGCCATGCAGGCATTGTTGCCGCGTGGGCGCGCGTGGGCGCGCGATCCGGATGCGGTGCAGTCGCAGGCGCTTGCGGGGTTCGCGCCCGTTTATGCCGCGCAACTCGCCCGGTCGAATTATTTGCTGCAGGACGCGTTTCCCGCGGGCGCGTACGAACTGCTCCCGGAATGGGAGTCGACGCTCGGGTTGCCGGATCCCTGCACGGGACCGCAGCCAACTGTCGCCGGCCGCCGCGCGGCCGTTGTCGCGCGATTCGCCAGCGCCGGCGGCCAGTCGGTCAGCTATCTCATCGGCACCGCGGCAACACTGGGTTACACGATTACGATCACCGAATTCGCGCCATTCCGGTTCGGACAGACCTACGGGTTACCGCTCAACGGAGATGCGTGGGCGAGCGCCTGGCAGGTCAACGCGCCGCTCTTTAGCCCGACGATATTTCAGTTCGGCACATCGGGATTTGGCGAACCGTTTGCGAGCTGGCAGAACACCGTATTGCAATGCGCGCTCCGCCAGATCGCGCCCGCGCATACCACGATTATTTATTCATACACCTAACGAGAGACCATCATGGATCGCCTGATTGCAACCAACTCCGTCGTGGCCGCGCAGGCCGATACGCCGCCCGCAGCCGGGACACCGCAGTACGCGACCTCCGGCAATCCCGCAGGCGGCATCCCGGCGACGGTTTTTCCCGCGTATCAGTACAACGCGATGCAGGAAGAGCTGATTGCGATCATCGCCGCGTCCGGCATCGCGCCCGATCGCACGAACAACGCGCAGGTGATCGCCGCGATCAATTCGCTTCTTCAGACACGCAGCGGCAGTTACGGCATCGATACCGGCGCGGCGAATGCCTACGTCGTGGACCTGGCTCCGGCGCCGGCCGCGCTCACCGACGGAATGGTCATCATATTTCGCGCCGGGAACCCCAATAACGGGCCATCGACGCTGGACGTGAACGGATTCGGCGCTTTTAATATCATCGGGGCCGGGGGGGCCTTACAGGGCGGCGAAATATTGACCGGCGCCTCATATGTGGTGTGCTATGTCAGCGCCACGAATACGTGGTCCCTGATCGGGCAGGGCAGCGGTGCTATTTCAGCACAACCCGCGACGAAGTCGCGTCACGCGGTCAATCTCGAACAGATGCTGGTGGTTTCATCCGTGGTAGCGACATCCAGCGGGACTGTCAACGTGTCCGTGAGCTTTACCGCGCCTTGCAAGGGGGTCGTTCTGGTCACCGGCATCGGCGGCGGCAGCGGTAGCACGGGGGTACAGATTACCGGAACCAATGTCACACTTCAGAATGGGGCCACGGTCTGGGCAGCCGGCACAGGCGCCGCCACGGTGTCGATGGCGACGGGTTTGGTGGCTTCCGGAGCAGCTGTCACGCTGACCAGTACCATCGACAATGCCACCACTTCTTTTTCCGGTATTTATTGTCTATTTCTTCCGAGCATCTAATTGGAGCCCTCTCAACCATGACCACATCGGCCGCGACAAATTATCTGACGTACAATCCCGCATCGGGAGCCGTCACAGGCTCAGGATTTACGCCCGACGGAACGTTGCCTCCCAACTCTACAGTGTGCACCGCCGATCAGGCGCTTCAGCCCCAGCAGTATCAAGTGGATGTTTTGGCTAATCCAGTCTCCGTGATCGCCGCGCCGGCCGCGAAACTTCTGGCTTTGGCGCAAACGGCTCAAATCGCCGCGCTCCAGGCGGCCTATCAATCAGCCATTTCGACGCCCGTGAACTTCAAGAGCGGCGCCGGCGTTACGAGCACGTATGCCTTCGGTAATACGGCATCCCCTTCTGGCGCGAACGCTCAGGATCTGCTGACCCAGATCATCGCAGCAGGGTCGTCGGCCTGGAAAGCGGGTGTCTGGTTCGATACGAACGGCGTGATGCAAACCATGACGTTCGCCGATCTGCAAGGGCTCGCGGCCGCGATCGAGGCGGCGGAAACGCCCGACGAGCAGGATTTGATGACGAAGATCGCTGCCGTCCAGACAGCCACCACGGTCGCGGCGGTTCAAGCGATCTCATTCTAAGCGGGCTCGTCCCATGCTGAATCACGCTGCCAGTCACGAAGGAAATATCGTGAGACATTTTATTGACAGCATATCGCTTGGCGTTGCCCTCGGCGCGCTGATGCACTGGTTACCGGCCATCTCGGCTCTCTTGTCCATCGTATGGACGGTGATCCGCATTGCAGAAACCGCAACGTTCCAGCGCATCAAAAAGCGCGCCTGGAAACGCGGCTGACCGGCAGATCACATCGTTGCGCCCAGGAGGAATCATGAAACCCACCACACTCTCTACTGCCGCTGGCGCCAGCGGTTTCGCTGCTGCAGTGGTCGTCATTATTAGCTGGCTGCTGCAGCGCGCCGGGGTCACCCTACCGGCGGAGGTCTCTGTGGCGATCGGCACCATTCTCACGAGCGTGACGCATTATCTCGTGACGCTCGACAGTCCGTTTCGCAAACCCGCGCAACCTCAATCCCAACAGTCTGGAGACTCGCCAAAATGAAGCTTCTCAAAGCGCTACATATGCTAATCGTCTTGTGTATGGTGTGTGCGCTGGCCGCCTGCGCATCGTTCGCGCCCGGCGCCACCTCCGCTCAGGTCGACACGCAATATGCGCAAGCCTGCATCGCCTATGGCGCCGCCTTCAATGCGGCGCTCCAGCTCCGGGAAGGCGGCAAGCTCACGGTTGCGCAGATTGCAGCCGTCAATACCCTGGATCAGACAGTAACGCCGGTCTGCACCGGGCCGCTGCCGCCCGACCCCCAGGCCGCGATCGCACAAATTACCGCCGCATCGACAACCCTGGTGGCGCTGGTGGCCATCAAACCCACAGCTGCACAGCCTGGAGCACCGCCCAAATGACCGATATGAACGTTACCGACACCTCGAGCAGCGCACAGACCTCGGGCGACGCCGTCGCCAAAACCATCGAGGAACTCGCCCCCGTGGCGCTGGGCGCAGCAGCGGCGGCAGCAACCGCCGGCAGCGGCAACGCCGCGCTCGCGCTCCAGCTCGTTCCGGTCGCCATTCAGGCGATTCAGTCCGCCCAGCAGCTGGCGCAGGCGGGCGCACTTTCGCCGGCCCAGCTCGCCGCTCTTTTTGCGCAGATCGGCGCAGGCATCAAACAGACGCACGACCAATGGGAAGCGCTCAACAACAAGGCGGCTTGAGCGCCCTCGCGGCGGTCCGGCTGTGCTCGTCGGTTTACGATGCACATCCGGCCGGCTTCGAGCGCGTGATCTCCGTCTCCTCCATCGTGGGAGGCATCGTGCGCACGGATGGCGGAACGGCGGTGATTTTTCGCGGATCCGCGGATCTCGGGGACTGGATGCGCGATCTCGAAGCGGATCCGACGGAACTTGCGCCCCTCGGGTACGTCCACGCGGGATTTGCCGAGGGCGTCCCTCAGTTCCTCGAGGCAGCGCGCCCGTACCTCGTCGGCGATATCTCGCTCGCCGGGCACAGTCTCGGGGCCGCGCATGCGTGCCTGTGCGCGGCGCTCCTCGGCGCGTCGGGAACCGCCATCCAGACGCTGATGCTCTTCGGTTGCCCGCGGCCCGGTTTTGCCCAGGTTGGAGAATGGGTACGCAAAAACGTTCGCACGATCCGGTCGTATCGCAACGGCAACGATCCTGTGCCGCTGGTGCCGGATCTGCTTTGGTTCTACAAACCTGTTGTTCCGCCCGAGCAAATCGGTTTCAACGGCGATCCGGAGAATCCGGTGGAAGACCACTATATCGCGAACTATGTCCGTGCGGTGGAAGCGCATTGCGTAGCGCCCTGATCGCCGCGCTCATCAGTCTGCGGCTCTTCGCGCTTGGGCCGTGGAGCTTCCGTTTCGGCACGATAGTCGCCCAGGGCTCCGGCTACGTGCCGGCGATTCAACAGGTCAGATTCTATGCCAGGATCAGGTGGTAAAAGCATGAAGACGATCGTATCGACGCGCGCCTATTGCTGGGAGCAGGGCACTTTTTCGCGCTGGCTATCGAATGACGGCGCATTCAGCTGCTACGCCGTCGAGCAGCCCTGGGTGCCGGATCCCAGCGGGCACCCGGGTGGTTTGCCCTTTCATTCGTGCGTCCCGGAGGGAAGCTATCTCGTATTTCGGACGACGCGCCCGAAATTCGGGGACTGCTTCGTTTTGGTGAACGAGGATCTGGGCATCTATGAATGGCCCCATCCGAACGGCCGCGATTCATGCCTCATCCACGAGGGCAACGTGAAGGACAATGTCGAGGGATGCAACGCCGTGGGCAATAAGCTCGGGGTCCTCAATATCAACGGATTCGCCTGGGCAGTCCTCGAAAGTAATACGCAACCTGACGGTGCGCTCCGCCGGTTGCACCGGTATATCGGTGACGACCAGGTCTTTCACCTGTCCATTTGCGCCAATACGCCCAATGCGTGCGCGATGCCGATCAAATAGATCACAGAGGAGATTCAGCTCATGGTGAAAAAACTTGCTGCCCTGGCGCTCTTCGTCTTGGCGCTATCCGCCGCGCCGGCGAACGCCGCGACGGTATTGTTGAACGCGGTCACGTCGACGGGCACCGGTACTATCAATTATCTCGGCGCTAAAGCGGCGAATGCAAATCGGACCTACCAGGCGACCGAGGTGGGGTCCGGAGCGGTTGCGGCCACGGTGCTCGTCCAGGCCAGCGACGATGGGGTCGGTTGGGTGACGCTTGGCACCATTACGCTGTCGGGATCTGGCATTACGTCCGACGGATTCGCAAGCAGCGCCGCCTGGCAGGAAGTCCGAGGCGATGTCACGGCGATCTCGGGAACGAACGCGGCGGTGACGCTCACGATGGGGGCACAGTAATATGCACAGGCTGGTGATTCTAGCCATCCTGGCTATTTTCTGTGCCCCCAAGCGCGCATGCCAAAAAAGCACGCTCTCAAACCCTAGTCGTTTTTCTAGAGAGGCTTTTCAGATATGGGCGTCCAGGTAGACCCAACTAAAACTGAAGGGATGGTCGTTTACCCATCGCAAGGCAGCGCGGAAAGTCACGGGGCATCCCCCTCGGCATCGGCCGCCGACAATACGTCTGCTATTCAAACAGCATTGAACCAGACAGGACTGATCACGCTCACCGCTCCTGGAATCTATCAGGTCTCTTCCGTGCTGAAGATCTATTCCGGTACCGAACTGGCTCTGGGTGCCGGCGTCGTGATTCAGGCTGCCGCCGGTCTCAACAATAGTCTGCTGCGCAACGCCTGCGCCCAGATCAATGTCAATCCGATCTATTTTTCGTGGGGAGCCAATGTCTGGACCGTTACCGAAGCGTCGCACAACCGCCAGGTAGGCGATCAGGTCTGGCTCGAAAACATTACGGGCGCCGGCGTAACAGCCGGTGCGGTTGCCGTCACATCGGTCACACCCGACACATGGACCTATGCCGGAGCTAATGCGGCGCTTACCGGGCGCATCTCCGTCGGCCCGTATCATCCTGTTTCCGGTTCCGTCATGACGATCAGCGGCGGATTTCTGACCGTCACCGAGACGGGCAGCAGCCGCCGGACGGGGGACATGGTCTATCTAACCGGTTTCGCGGCTGGAACCGGCTCCGTCAACGGTTGGGCTGAGATCGTCGATGTGTCGGGCGATGCCTGGACTATCGCGACCGCAGCCACTGGTGCTGTGACAGGTACCGGAAATATTCTTGGCGACAACCGCATTACGCTTTCGGGACCGGGCATTCTCGACGGCAACCGACTCAATAATCCTGGAAATTCCGATGACCGGACAAATTGGGTAATTAATTTCGGCAATGTCGGCGCACTCACCTTTAATCACCTGACCGTGCGCTCGGCCAACATGCGCTGCCTTTCAGTGTTCAATGTATCGGACGTGCAGGTGGCAAACTTGCACGTTAGCGATACTCTGGTAGGCATGCAATTCGAAGGATCATTGCATCGGCTCACGCTCAAGACCATGCTCGGGGACAGTCACTATGCTGGGTTGCCGGCCGGGACAAACTGCGACGATTTTCTCGCGTTCACCAATACGGTTCCCGGGGTCGGCGGCGCATACGACGCTACGGCGTCGCCTTCAGGCAACGGAGATTTTCAGGGAGTGGACATCGATGATCTGCATAGCGCAGGAGGCGCGGATGTGCTAGCCATCGTAGGGCAGATGGGACCTAAGTCCGTATTTCGGGCGCAGAACCTATTCTTAGATGTGCCCTTCATCATTGGCAACGCGGCGGGCGAGTTAGCGGCGTGCAACGGCGTCGTGCGCGTGGACGATGATGGTCCCAGCCTTCTTGGTTCCTACATGATCGAATTGGACCTGGAAGGCATTTATCTGCGTTCCGCCACGAATGCCCCGCTGGCTCCCGTCAAGTTCACACACACTGGGACAATTCAGAAATGCTCGATTCAGGACCTGGCGTGGGATGGAAACTCGACGCAGGGCATTCTGATCCAGCCCGCGTCCGTAGGATGCACAATTGATGACCTTGAGATCGATGGCTATTTCACTCCCACCCCGATCCTGAGTTATGGTCTGTGGATAGGGGGCGGCTACAATCCGACGGTCAACAAGCTGCGCTTCGGATCGCGCATTAATTTCACGGTTGGCAACAGCAATGCTGCGGGCTTGCTTTATCTGCAAGGAGGCACGATAGGCTCACTGAAATTCTCTGGGCTGCTTCAGGGCACGAGCGGGCTTGGTCAGCTCGTGTATTACGGCGGAGGGACCATCAATCGAATCGATTTGAGCGGCCTGGCGTACAAAATTGGCACTGTCATCAACTCAAACAGCGGGGTGCTCGCAGCGCCACTCGTCGTTATCAGCGGATTCCATCTGTCGAGTTGCAGCGGCTTCATTTACGACAATCCAACTTCGGCGTCTCCTCGCACATGGACCATCCTCGGATCCGGATTCATCGAGGACGGCGCCTCCCCTATATTCCGGCAAGGATCTGCTTATCTGACGTTTTCGGTCAATCTTCGCGACATCCACATCGTGGATCCGGCGCAGATTGGGCAAAATGCCGGGAGCCCACCCGTGATTGAATGGCTACGCAATGATCTGGTGCAAACTCTTGCGTATGCGGCGGCACTGACCCCCGATCCGAATTACGGGGATGTGGCCAACATCGGCCCGCTGACGGGCAATATATCGATAGGCACACCGCCGAATCCGGTCAGCGGCAAGCGAATGGTCTTGAATTACACTCAAGATGCCATCGGTGGGCGCACCGTAACATACAGCGGTGCTTTTCACTCGCCGATTCCGGCGGCTGGAACGGCCTCACAGAAAGCGAGTCATGAATTTATCTTTGATGGGTCGTCCTGGATTGGCGGGACGTTGATATGGTCGTGATGGGGTGACGGAGCGGTTTGCGCGAAAGCTCAGCTTAGCTCGTCCGCCCGCTCGCCGGTAGCGATACCGTTAGATATTGATCAGAGCAGGCCCCCGCTACCACATTATCTAACTCGGCGCCGGCAGCCAGTTTGGCGGCCAGGCGCACGAGACCTCCCGCCGGCAGCTGCGCCTCGAGCGTCCCTGTCTCAGGGCGCGGAATCAGCCTGATCTCGTCTCCCAGGAGCGCCCGCACCTGTTCCCGCGCCCGTACGGGGTCCGCGGCGAGCACAATGTCCAGATCCTTCACCATCTCCCGGAACAGGGCGGCCGCGCGCGGCAGCAGGTCCGGGAGGCGCTCCACGCTCGCTTTGGCGCGGATGTGCGCCTGCAGGGCAGCCCGGTGCGCCTCGGCGCCCGTGAGCGCCTGCTGCAGCGCCTCCGAGTACGCCCCTGCCTTGATTGCCCTCACCATATTCGAGATCTCGCGCTCGATGGCCGCGAGCTCGGCTTCCGAATCTGCGTCCACGCCTGGTGCCCGTTTGCTCGCGCGCAGCAACGCCGAGGCCTCCTTCCGGAACAGATCGAGCGCCTCATCGGTCGCGATCGCGTGCCGCGTCTCGGCGAGGAGCTCCCGGTCGGCGACCTTGACGGCGACTTTCATTCCGTTGGCGCAGACCGATGGCCCGCGATCCTTGTGCGCCGAGCAGCCGTAGCGGTAGCCGTCGACCTTCACGTACGGCCCTCCGCATGTCCCGCACCGCAGCAGCCCCGAAAAAAGATAGTTGGGATGGCGCCCCGCAGACTGGGTGCGCCGATGCATGCGCGCCTGGGCGCGCTCCCAGAGCTCGGCCGGGACGATGCGCAGCGCCTCGTCGACGCGGACAATCCACTCCGATTCCGGCCGCTCGATGCGCCGCCGCCGGCCGCTATCCGGATCGCGTGCCCAGCGCGAGCGATTCCAGACCACGCGGCCCACATAGAGCGGATTGTTGAGGATGCCGACGCCGGCACGCCGGTCGCCGTAAATGGCCGAGATCGCCCAGGTTCCTCCTCGAGGCGCCGGGATGCGCCGCCGGTTGAGCTCGTGTGCGATCGCCCGCGGTGACCGGCCGGCGGCGAACAGCTCAAAGATCTCCCGCACGACGACGGCTTGCGCCGTGTCCACTTCGCGCCGCGCAGCGATCACGCGCGGGCGCCCGTATTCGTCACGGCGTGACTCGTCGACGATCGGAAGATGCCGGTAGCCATAGGAGCGGCCGCCGGCGTTGAATCCCTCGAGGGCGCGGCCAGTGAGGCCGCGGTGCGTTTTCTCGGCCAGATCGTCGAGATAGATCTCGTTCAGCATCCCGCGTACCGTCGCCTGGATCTTGTGGCCCTTGGCGTCGGTGTCGAAGCCGTCGGAGATGCCGACGATGCGCAAGCCGGCGAAGCGGAAACGCCGGATGGTCTGCTTGATCTCGATCTCGTCACGCGACAGACGCGACAAGTCGTCGACGACAAGCACGTCGAATTCGCCGCGTTTGGCGGCCGCCAGCAACGCCTGGTAGCCCGCGCGGTCGCGCTTCATGCCGGAGATCGCCTGGTCCTCGAATCGGGCAACGATCTGCCAGCCTTCGCGCGCCGCGAAGCGCTCGCAGTTGCGGAATTGATCCCCGATCGAGGCCTCCCGCTGGAGCTCGGTCGAAAAACGGGCATAAAGGACGGCGCGCATGAGGCGCGATTATCGGCGCGTCTCGCGACGCATGGCAAGCCCGGAAGACTGTGAGGGTTCTTGTACCGCAGGTTCGGCCTTCCCGGCTGCCGCGTCACGGAACCGTTCGACCGCGATCGACGCGAGCAGGCGCACCAGGTCGGCCTGCGCCGGCGTGAGCCGCGCGCGGGGCGGTTTCTTCGGCACGAGCCCGGCTCGACGCCCGTTCATATCAACCCTTTGGCCTTGGCGAGCCACTCCGGCAAGAGCAGTTCGGTGTGCTCGCCGACCTCGAACTCATCCGGGTCCTCGATCTGCGATTTCGGGATCCAGGCCTCCCGCGCGCCATCGTGGATCAGGACGGCTTTGGCCGTGACGATCCGGATCTCGCAGGCGATATAAGAGTGGCCCTTATCTTCGAGTTTTCGGGTCATTGACGTTCGGTTTCCGGAGAAACGATCGAGGATGGCAGATTCATGAGCGCGCGGATCGCCATGGCGCCCACCTGCGCGAGCTCGCCGCGCAGATCGTTGAGGCGCGACGCGCGATATTCGTCCTCGCCGCCTGCTCCCGGGGTATGGCTGTACTTCCAGTACGTCAGATCAATCGCGTCCCGCATCGCCTCCCCGACTTCCTCCGTTATGATCCCCACCGCATGAATCAGATCGGCCGGCCAGCCGGGGTGCTTGGCCTCAGCCGCGGATAATTCCACGATCATCAGGGAAATCACATCCATGGCACCCGCTGCGGTTTTCTCGTCCATACATGCCCTCCAGTCGTAGCCCTCGATCCAGACATCCGGAGCGAGATCGTTGAATGACGCGCCGCTGATTTTCCAGCTGGCACCTATCCTCTTCCACTGAGCCTCTTTATTCCCACGCCGTGCGTACTCCGCGCCGATCGCGATGAGCGGACAATTACGCAGCGGATGATCGGCATCCAGCGTATTGAGGATGACGTCCGTCATAGCGGCACTGTGACGCCGACCGTGAAGCGTCGATCCGCGTAGCCGATCGGCGGAAGCACAAAATTTGTGCTGATCGGCAGGTATTGCCACAGTGCGAAGAAATGGCCGACGCGCACACCCGCGCCGATTTCGTAGCTCGTCGCCCATCGCGCCCGGTGCGCCACCGACATGCAGAATTGCCCCGGAAAGCTCACCTGTTCCGTCCAGGTGTACCGGTTAAGCATCAACCCGAACTGGGCGAACAGATGGACGTGATGGAGCGTGATGTCCGGTTGGAGCGCAGCAACCCAGGCGCGTGCATTGCCGGCGCCCTGAAAATGATCCAGCGGGAGGCTGGGATCGCGCTCGGAACGCGTGGCGACGATGTAGTTCTGGTCCGTGGTGTCCCAGGAGTCGGAGCGGAACGAGCCCAGGTCCTCGTAGGATACCGACCAGGACAGGTGGCGCATGATCGGGCCAGCGAGACCGATCCCGAATGTAGGGGTTTTGAGTTCAAAGGACGGGGTGGGACCAACGCCGTCCTGATACCACGTACCTTCGCCCTGTTTGACGTAGCTGCTGACCCCGGCGTCCACGGTAAGATCCAGCGCCCACGCTCCCCGGCACGCGAAAATAATCCCCACCAACACCCACAGCGCGTATTGCTTTTTGCCAATCATTTTTTCTCTCCCAAATTTATTTAGAAACCGCCGCGCGCGCCCGTCGCCGCGCGATTGAGTCCGCCTCGCATGCCGCAATCTTGAGGTGGTCAGCCAGGCGCCGTGCGTCATCGGCGCTCAAATTCAACGGCACGTGTGTGGCGCGATCGTCAAACACGACAAACACGCGTGGTCCGACGCCGTCGATGTGATGCGGCGCAAAACTCACCGTGCAGCTGCCAAACCGCACGGGATCGTGCATCGCCGTTACCTCGGCGCCCCGGACGCGCCGCCGGCGAGGACCCGAGCTGGAATGCGCGTGCGCAGGCTTATGATGGAGATTCGCGCGCAAATCTTTTTGCCCGGGAACCGTTCGACGCGCAGCGCCTGGCGTCGTGCATGATCGATGCGCGGGAAATAGACCGTCATAGCGGCTTCCCCCGCAGGTGGTCGGCCCGTCGGTGCAACGCGTGCCCTTGGGCGGTGTACTCGGCCGCGGCCCTACGATGAAAATCGGCATCGCGCAGCAGCGCATCGGCCCATCGACGGAGGCGCGCTTCGCGCCAGCGGCGCCATGCGCGCCGAAATCGGGTCATGAGCGCACGCATGAGACCTCCTCTGTGTGCTGGCAGGCATCGAGAACGTCGACGAGCGGATAACGGCGCGCGCAGGAAAGGCATACCAGCGCCTCGTCGCGCCATGCGCCAACCGCGAAGCGCTCGTCGTGGCATATGGCCAGCGCGGATCCGGGCTTGATCTGCCCCATCTTGATCCGCGCGCGTTCGATCGCGCCGACATCCACCAGCAGGAAATCGATCCGCATGCGATAAAACGACAGTGCGCCGTCATGCATGAGGCTCTGTCCGCACATTACGCAGGGCGTGATCTGCGAACGCGGGAGATCGTCTATTTTTCCGGTGTTGTTCAAGGGATGGTCTCCGGTTTCAGGTTTCGATCATGTCGCCGATCGCGCACAGCGCGGTCCGCGCCATCAGATACACCGCATCCATGGCATGCCAGCGACTGTCGCCCCGCGCGCGCAAGGCGTGGTTGTTGCGATCGCTCAACCAGTCCTCAGCCCAGCGATAGATGTGCCTCAGATCGAGCACCGAGAATTCGCAGAGGGCGACGCCGAGCCAGGTCTGCGGAACATCATGGATATTCCGCGGAGTCATGGCGCCGGCGAGCGCTACCGGGTCGCGGCGCTCGAGGGCGCCATGGATCTCGCGCCAGCTCATTTCCGGCCCTTCTTCTTTTTCGCAGAGGCCTTCGGCTTCGGAGGAGCCTTCTTCTTGGCGGATTTTTTGGGCGTCTCGGCGGCGGTCTTTCCCGGTGCGGCGTTTGCGAGGGCTTTTTTGCGGAGTTCCTTGAT
>JAEHJW020006607.1_pt1 | contig 15041 bp, 29 predicted proteins | sample 9271431 | NCBI WGS metagenome assembly JAEHJW02
TGAGATTTTTGGAAGCAAAACAAAATAAACTATTCTAATGAATTATTCACTCAATCAAATCCACAAAGCCTTTGAAATGGCAGAAATACCGGAAGACTTTGCAAATAGAATCATTGAATATCTACCCGAAGCAGTTCGATCTTTGAACACAATTCAGGCAGAAACGTTAAATGACTTTTTCGGACAGTTTTGTATCCTTAACTCTATTTCAGAAAGTGAATTAAGATCACGAAAAAGGGATGAAAACCTTGTGAAACTTCGGAAAAAATATTGTATCTTAGCACATGAACGCTTTCCTGGGCACAGCAGTAGAGAAATAGGAGCCGAAATAAATAGACACGGATTAACGGTTAGGCATTATTACAATCGTGAAAAAACCCGAAAAGAGAAACGAGATAATTTGGAAAGGCTGAAAAATGAATTTAAAACAATGACAAAATGAGAGATCCTCAGGAGTTGCATGAGTTGCTTATTTTGATGAGCAAAGAAAAAGTTCCGGTAATTGCATGGAATAAATTTATTATTGATGTTCAAAACGAGGCGTACAACGAAGGATTATTGAACAAACAATCAAATTTGTCCAATAAAATGACCGATCTGGATAAAATCAAACTCGAAGAAACCCTCCGCTTTCAAATTGAGCGTTTAATCTGGAAGGTTGAAATTGACAACCTTGTAAAAATCGGTTCCTTTACGGTGACAATGGAAAAGGGCGCGGTTAAAAGCGTTAAAGCAAAATTGATCCAATGAACCAAAATCAACTATTCAAAGAGATTTGGAACGAACGCCCGCATGTTAGTGAGCTATCGGGTGACCCACTATTACCACCCGGTCACTTTCAACACCATTGGCAATTTTTACATGTACTTCCGAAGGGGACATACCCAAAATGGAAGCTCGAAAAGAAAAACATCATTCTGGGTACGGTTGACGAACATCAGAACCAGGATCATATTGAAAAGTTTATCCAACTCAGGCAAAAATTAACAGCCGAATATTACAAAGAATTTTACAACAAGGAATTTTAGGCAATGAAACAGCCAATAAAGCCAAAAGCATTCAGTACTGATAAACAAATTTTGCCCGGATTCATCTACCAAATTCAGCAGGGAGCCGTCAAAAAAGTCTGTTCAAAAGGCAGTCTGGAAAGAATGAACCTTGAGGGAGAATGGAAAGTTATTAATGAATTTGAAAATAAAGAAAAATGAAAGAGCCAAAAAAAGTTTATGTAGCAGACAACGAGGGTAAATGCGTCTGTAAGGACAAAGCATATAAGAATCAAACGGCTGAGTACATCTCGGTCAAACACTTGAAAGAATGGATTAATGAACAATTCGATAAAAGGAGGTCCGACCTGGGTACTAATTTCACATTGTCGCAACTTGAAAAATATATAGATGAGCCATGAACAATTTAACATATCTTTCAGCACTAAACAACCGGATTAAATCAGGTAAAGTTTATCTCAACAACAAACAGACTCGCGTCGATGGTTATGAAGAAGTCGGACAATTAGCTATTGTGATTATTGACGGCCAGCAAAGAATTTTGACGGGTAACGATAATTTAATAATAGACGGAATAGAACAAAAATTTTAATTTAAGCCAAAATGAAAAAGATAAAGGAGATATTTGAATACATTTTACTCTCGTTGATTATCGGAGTGATTTTGTTTGAGATAGGTAAATTAATTTTGCAAATTTTTTGAAAATAATTCGCAAACATGATAAAAGTCATTGTTTTCAGTCGGTTTATGATGTATCTTTACTATATCAAAATAAACAATTAAAACCACAGAATGAAACATCTATCAGTATGGTTGTTATTAATAGTGTTTAGTTTATTATTGTTTTTAGAAAGAAGTAAACAAATAGAAATATGTACTTTATGGATTGTGATAGTATTATTTGCAATCTTATTTGAGTTAAAAGAAATTAACAATAAACTAAAATGAAAACACTGATTTTAATTTTACTTATGGTTCCCCTATTTGGGTTGAGCCAGACTTCTCCGCACAATGAAAAATCAACTGCGGGAAACTCTTTGATTAACTCCGACAATTCGTCTCTTGATACTATTCCTGTACTCATTTTGGTTTCAGATACTTCAAGGATTAAAAGCAATTCAGAAGTTATTATTTACGAGGGGATCGAAAACGGAAGACCAAAATATCAACGTCAAAAAACATACTTCGGCAATAATAGTTGTTACTACATAAGAGGATTTGAAGTTTTGAGAAAATATTATGATGGATTTGCGCCAGATTTTTTAAAGTATCTGGATTCCGAAAAGAAACCGCTCAAACCCGGAATAGTGGTTTGGAATAAAATTAACCGAAAATAGAAACGCTATGAAACTGGAAGAAATTGTAGGGTATTTGCCATTTAAACTAATGGCATACGACGAAAGACAAGAGCAGAAAACCGACATCATTGTTGGAATGTTTCATAATAGCTTAGATTTTGAAAATTGGTCACCTTTGGATTTGGGTAAACTGGAAAATTACAAGATAGTATTACACCCCCTTTCCGACTTGAAAAAACCATGTTTGGAAGGTGGTAAAATTCCAATCGTGGAGCTGGCAAAAATAGAATCCCGTGACAGAAATTGGGTTCTTGGAAAAATTGGATTTGTGGAATGGTACTGTTCTTATGGAAAATTCACTTTCAATATAACTATTTTTCAGGGCAGAATCCTATCAGTAAACCATTGCCTTAACATGAAACATGTTCAATGCAATAATATTGTAGAGATATTCCAAAAACTTTATGAATGGCACTTTGATATTTACGGATTGATTGAACGAGGTGAGGCAATTGACATAAACACTTTAACTTAAAATAAGACAAAATGGACGCAAAAGAACTAAGGATTGGGAATTTAGTAAAGATCAATAATTCACTATTGATTGAGACTGAAAATGAAATTTATAAAATAATTGGATTTAATGAACGTACAGATTGGGAATTTCCTGATTCAGATGGAGTTATTTCATTACAACACATTGAGAGTATAAGAACATACAGCCAATTTTCACAATTTATTGAACCCATTCCACTCACTGAAGAATGGCTATTGAAATTTGGGTTTGAATATGATTCTATTATATGGGGCAAAGAATTATTAATGTTATCTCCAAATGAAACTTTTTTTAATATTTGGGTTGAAACACTTACTTACGGAAGATTAGAAATTGAAATGCGCTATGTTCATCAACTACAGAACCTCTACTTTGCACTTACCGGAGAAGAACTAAATTATACTAAATGAAAGAGCCAAAGAAAATTTATCCAAGCGAATCAGATTTAGGATGGATAAGCATGGACGGTAACAAAACATCCACTGAATACATTTCAGTTGGTCAACTAAAGGAGTGGGAGGAAAAAACCCGGGCGCAACTTTTTGAGAAATTTAACGGTCATATTTCAATTGGTATCACGATAGCTTTTGATGAACTTTTAAAATTTATCGAAGAATGAAACCAACATTCAACCAGATCAGGAAAAAGTCTAAGGAACTTATGCAAAATCACTATTCCTCTACGATTGAATTTAAATTGGAGACAATGGCAAATTGGGCAATCGAACAGATGGATGATGAATGGGTTGATGTGAATGAGAGATTGCCAGAGGTACAAATGAGATGCTTAGTGTTATTTGAAGAATCAACTCAACCTGATTTAATGTGGTTTATGCCTGAATATCCAAATGCTTGGAAAAATATAAAAATAGCCTATTGGCAACCACTTCCTCAACCACCAAAAAAAACTAAGGAATGAAACTCAAAAGAGTTGAATGCTCTGAATGTTCAAATTTTGAACCTCAGGTTATGGAGGATGACAACCTGATTGGTAAAATATTCAGTAAGGCAAAATGTAGGTTAGGTAAGCGGGTAATGTTTAGGATGCCAAACATGGGCACGAGCGGTTATCCATTTGATTTAGGGGGGTACTTTAGGTATTGTAGCGATTTTAAATCAGCCAATCAATCATTTGCAAATCTCGATAATATTTAGTAACTTGAAAAGTGAGCCGGGCATCTCAAAAAATTGTCCATTGTTCTTTGAAGACATTAAACCGATCAGGTGGCGGAATTGGTAGACGCTAAAGGCCACGCGAAATAGCAGACCGTGAAAGTGTGAGAAGTGGTAAAATTGATTTGCAAGTCAATTCACTTCAAGATGGAAATCTGCATGAGGGTTCGAATCCTTCCCTGGTCCCATTAATTTTAACATCATGAACCATCTCTATGACATTTTAAAGAAATTTGAACCTCTGGTTGTTTTGGCAATCGGGGGGCTGGCAGTATTTATGCTTTTGAAAAATGTCGTTGAGATGGTTGGAATTGTGGTAAATCGGATATTATGAAATTTTCAGAAATAAAGCCAAATCCAAATAATCCCAGGATTATCAAGGATGATAAGTTTAAAAAACTTGTTCAATCGCTTAAAGACTTTCCACAGATGATGGAGTTACGCCCGATTATCATTGACGAACAAAACATCATACAGGGCGGAAATATGCGATTTAAGGCACTTTTACAACTGGGTTATAAAGAAGTGCCAGATGAATGGATAAAAAAGGGGAAAGACCTAACAGAAGATCAATGGCGGGAATTTGTGATAAAGGATAATGTTGGATTTGGTGAATGGGATTGGGAAGAGTTGGCAAACGAATGGGATTATGACACTCTTAAAGAATGGGGAGTTGACATCCCTGATTTCTCAAACGGTCATGATATAAATAATAAACTAACAGACGAAGATGTTGATATCAATGAAGAGTTCGATCCTATAGGCGAATTAGACGGTAAGCAAAGAGTTGTATTTTTATTTGATTGTGATTTAGATGCCGAAAAATACTTAAGATATATAAATATATCAGAATATTCTAAAAAAGGTTCTGCATGGCAAGTAAACATGAGTACCCAGTCTATATAATTTCAAAAGGAAGATTTAAAAATCCACTTACGGCTAGAAGTTTCGAATCTTCAGGTGTAAATTATTTTATTGCAGTTGAACCACATGAGTATCAGAACTATATTAAAAGTCTTGGTGATAATAGAGTTCTCATGCTGCCGTTTAAAAATCTTGGACTGGGAAGTTTTCCGGCCAGAAATTACTGTTGGGAACATGCAAAAAATCTTGGCTATAAGTATCATTGGTTATTCGATGATAATATAAGAGGTTTGGCTAAGTGGATAAACGGCAAAAGACAAGATATATCAGACATTGATTCGGCGTTAAAATATGTTGAAAATTATACTAATCATAATAATATTGATATAAATGGTTTTGAATATCGTTATTTTGTAGCAAAACCACCCACCAGGCCGTTTAAACTAAATTGTCATGTTTATTCGGCATTATTAATAAAAAACGATCTACCTTATAGATGGAGATTGAAATACAATGAGGATATCGATCTTTGCTTGCAGGTTTTACATAATGGCGGCACTACTGCCAGTTGTGTTTATTACATGACAAATAAAACGTCAACTGTTGCTAAAATGAAGGGAGGTAATCAATCAGAGTTATACAAAGGAAACAATCCTAAAAAGAATTTGTTAAAAGCGAAAATGATAGAGTCAGTTTGGCCTCAATATGCAAAAACTGTTATAAGATTTGGAAGACACCATCATTTAGTTGATTGGAAAATATTTAATAAATAATACATGTCAAAGTACTGCTCTGAAATAGTTGAAAAGATTTGTGAACTGATTGAAAAAGATAGTTACACCGATAAGGAAATATGCCAGAATGTCGGAATATCTCAGGAAACTTTCATAACATGGAAGAGGGATAAACCTGAATTTTCTGAATCTATTAAAATGGCTGAACGGGTTTATTTAAATATGATCGCAACAGAGGCACGTAAATCCTTGGTTAAGAAGATTCAAGGCTACACGGTTCAGGAAAAGCGAACAGTGTACAATAATGAAGTTAAAGATGGTCAATCAAAACCAAAGATCAAAGAGCAGATAATCACAGACAAGCACTACCAGCCTGACACGGTGGCGATTATCTTCGCATTATGTAATCAGGATTCAGAAAACTTCAAAAATAAACAATCAACGGAGCTTACCGGCAAAGACGGAAGCCCGCTGATACCGCCTCAAGTTATTTTTCAGGACATTTCAGAAAAATGATAACACAAACTACAACCACCTTTAAGAAAATCCGGGCACTTACCAAAAAAATTAGGATTATTCAGGGTGGGCAAGCCGCAGGGAAAAATTACGCAATAGCTCAAATATTACTTGCTAAGGCACTCGAAAAGCCTCGAATTATCACCGTGATGACCGATACTTACGACAATCTAAAAGACGGGGCAATACAGGATTTTAAACATATTTTTGAGGAAGTTGATTTAAGCTGGGATAAATATTTCAATAAATCATCACATGACATTTTTCTATTTGGATCGCAAATCCAATTTCGGTATATTTCAGACATAAAAAGTGATGCCGGAAAATCAAAACGACGGGACATACTTTACATCAATGAAGCCAATAAAATAGGCTGGCAGGTTGCCTCAACATATATCGGTCGAACACATGAGGAGGTTTACATAGATTATAATCCAGATGCTGAGTTTTGGGCACATACCGAAGTTCCTAAACTTAAAGACGAGCAAGGAAACTCGATCAGTGAACAAATTATAGTCACATACAAGGACAATGAAAAATGCCCTGAATCTGAAAAGAACTTTATTGAAAGCAGAAAAGACAATACTGAGTGGTTTCGCGTGTATGGTCTTGGTTTAACTGGATTTTATTCTGAGCGACGCATCTACAAATATCAATTCTGCAATGAAATTCCAACAAATGCAAAAAGAATACCGTCCGGGATGGACTTTGGTGTTTCTCCTGATCCTACTATTCTGATAGATGTCTATAAGAAAGACAACTGTCTTTATGTAGATGAGGTATTTTGTATGAACAACCTAATGCCAGAGAAGATTCAAGGAGCCGAACGTATGGCAATCGTAGATCAAATGGCCTTAGTTAAGCATCCTAAAGGACACCAGATAATTGCAGACAGTGCGGGAGCCACCGAAATAAGAGATTTGCGTAAATACGGCTACGAGGTAAAGGGAGTTAAAAAGAACCCAGGATCGGTTATTGCTGGGGTTAATAAATTGAGAGGTTATGATATTTTTATCACAGAACGGTCTATAAATATTAAGAACGGCATTGAAAAATGGTTCTGGAAGATTGATACAAATGGAAAGATCATTCCAGAACCAGACGGGCACGAACCAGATGGGCTGGCAGCGTTAAGATATGTTATTATGGAGTTTGATAGGGGAAGTGCTTTTTGGTAACATATTGATAGAAAAACACACAAAATAAAAATAAAAATGCGAAATGCTTCGAGATAAAAATATCAAAATGACAGACAATGAGAATTAAATTACCAATCTACTACAACACAGAAGAAACAGACCATTTATCCGAGGGCGGAATAGATGCTGATTTATCAAAATGTGATGTTCGGGAAGTTATATTTTATCGCATTGATTCAATTGTCCAATATTTTAAAGATTATAAGCCTACTGATCATACTTTAATTAATTCAGGGGACGGTGAATTTATTTGTGTTTTACCTTTATGGAGAGTAGATGAGTTGATTAAAAAGGAAATGTTCTCTTACTCATAAAAAATATTTTTCATGTTATACAACATGTTTTAATTTTTTTATATAGCTTTGTGAAAACATATTGAATTATGCTTTCACTTGAACAGGTAAAAGAGATCATTAAAGCAGGTCGCCCGCATTGGATTCAATGTGCTGAAAAAGAATCAGTAAAATTTAATGTTCATTTTAACGGTGAGGGCGTTGAGGAGTACTTAAAACCCAACGATGGTTGGGAAAATCCTCAGCAAATGAAAGCACGCAAAGAACTGGTAACCTCTAACCGGTTTTTATTTGAAAATTTAACCAGACCAATTGACAAGGTATTTACCGCAACGGGCGGAAATAATGTTTACCCAAAGAATAAAGAAAAAATAGTAAAGGCGATCGGAAATATTCGTCACGGCTATTCGATTAAGAAGTGGATTCAAAACATCCAGGCAAATAAATATTATACCGATCCGAACGGGTTAGTCTTTTTTGAATGGGATAAAAACACCACCTACCCAACGATTAAATCAATCGGTTCGATATTCAACTATCAAACATCTGGCAGGGATGTTCAATGGGTTATCTTTAACTCAGAAACGACAGATAAGGGTATTCTATGGCGCGTGGTTGATGAGGTAAGCGATTATACATACAAACAAAATGGTGAATCATTCATTTTAATCAAAGAAAAAACATTCAAAAACCCATTTGGAAGATGCCCGGCTATTGTAAATTCGGACATAATGCACTTTGAGCTCAATAGGAAAGACTCACCCTTTGCGCCTGTAATTGAGTTGGCAGATCATTATCTAAGAACATCTTCGGTTAAAAACATCTACGAAAATTACCACGGTTACCCTATTTTTTGGGCTTACGGACAACCATGTAAGAGATGTCACGGTGAGGGAAGTATTCACGGAGAGGGAAGTTTATCTGGATTACAAATACCGGAAGTTTGTCCATCGTGCTCAGGAACTGGAAATACTTTAAAAAAAGATGTAACGGATATTATTGCACTTAAACCTCCATCCGATTCAAACGATCCAAAATTGGCCCCGGATATCGCAGGATACGTTCAGCCGGATTTAGAAACATGGCGCGAACAACGTGTAGAATTGGACTGGTTGTGGCAGTTAATGCACTTTACAACTTGGGGAACTTCTTATCAACGTGATCAACAAACAGCGACAGCTACCTATATCGATGCACAACCTGTCAATGAACGGTTAAGCCAGTTTTCAGAGGCGTTTGAGGATATGGAGCAAAAGATGACTGAACTGGTCGCATTGTTCTATATCAAATCAGCCAATGACATTTCGATAAACTGGGGAAAAAGGTTTATGATTGAATCCCCGGATACTATTTGGAAGAAATATCAATCTGCCCGGAAAGAAGGTGCGCCGAAAACCTCATTAGATTATTTATTGAATCAATTCTATCAGTCTGAATACGCCAATGACGTTGAGAGTTTAATTACATCAGTTAAACGGATTAAATTAGAGCCATTTATTCATCTCACCGAAACAGAAGTAAAGGACTTAGGAATAACCGGAAGGGACTTACTTTCTAAATTTTACTTTAACGACTGGGTTAAATCACTTGAAGACGGGTATATTTTCGTGACTGATCTAAAGAAATTACAAACAGAATTCGAATTATACATTACAGAGAAAGAAAAAAACGTAGAGATAGTTTACACCAGAAATTTAACAAATCAAAATCCATTACAAAATGAGCCTTTACAAAGAAGTATGTTCCCGCCATCAAATGGTGGGGGGCAGGGAGTTTAACACAGGATCAGTCGTTCGCACGGTATCCATTTCAGAACGTGATGCAAAAATCAACAATGAAATGGAAAAAGAGCACGGTTACCGCTACGAATTGATCGAAGAAGACAAAGAACCGACGGCGAAAGAGATACGAGCTGAACTTTTGGCAAAAGCCGAGCAACTTGGACTTACATTCAAAAAGAACATTTCGACAAGCGATTTACAAAAATTAATCGAAGAAAATACACCAGTCTCTTAATTGAGACTTTAACAATTAACAAGACAATGTTAAAAGAAACTACATTATCAGAATTAGCAAAACGGGCAGGAGTTTCGCTCGTGGAATTAAAAAAAGGTATCGAATCAGAGACAGAAGAAACCCTGTCGTTTGATACCGAAGGGGAGTTTATTACACACACCGAACTTGAATCAATCAAAGAACGCGCTGGCTCTGACTCTTATAAAGAGGGTAAAAAAGCCGGAGAAGAAATGTTTGGTAAAGAACTGAAGCGCATCGCTGGAATTGAAATTGAAGGTCGTAACGCAGAAAAAGTAATATCTGCAATCAAAACAGCCGCACTGGAAGAAGCAAAATTAGAGCCTACGAAACGTATTCAGGAACTTGAAGAAGACAAAAAGAAACTTCAAACATCGCTGACAGAAAAAGAAAACGAACTGAAGGCAGAGACTGAAAAATTTAATTCGCGTCTTAATGGAATTGAAATTGAATCGGTGATCAAAAATTCACTTCCCGATAAATTGGCAAATGGATTGACAAAAGAGCAGGCATACAAACTTTACAAGGCAGATAGGGAGTTCGCAAAAACAGCAGAGGGTATCGCGCTTCTCGATCCCGTAACGAAACAAGTCATTAAAGACAAAAAATTAAACCCCGTCTCTATCACCGACGACTTAAAGGAGTTCTTAAAACAATTCGGAGAAGTTCATGATGATGGACGCGGAGCTGGAGATGATTCAAGAAAAAGCAAAACAAACATTGAATCATTCACAAAACGCTCAGACGTTGAAGATTATTTCGAAAAAAATAATACACCACTTTCAGAGCAAGCCGGAATATTGGCCAAGGCAATGAAAAATGAGGGGTTCAAATTAAACGAGTAACTGTCAAGATGAAGACAGTCGCCTAGATGCTGGCAAACAATTATTAATTATTAAAAATTAACAAATGGCAAACAATGCTTTATCTCTTTTGACCACAGCTCAGGCGATGTTGCAAACAAAATATGCAGCCCCTGAGATGCGCCATAAGGATTATGCTATTACGCGAATCCTTTTGGAAAACACGGATGTCATGGTTCCCAACGTCATGGAACTAAAAACTTCCGATCAACGGGCTGTTGAGGCTTATGCTTTCATTAAGCCAACCAGCGATCCTGTTACTACCCGTCACGCTACAGGTGCGGCAACTGCTTCGGCTTTTGGTGACACCCAAAAAGTAGCCCTAACCTGGGCAACGAAAGGACAGTTGTTCAAAGCATCTTTGAAAATGGCTGATCGTAACTTTATGACTGCTGCCTCTATGTTGTCTAACCGTATGGAAGCAGCTTGGATTCACCTGCTCGACACCATCGAATTGACAAATGCCGCATGGTTGTCTACGAATAAATCACAGGTTCAGGCCGCCGCTGATGGCGAACTTGGTTCTTGGGATGCTATCAATTATGCTTGGAAAGTTGGACAGACAAATAAAAACTGGTTCTTTCAGTATATTCAGTCCATGATGGCTATTAACAACTATTCAGGCCGGATGGATTTCATCGCTGATCCGGTTGCTTTTGCTTTGTCTCAACAACTTGCTGCACAGGGAAGTTCAAACAGCACCAATACGTCATTTACGATTGGGGATTTGGATATTTCTCAATCCACCTCATTGGCTCCTGTTGCTGGTTATCAGGGTTATGGTTATATCATACCTGAAGATACAGTAGGCATGCTTACTTGGATTCCGAAAGCAAACCGCGAAAACAAAACAACCAGGTTGCAGACTTACACCACAATGAAAGACCCATTTGGATTGGGACTTGAAGGTGCACTGCATATTTACGAGGCCAAAGCTGACAACTCTGCCGCAGGTGGTGAACTTCAAGATGAGAACATCGAGTATGAATTGACTATTGACATAGCAGGCGTTAAGGCTCCGCTGTCAGTAACCAATGAAACTACTATCTTCCAAGCCGCTCTATTAACCGCTGCTAATTAATTTAAGATGAAAAAGTTTTTAGCGATTCTCATGCTGGTATTTGTAGCATTTATCAGCAATGCGCAGACGGTTACCTATTACCCAATGCAGTTGAGCGACACAAAGTTTGTCAGTTCAGGTACTTATGTGCTCACCAATACGACAGTAAGAAATTTTGTGCTCGAAACATCGAAACAGGTTCCGACAACTCAGGATTTCTATGTTAAGTTGGATTCATTGGCCGGCAATCATACCAATGTAGCAGTGGCCTTATATGGTGCTAAGTTTTCAGATACGGCATACGATCAGATCGGATCGACTGTTAACTGGAAGGGCACTACAAAGGACACTACTATCGTGGTCAGTAACGCAACGGCAAATAGGTATAATTACTTCAAATGGGTGCTAACCGGAACCGGGACTGGCACAACTACCGTCACAAAGCAACAACTGAAACTATATTTAGAGCATTAAGATGATTGCATGGGATAAGATATTGAGCGAAATGATTGGTATAGTTGGTTGGAGACAATCAACCATTACAGGTGATGTGGTAATTGATGCTAATAATCTGGCGAGTTCGTCTGGGCTATATGTTCAGGGGGCACATCCGCAGGTTACAGTCAAGAACATAAAGTCAACACAGGAAGATAAGACTATCACAGACGCAAATATGAATATAGTATTGGCGAATCTGGTTAAAGATGGTATTTCTAATGTGCTGAATCATGTATTTCCTGCATCTGATATTTTCGCGAATAATCTTCTTTATAAGCATGAGTCTGATTTTTCAACTCCACTAACTCAGTTTAATGGGTTTGTCGGGTATGAGATCAATACGGCTTACAAAAAAGACATTATATCTATCCTTAATAAGATCATCTTACAGTTCAATGGTTCAGGAAATGTAAAATTACTTTTGTTTAACTCAGGGGTTAAGGCACCCATCCAAACCAAAACAGTCGCAGTAACGGCAGATACAAACATAACTGCCGTACTCGACTGGATTTTGGGTTATGTTACTGCTCCGGCGGGTAAGTACTATTTAGGTTACCTAACTACTGGAATGACTATTTATCCTTATAACAGGGTATTTAGTTGGGCAAATATTCAGCATCATTTTAATTCCGTGGTTTTCGTTCCTATTTATGTCCCTAACTGGACGTCAGAAACATTGTTCGATATTAAAACAATCGAATATCGTGCGGAAACTTTCGGGATGAATTTTGATGTGACAATCGCCCGTGATTATTCAAATGTAATTTTGCAAAATAAAGATAGGTTCGCTAAGGCTATTCAATTGTCAACTGCCGTACAGGCACTCTCGTTGATGACTACGACCGGAAGGATTAATCCTGAAGAGCGGGTTATTATGAGCACACTTGGACAAAAAGTTATAATTGATTCCCCGGCAACCTATAACCTATATTCAAGTCTTGAAAAAGAATTGAAGTCGTTAGTATCACTTTTCGGACAAAAGCAAATAACAACCGCAACACTTCGATGAGCAAAGGAATTGACATACCAATTGACGCGCTTATTACGCAATTAACCGCAGGGCTTTGGACAACGAATAATTGTCAGTTCTATGGTCGCGTGTTTCGTAATGAGTTCAATGGTAAGATTCAACCTCTTTATTACATCAGTGCGGAAGAGTCGGTTGATCCATTAAAGGACGACCGTAAAGACGCTCAGTGTTTCGTTGATGTTATGCCAGTTAGGAAAATGTATGCGGATGTCATTGAGGCCGAAGTGAGACTGCTGTTTATGGTCAACCTCTCGGCTCTTTATCCCGGACTGTCACGCACCGAAAGCATCGAACAGGTTATGCAGGATGTCACTGCCGAACTGATGCAATCACAGTTTGACCTGATACAAATGGTTAGTGGATATACGGCTTTTGATGATTATATCTGGAAAGAGGATACTTCTACCGACGTTGGCTTAGACCATGTTTTTAGATTCGATTTAAAATTAACGTATTGTAATACTGATAATTAATTATGGCAACATTCAGATTTAGCGGAAACGGGGCAAGCAAGGCACTCCTTCAGGATGTGAAAGGCTTGATCATCGTTAATAAAAATACTACCCAAACCGTTGCGGCTGCAAAAACACTGGCAGGTTGGCAAGCTCTGATTAATCCGGCAACTACCGCGGCAATCAGTGGCACTTATATTGATATTGCACGTGGGTTTGAGAGTAAGACAAAGGCGGCCGAGATGGTCACCTCTAATACGGGCTTTGAGGAAAAGACGAAAGACTTTCCACCTCAATTCATTGCATATGGCAATATCTCTTATGCCGACTATATGACATGGTTTGGCGTGGATGGCAAAGAGTTTGATTTTGTCCCTGTCCTTCAGGACGGTAAACTGTTAACCCCGCTTACCTCGGCTGGTTTGCAGATCGGTTTCTGTGGTCGGTTGATCATCACAAATTTTGACCTTCCAAAAGCTGGTGGTGCAGAGAAAGCTAAATACAGCGAGTTTACGGTTGTGTTCGATGATGTTGACCAGATGAAAAACTTTCAGGTGTTGACACCAAATTTCACCCGCAAAGAATTGGAAGCACAAGTGCCTGTTGGCGTTAACCTTGAGGTTATCACGGCTTATAACGTCGCTGACGGGACAGTAGTTTTAAAAGCTACACACCGGGTAACAGGGCAACCGTACGCAGGATTTACGACTGCTGCACAGTTTGAAATTGTCTCACTCTCAAATGATACAGCAGGAGCAGCAACGGCTATTGTGGCAACCTCGGCAAATTTGGGTCTTTATACGGTTACTTTCCTGAACGGTGTTGCAAAACTTACCGGGTCATTTGAGGTACAAGCCAATTCAGTGGCCGCTACGCACATCACTTATTTGTCCAACGTCCTTAATATTGTGATCTGATGAAGTTCGGAAACGTAGATATTAACGAGACAATTAACTGGTCTGGATGGAGTTGGAAGGACTTCTTACAGTTCTATGACAATTCACTAAAAGGCCATGCGACAGAGACACCCGAAGAGATTGCTAAAGTTCTTGGGGTAAAGGTTCCTGTACAGAAACCAAAGCCGGAAACGGTTTAATTTAAAATAGGGTGGGTATTGATTTATTCACCCATTTTTTTGATATGAATTAAAACGAAATAAAATGAATCAGATTACACAAAGTTTTATTGAAGATTCTGGAATTAAGCGAATAGATAAAGATTGGCTGGGTATATCGAAACATATTCGAATATTCCTTAGAGAAGGTGAAGATTGTACCCCTCCTGAATTACTGATAAAAATAATCGTTGCAGCTAAGAAAGCAAGAAGTTTGGAAATATTCAATTTGATTTCCGGCGAGAGCCATGAACAGAATCCTTGACATACAAAAGAGAAGCAATCAATATCTGGCAGCATTCAAAGAGAATGTGATCCGGGTGATTGAATCAAATGAGAAACTCATGTTAA
>JAEHJW020003933.1_pt3 | contig 15040 bp, 27 predicted proteins | sample 9271431 | NCBI WGS metagenome assembly JAEHJW02
CCGGATTCGTAGCATCGCTTACAGATTGTTGTCACAGCCATCCTTCTTGTTGCCAATGCAAAATGGCCTTTAGAACGGTACGCAGAAGAAAGTCAAGCGTGCCATCATTGTTAATGCCAAAGTCGGGCTCAAACTCCAATCTCTCTGAAGCGTGCGCGTTTGCCGGTCCAACGCCGGGTCGGTCCACTCGAACGACAAACCCGCCAGCGTCCTTGATGGCTTTGGCCTCGTTAGCAAAACGAACATCAGGAATAATGCGCCCGTGATACATCTCACCGCCGTGTTGGGGGAACTGGTCAAACAAATTGTCAATCCAAAAATTCTCCCCAAAAATGTCACGGCCACCCTCGGTGCCCAAACGCTGAAGCATTTCACGAACTTGAGGGAACTTGCGCTTTGCTGCGTCCCATCCAATTGTGTCCACGTTTCGTTGAAGCGAAGCCTCATCTGCCCCTGTGATGTCGGGGTTGATTGCGTACAACATGTGGCGCATCGTGTCGGCAAAATGCTCTACCGGATAGTCAAGAATGTCGCTCAACATTTGACCAACGGTGTCTTTGCCTGAACCGGCATACCCAGCAATTCCGATAGGTATTTCTCGAAAGAAACCCTCCCGTGCCCCGCCGTCGTAATGGAGCAATTGAGCCCCTACCTTTCGGGCAAACTTTCGTTCAAGCAGTGCGCCGGTTGACTGGTGTGCGTTTGAAAGAAAACAAACAGCGTCCACTTCACAAATGGCTCGGTAGTCGCGACGCATTGCAGCCAAACGCTGCTCTTCTGTAAAAACCGTCTCGGTTTTTTCGTCAAAACCTTCTTCGCGGTCAAGCTGAGCCGGGCTAATGACTTCGTGGCCTTTGTTTTCCAAAACCTTCTGGGCTTTGTCAAATAACGGAAACCCCCATTCAGGAAGGCCACTCATTTTTCCTGCCAAATAGATTTTCATTTAATCCCATTTCTGTTATTGTTGTGTTGCGGTTGGACGGGGACGGTTCCCCTGCTGGGCTCATAATCCGGCGAGACGGGTTCGACCCCCGAAACCGCCACCAGTTGCCTTACAACCCATTCCACTACCGGAACGGCGACGGCGTTTCCCATCTGCTTATAGCGCGACGAATCGGCCTGAGGCTCTAGCCCTTTCTTGCCAATCCGTTGAGCCGTCCAGCCGTCGGGGAAACCTTGTAAACGTTCACACTCAAGAGGTGTGAGTCTACGAACGGAGTCATTTTGTTCCACGATGTTAAAGCTGCGAAAACCAAATGACGACGGGTCATTGCTTGCCGTTAGGGTGTTTGCCAGGAACGGTACGTTGTTTCCACCCGTTCCCCAATGGCTTGTAATTGTCGGAGCCACATCCGTAAGGGTCTCTATACGGTCGCCGGTTCGTCTGGGCTCATAATAGAGAACCTGATTATTGGCCGTCGCCAACGTCAAAGACTTATCTTCGCTTAACAATGGACCCTTGCCCCCTCCGCTTTTCCCTTCCCTCATGGTGAGAAGAGTCGGAACAAGCACCGTAGCCCTAGCGTCCCCAGTGTTGTCCATGACGTTAAGGGTCGGAGCTACGGCTTGAGGTTGCCACTGCTCGGGTGGAAGGTTGCCGTCTGGGTCTCTCGCTCCGCTCCTGACAGTCTTGACGTAAGCGCCTCTCTCAGTCTTTTCGGCAGAGTCGCCCCTCGCGCTTCGCTTCTTCGGAGTATCCCAGCGCACGCTATCGAAGAGAGCAAGTATTTCGCTAGGTGTTCCCCCGTCGTCTCCAAAACGTCCGACAATGAACACTCTTCTGCGTCTCTGGGGGACTCCGAAGAATTGAGCGTCAAGCACACGCCAGGCGAGGCCATACCCGAGTTCGACCAACGAGGAGACGACGATTCCCATGTCTCGCCCTCCGTTAGACGATAAAAGACCGGGGACGTTTTCAAGGATGAACCAATCTGGTTTGAGTTCATCGAGGAGTCGCACAATCTCAAAAAACAGGCCGGAGCGTTCGCCACCCAATCCGGCGCGACGGCCAGCGATTGAGAGGTCTTGACACGGAAAACCTCCGGTGACAATTCCTCCCCGAGGTTGAAACCCGGCTGATAGTAGGTCACTTCCACTCACTTTCGTTACGTCCTCAAACAACCTTGAATTGGGAAATCTGTGGGCCAGCACTCCTCGTGCGTTTTTGTCAATCTCCACTGAGGCCACCACATCTACCCCGGAACGCTCTAGGGCCAGGTCAAACCCCCCGACCCCGGCAAACAACGACACTGCCGTTACCATGACGCAAACGTCCAGGGGTTAAGCATGCTCTCAAACTGGTCCCACGACTGAGGAGAAATCACGATTCCAGGCACATTGTCGCACGGTAGAAAAACCGGAATACGGTGAAGAAAAGAAACTTTCACCATGTCGCATGTTCCCGCGCCCCCCTTGAATGCGACCACCTTGTCAGCCCCAAGCGAGGCCATGAAACGATTGCGAATCGGACCGGCACCAAGTCCATACAAATCCCATTTGGCCTTGTGCGTTTCTACATCGCGCCCGTGAGATTCGGCCCATGCTTTCGCGAGCGAATCAGCCCCAGGCGCTCCCCCTGTGACAATCACATCTCCCTCATCTGTCACCGCTGACAGCACCAAATCAACCAAGGGTTGACGAGAGTAGTTTCTGCCTCCGCAAACAATAATCCGCTTGGTCATTGACACGCCTCGCATTGTGCCCCGTCTTGGTGGGCTTTCTTCACGGCCCACCACACCTCGTAAGGAGCTTCCACAGGGAGAGCATCGCCACTGTGACCCAACCCCCTCACACAATCGGCGTGGCGGTCGCAAATTCCAGGTCGCAATGCGTTTAACACAGAACTGTGGTCAAAACCAGTCTGTCTGCCAATGTCGGAGTAAGAGTAGCCTCCGAAACGCAACGTGGCCCACAGCAAATGACGTGCCCTTTTGACAGCATCAACGCGAGAAGGGCTAATAATTTGGCTGGTTGGAATGCCAGACAATTGGCTGACCAAAAGCAAGACGCAATTCACTTTGGGCCTACCTCGCGTGAGGTAATTCCTTGACACTACGAAATCTTCTTCGCTCATCTTTCTCCCGTACGCTTCACACCCTGTCTGGGAACAATCTCCGCAACACAAGTCACACGCATTAACGTCATCCGATTTCATGGTTTGGTCTCTCAAAATTCTCTGGCTCACAACCCCCCTCACACACCCACTGAGTCATGGGCCAATCACGCTCGTCATCCCATCCATCAACGGGTCCAACGTGTTCCTTCTCACAACCGCAGAATTCACAAACGTAAGGGCTCATTCCATTTCTTTCGGGTGATAAATCTCTGAGTGTTGACTGCCGTATCCGCTGTTGTCACGAATGCTCGTGCATTCATCGCAGTATGTGTAAGGGTCGTCATCTACATCAGATGTAACCGGCGTAAGAACTCCAAGTCCACCCCACCCGGAAGTTGAGACAGAAAAAGTAACCTCAAACTGCGGAAGGGTCTTGTCCCCCCAGAACCAAAGTTCTGGTTCACCATCATTGTCAAACCACTCTTTGACGTTGCACCACTCAACCTGTTCGGGTGGCTCGCCGTCAGGCCCTTCAGGGTTGTGGCATGGGGCGCTCAGGGGCTCAGTGCAAATGAACTGCCACCTAACAAGGGACTCATCGGTGATGGTGGGCTGTAGGTAGTGAGGCATTATCGTTCCCTCCCCTGTGCGTAAAGAGTGTGGAACGTCCAACCGCCCCAGGCCAGCAGAAGAGCGAGGTAGGGGGTCATACCTTCTCCTCTCGGATAAACATGTCATTGACCCAGTACGCCTTGTAGCCGTTAGGCCACTCAACAGCCGGGAGCCCCCCGTCTCGGTGAAGTAGGCCATTGACCCAGTACGCCTTTGAGCCATCGGTCCACTCAACTGCCGGGAGCCCATCGTCGCGGTGGCGCTGGCCGTTGACCCAGTACGCTCTGTAGCCATCGGCCCGCTCAACGGCCGGGAGGCCCCCGTCGCGGTGGCGTAATCCGTTGACCCAGTATTCCTTGTAGCCGTCGGCATACTCTACAGCCGGAAGCCCTCCGTCTCGGTGTAGTTGGTGGGCTGAGTTGTAGTAGCGGGTGCCGAACCACTCGGTCACGGAGTAGCACCAGTTAGGTAGTTCGGTTCTGGTCATGGCTCCTCCCTTCTGATGAACACGCCGTTGACGTAGTACGCTCTGTAGCCGTCGGCGTCCTCGATAGCCGGGAGACCCCCTTCGCGGTGGAGTTCATCGTTGACGTAGTACTCCTTCGTGCCATCGGCCCACTCAACGGCCGGGAGCCCCCCGTCGCGGTGTAACTGGCCGGCTGAGTTGTAGTGGAAGGTGGCGCCGAACTTGTCGGTCTCGACGTAACTGCCGTCGGGGTTGATGGTTCTGGTCACGCCTGCTCCTCTCTTTGCTTTTTCGCTTCAATGACCTCGGGGTCTTTGTTCCATTCGGCCTCGCTGACTCGATGTCCCCTTAGCCAGTATTCGCAATAGCCACGGGCGGTGACGGTAGCGGGGCCGTTAATGTTGTGAAGTTGGTCGTGGACTAAGTACGCCTTGTAGCCGTCGGCCTCCTCGTAGGCCGGGAGCCCGCCGTCGCGGTGGCGTTGATTGTTGACCCAGTACTCCTTCGTCCCGTCGGCGTACTCGATAGCCGGGAGACCGCCGTCGCGATGGCGTTGGCCGGCTGAGTTGTAGTGGAAGGTGGCGCCGAACTTGTCGGTCTCGACGTAACTGCCGTCGGGGTTGATGGTTCTGGTCATGGCTCCTCCCTTCTGATGAACACGCCGTTGACGTAGTACGCTCTGTAGCCATCGGCCCGCTCGACAGCCGGGAGGCCCCCGTCGCGGTGGCATTGGCCGTTGAAGTAGTACCATCTTGAGCCATCGGCCCACTCAACGGCCGGGAGCCCCCCGTCGCGGTGGCGTAATCCGTTGACCCAGTATTCCTTGTAGCCGTCGGCATACTCTACAGCCGGAAGCCCTCCGTCTCGGTGTAGTTGGTGGGCTGAGTTGTAGTAGCGGGTGCCGAACCACTCGGTCACGGAGTAGCACCAGTTAGGTAGTTCAGTTCTGGTCATGCCTTCTCCCTTCGGATAAACACGTCGTTGACCCAGTACGACTTCGTGCCGTCGTACCCTTCGACCGCCGGGAGGCCACCGTCCCGGTGGCGCTGGCCGTTGACGTAGTACGCCTTTGAGCCGTCAACATACTCAATGGCCGGGAGACCGCCGTCGCGGTGAGGTTCACCATCTGAGTTGTAGTAATAGGTGCCGTACTTGTCGGTCTCAACGTAACTTCCGTCGGGGTTGTAAGTTCTCACGCTTCCTCGCTCTGAATGCTGTAAATCTTGCAAAGAGCCCACCGAACAAACACTTTGCGCCCAAAAACGTAAGCATCGCTCAGGTAAGACGCAGGCTCAGGCAAACCCTCAAGCCACACCCGATTGACCTCAAGCCAATCACTGTCGTAGGCCCAGTCGTGCGTCATCAGCGCAGCCTTAGCCAAAGGTACAAACCCGCTGACGAACTCCGCCACAGTTGTCAAGTTGACATCTTCAATGTTCAATTCTCTCTTCACAAGAGGAATGAAAATTGTGTCAATCGAATCTGCCTGAACGACTCGCAACAAATCAACTGCAAAGTTAAACGCATCCATCTTTCGTCCTGTCAGTTCAAGGGAGCCTAGAAAGGCTCTTCGTCAAAAGCGTAAGACGGCGAGGCGCTCTTGGGAGCCCCAGCGTTGGCTTTCACAAACTGTGTGGTGCCAAAGCGCAAATCATGGCCCAAGGCATCAGCTATCAGTTCCAGAACCCGGCGCGTGTTGCCGTCTCGACCCTCGTATGAGCGCTCTTGAAGAGTCCCAAACACAATGACTCGCTCGCCCTTCTTGAGCGACGACGCGCAGTGTTCAGCCAAATCTGCCCACGCGACGACGTTCATGAACGAGGGGAAGTCCTCCCACTCTTGGGTTTGCCGATTCTTTCTGCGATTGTTGACCGCAACTGCGAACGATGTCACAGCCTTGCCACTGTCGCTGAACTTGAGTTCAGGGTCGCGGGTCAAGTTCCCCACGATGGTTGTTGAAGTTTCCATGATGTCCTTTCTTGTTGGTGTGTCTTATGGTACATGCAAGTACCTTGCAACGCAAGTCTTACTTGAGATTTTTCTTTCGGGGTGCCAAGCGAGCCTGGTTCCGTGAAATGCGCCCCAATTGTTCCTCCTCATCGGACCGGTCAACAACCTGAATGGATGCACCGGTCCAGTGACCGTCACGGGCGTAGAGTTTCTCAGCCCAAATTTCACTTACGAGGGCATCGTCTCGAATCAAACCCGAATCCGTAAGCGAATCCAGAACCGAGCGAATCAATTTGTCAAGGTCGGGACGCGACGAATGCAACACCCGATGAGGTGACGAGGACGGAAGGGGAAGGTAAAAACAAATCTTCACCCTCACCGGCCCACTGAATGACGTGACACCCCTCACAGCGTCGGCCCTTTGCGCCACAGCAGACCTCCACGCTGCGTGCTTAGCCCTGCCGGACGCGCTTGACCCGTCCACAACCACAGCACGATTGTTGCGAACAAACGCGCTTTTGGAGCCTTGAGGTGCAGGGATGCCGATGACATCAAACATCACGGTTTCAGGGCCAGACCCAACAAATTTGAACGTTCCGTCATCAACCACGGTGAACGTCCTCGCCACGGTCAATGGGCACCAACGTCATCTTGGTTCGACCCGTTGACCACCTCCAACGTTTCTGTTGCTCTCGGTTAGCGCGTCGGCACTCGTCACATCGACAGCGGTAGTTTCGGTACCCGGTCAAGTGGCTGGCGCTTTCTGGCTTGATGCAACCCATTTCATTCCTTCCCTGGCACGCAGAACCAGATGCTTGCTTTTCTCTTGCTTTTGGTCGGGCGCTTGCCCGCCGTTGTGATTCGTCCAGCCCGGTAGAGCTCCACCAGACGTGGGCGAACGGTGTCTCCCTTAATTCCTGTCACGTCGGACAACTCTTCGGCTGTGAGGCCCATTGAGGCACCACGGATGGCCTTGTAGACCTTCTCGCGCAAAGTGTCAATGGTCTTGTCAATGGACTCGGCAGCCTCTCGTGAAGTCTCGGAATGAGGTTGGTAGGGGGCGCTAGGCATTTGTGTCCAACTCCTCCAATAACAGACAGCACTCTTCCAAGGTCAATTCGCGAAGGCTTGACACCTCGCGCCCGCACACGTTGTTGACCCACGGGCCACGTTCAGCCTGAGGAATTTTCTGAAACATTGCGTGTTGTCGAATCTCAGTAATGAGAGCCATCAACTTTTCATCAACCGTCTCTTCAACTCCATTGCCACTGGCCCTCGTCCCTTTCCTCACTGGCTTAGACGTAGTGGCCTGTGACTCAGACTGAGACTCGTCAACCACTTGCTTTTCGTCATTGCCAAGAGACACCGGAATCGGGGAATGCTCCTGAACATCGCCGTCCTGAACATCTTCCCCTTGAGGCATAACAAGAGTGCGACCAACCAACATGTCGGTCATGCCCTTGTTGTAAAGGCTCAAGCCAAACTGGTCACCCAAGCCAAACGCAGCGCAACGCTTCAACGCCGTCGAAATGGCTGTCGTCATTGCGAGGTGATGAGCATCGCCACGGGTCGGTTGGTTAACAGCGTCTCCGCCTGCACCGTTTGAATAGCGACCAATCACATTGCCCTGAGGGTCCTTGACAAGAAGCGTGATGGACGCTGTGTAACCCACAGTCCACACCCGGTATTCCCGACCATCCCTCTTGCGCATTTCAAATTCCTCAAAAGCCAATCGGTATTCGCAGTTCTCGGTCTCCCAACCACCAAACCCAAAGATTCGAGTGAGGTGGGCAGCCACGTCAAATGCCGGGACGTGACTCTGACCGTTGGCCTGAAGAACTCGCTTCTTGTTGATTGGTTTGAGGAGCGCCTCAACCTGCTTTTGGGTAAAACCCATCATTCCTCCGTTTCAGTCTTGCGCCGAATAAGCGCACTTTCGGTAATGCGAACGTAGCCAGAGCCATCCTGAACACACAGCGAGCGATAGGGGCAATAACCGCACTGCCAGTTGCTACCCTCGGGCTCAATTTCCTTGTTGTGAAAGCCATCAAAAACGCCGTGGGCCTCCACCAATGACGTGTCAGCGACCCAGCGTGGAGGCAAATTGCCCATCGTAATAACGTCGTAGGCAATAGCGAGTCGGTCAATCTCCGACTTAACCAACGGCTCAAACTCCTCACGGGTGAAGGTCTCTTCAACGCAAAAAATCTCGTAATCGTCAGCGTCAATTGACTCAGCCATCCCGACCGACAACACCTCGGTTGTAACCACACCAACAATGATGTGGTTAACGGGAAGAAGTGCGTAAGTGAGCTCAATCCCAAGAGCGTTCATGCCTGCTTGAACCAGCGCCTCAATGGGTGCGCCCTTTGGCTCAATACGCTTGGCTTTGCCAAAATTCCGTTGAACGCCAACGGCCATATTGAACGCAAATGAACTCTTGAGTTTGTTCTCGTAGACGACAAAACCCTCGTATTCATCAAGCCAGCCAAACCAGTCGGCACTACCACTCAGGAACTCGTTGAGTTGACTCGGTACCTCGGCCCTTCCCCCAAATTTCTCAATCTGCGCGTTGGCCTGGGCCTCACCAAAGATGGTCCCCACGCCTGCCTGGACGACACGCCCTGGTGTTGGCTTCTCTGTGTATTCAGCCTCAAACCAATCGTAGGCAGCGCGTCGGGTGCAACCCAACGCACCCGAATATCGAAAAACAGTCCCAAACGCTGTCGGCTTAGGAACTAGGGATTCCTTAGCCCATTTCTCTGCGACCGCTCCGGCCATGAGCGGAATTTTGTTGATAGCCATTCACCCTCCTTTTTAGGTAACACCACGATACACGACGGTATCGCTCGTGTCAAGTACCTAATCAGGCGTGCTGAGCTCCAAGCCAGTAAGCAATGCGAGCGGGCTCCGTGCGAACAGCAAGTCGGTCACCCATAAAACCAAGAGGCGCAGCACAGAGCATGGTCCGCGCCGAGCAAATGAGATGGTCGCCAATGGACCCAGCAACGTTGGTGCCGAGCGCGTCGTCAACGGCAATGGGAAGGTACTCAAACCACCCGTAATCAAGGCCCGACATGGCATCATCGAACTGAGAAAACGCCAGACGTTGCTCAGGCGTGGCCTCAGTAAACGACACGACGGCGTACAGTCGGTGAGCGTAGTTAGCGAGGGGCCGACGCTCTAAACCCTTAAACCCCATTTCAGACACCACTGGGGCGGTCCCGTCATCAACGCGAATGTTTGCCGAATGTCCGCACCAGGTATAGCCACGCAATTCAGGGCTACGAAGTGTGATGACCTTTTCCAAATCCTCAATAATCGTCGACGCAAACGTGCCGTGGTCAACGAGAAGGATGTCACCGTTCAAGGGGTCCGTGCATTCTTCACCTGGGCCGTACCACCGGATTGAGTGCGGTGGCACAACTGGGGTGAAGAATGCACGTTCCCCCATCGTTCAGGCCGGAGTCGACGAAGAGACGACTGGGGTAGCGAACACCGTGGCGCTCGGGGTGGGGATTGCCTGAGCGACGGTTCCACTCTGGGCGGTGGGAACGGGGGGGTTCGTCACAGCGTCCAGTTTGGCCTGTACGGATGCATATTCTGCCAGTACCGTTTGGTAGGCAGTTTGAAGTTGAGCCTTGGCCGAGGCAGGAAACTGAGGCGCTCCAATAAGACCTAGGAAACCGCCGACCCACGGAAACTGCGACTCCAAAGCGCGGAACACGATGCCAAGTCCGGCACCGGCGATGGAACCGATGATGACAGAATCGTTCACGTTGACGTGAAAGCCGAATCGAGAAAGCAACCCAATGAGGGCGCTGGTGAGAAACGAGACGAGAAACCGCCAAATGTCCTTGAGGGCGCTGGGGGATGTGTTCATGATTGCTCCTTAACTGATGATTTTTGTGGTTCTGGTGCTGGCGTGTCTTTCAGCGAGCGAATCTCATTGACAATAAGTCTCACTGCGTCTCCCAACCCCCCAGCGGTGTCAACTTTCAGTTGGTCAATGATGGTTTCGGTGTGTTGCTCTGTCAGAATAGCACGATGGTCACCCGCCTGGGCTTGAACATTCTGACCAACCATGATGACTGACAACAACACCAACTGAAGAAACGTCTGGGCGAACCATTGGACAAATCCTGAGCCACCCGGTCGCAACGCAGCCGGAAGCCCCGACAAAGCCAGCAAGGAAAAGGCGTAAGCGCACGCCATCGTGCCGATGCCGGAAGTCAAAGCAACAGCCAATTTTGCGTTGAATCCCTCAACCTTTTTGATGTCCGCCTTCAGGGTCCGAATCGAAACGGCGCGGGCGACGTGATGATGAGATTCAGTAGACATCTAAGGCTCCCAACGTCGGCGTGTTGGGTGCGGAGTAACCGCACACTGGGCACAAACTATCACCGTCAGTTTCGGACCCGCACCCGTAACAGTAAAAACGTACGTCGTCGCTCACCACCCCTCCCTCTTTCTATCCATCACGGCAATGCCCGTATGGAAACTGGGGCCGTGTTCAGGGGTAGTCACCCAGAACGCTTGTAGCGGCGGCTCAAACCCAAAATTGTTTGTGAAAGCGTACTCGTCGTAGCCTTTCAGCGACCCGTTGACAATCAAACCGGGAAGGGTAAGGTACTGGTGGAAGTGGCCGAGAATCATGGTGTCGTAGACCATGTGCGAGCCAATACTTACGTTCCGTCGAAGCTTGCGGTAGTTACCCAGCGACAGCGGAGTCATGATGCCGGAAATGCCGGAACCGCCTCTGAATTGGTCTCCGTGCGTAGAAAGAAATCTGTGATTGTATTGGGCGACAATGCCGTCGTCAGACTCAGGAATGTCAAATGTGATGCGCTTGTCGCCAGACAACTCGCGCTGAACGACGCGCATAAACAACCAGTCAAAACTCTCTTTGACCCTCCCCTTCGCAGGTGTCTTGCGCGACGTGCGAGTGTGATTCCCACGGCGAGCGCTGACGTGTAACTTGCCGTAACCGTCGGCAATCGTCTTGAAAAAAGCCACCACCGGGTCCAACATGAACTCAAAAGTGGCAAGCGTACTAAGCTCGTTTGACTTGGAGAGTTCCTCATGGATGTCGCCACTGAACCCGTCGCCGTTCCACCAAACATGGGCACCGTCATACTTCAGGTAACCCAAATGGTCAAGCCCCAGCGACACAAATTTTTCAGCATGGTTGCGTAAACGTAGGCACGCGATTTTCAGATTGTACGCATTGGAGTCTTGGATTTCCTCAGGGCGCACCACCTCCCCGAAATGCTGGTCACTGCTGACGGTATTGGCGATGCCTCTGTAGCCCTTTTTGGCTGACGTGCGAGGCCACGGGTCAGCGTTACTACTTAGCGCGTCAATAGAAGTCACCAGGTCAAAACGCTTTTGGAAATCTTCTAGTGCTTTGGAAACTTTTTCGGCCTTACGCAAAGCCTCGTCGCGTTGAGCCTTCATGACCGCAACCTTGTCGGGTTTTTGCTCCGCGAAATCCGAAAGGTCGGGGAGAGTGCTTTTACTCACAGGCACAGCCTTTGCGTCGATGGCGACCAATGGTTGACTCGCGGACCGTTATGCCGGACCACTTGCTGAGAACCGACGAAATGGCTCTGTGCGTGATGTCCATTGACGACAACGCAGCGACGGCTTTCTCGCGCTGGTCGGGCTTAAGCGCATCAAGCACCTTGCCCACTGTGCATCTTTGCCGAAATGTCACTCCTGTAGGGAAGTCCGACAAGTCAACTTTAGGTTTTACGGTTGGCACGTTCGGGGTGTCCTCCGTTGTCGTTAGTCAGCGTCAGTTGAAAGATGGGCCAATACCTCGTCCAGACGGCTTAATACTTTGTGAACGTCCTCTTGAAGTTGCGACAACTGGACCGGGGCCGGTATCAGTTCAGGCGTGATTCCTGTGATGGCTTTCGCGCCTGTGAACCACAGCAACATGGACTGACGCACTCGTCGCGCTTCACGTGCCTTCTTGGACAATGGGTAGATGAACGCTGCGTAGATGGCAGCGACGGCTGAGCCGACCGCACCTGCCGTCTCAGGGCCGTTGAGTCCCGACGGGTTGCCCACGGCTACCCTTTCTTGCGCGTGCCGAAAGACTTGGGAGCCCATAGGCGCTCATCAATGACTGGGGCCGTCCCGATGGCCTTAAACCACTTGCCGTTCCATCCGAACACCTGCCAACCGTTTGCGCGAGCAACCCCGGCTTCAACTGCACTGACACGCACAAACCCCAATCGGCGCACAAGAGCCTGAGTCGGAGAAATGGCGTATCCGGCTGGGAAATAAACCTTTGGTGCAAGCAAAGGAAACGTCAGGAAACGTTGAGGTTCTCGACCGTCAACCGGGTAACCCAACGACGGGCCTTCAGGGGGGCTAACCCACACAAAGGAGGGGTCTCCCTGTTGCCCCATTGACACAGTAAGCAAATCGTTGCCTCGGCGCATAACCACAAGAGCGGTGTGCCAACCAGTACCGGGTCCGTAGACCACAGCGTCGCCAGGTACAACGGCAGAACGATTGAGGTTGATGCCCGCAGCCAACTCCGTGCCCGTGTACCCCTCAGGGTCGTTGTACCCCAAACGGTAGGGGTCGGGAGCGCCAGCCCAGTTGAAATAGTTACGAATGGTGGCAGAACAATCGCCAACGTAGGGAAGAATCCCACGCTTGTTCAAGTTCGCATACCGATTTGGTCCCTCAGAGTAGAAACAATCGGCACGGTGTTCCTGAAGCCACAAAGACCACGCGATAATGGCCGGGCGAGCGCTGTGCAACATCCGTCATCCTTCCTGGTGCGAAGCGCGATTGAACCTTCAACCCTTCTACAAGGTAGAGAGTAGCGTATTCAGGGAAGGGGGAAGCGCATCAATAAAGTCTTTTCATTTTCAGTTGGGTGACGGAAACCCCTGACGGCGCGTGCTGGCACGTTAACCCACTGGTCGAAGGGTACGCTTCAAGGTACACGGGCGCACCCGATGCAAGGGTGGCAAAAGCGGTAATTTGTTTCGTGTTCATACCGCCTGGCGGAAGCTGAATAAACCCCATAATGTACGACCCGGTGGATGAGTTGGCTATAGGGCCAATCAAAAATTCGGCGAACTGAGACGAACCGTTGGAGTTGTAGACCTCCAAGTTTCCCGTGATTTCGTAGTACCCAGCCGACGGCGCATTTAGGACCAACACAGATGTCCACGTACCCGTCGCAAGGGGAACGTCCGAGACAAGAGTTGACATAGCAGTCTGAAGAATGGGTTGACCCGTGGAATTGCCGGTCCCCCCGTTTGCGACGGGAAGAACCCCGGAAACCCCCGACGACAACGGCAACGCTGTCCCGTTTGCCAAGTTAATTGAGGAAGGGGTACCAAGAGCGCGAGAATTGTAATTTGAAGAAAACTGGGTTGTAACGGGACCAAGCGCCACAAGTTGTGAACCGTAGAACTCGCACACCACACGGTCACCCACGGCGGGAATGTAACTGGTAATGCGAACAGCTGGCACCGCAGTCAAGGAACTGTCCGTCAAGAGTTCAAGCGGAGAAACGCTGGTAACGGTCGCCAAGATTTTTGAGTTTGCAATTTCAGATTTTGCCACCGACGACGCGACACGCCTAATGGCCCTGACAAGACGTTGAGTTGAAATTAAAGGATGGTCGGTATCGTTCATGGCAATTCTTCTGAGATTTCGGGGGTGAGGGATTCTACGCCGTCAACATCTCGCTTGACGGTGTAACCAGAGTTTCCATACCTTAAAACGCGCCTAAAGAGCCCTCCGTTGGGATAAAACGCACCAAGACCGAAAGCGCCCGCGCCAAGGCCAGCACCAACACCGCTTGTGCCACCACCAGAACTTGAACCTACCGAATACCCACCAGTCGCAGGGTTGTAAGTGATGGCTGTCGTTGACGTGGGAGCATACGCAGCGACCGACGGGGTATTGGAGAGCCCGTCGTATTGAGAAATGTCAGTGCCCAACGGGACACCAGTTATCTGCGCAACCTGGGAATAGTCCAAAGGAATTGTTGCTTGCTCAAGGATGAGAACTGAATCAGTCTGGGTGGCCTCATTCTTCACGACAATGAGGTCGTACACGTCAAGCCAAAACAGCGGAACAGTAGTGACAGCCACTTGGTTTGTCTGCCCCAAAACCTGAGGCAAAAGCGCTTGAGCCATAGCCAGAGCGCTCGCGCTGTCAGACACCGACGACACCTGAACCGGAGGAGCAGGAACTTTGCCGTAAGGCCCGTAGGCGAATGTGGGGCTTTTTGGATTGGTGTCCCATGCCACACCAACCACCGGGACCGTCGAGTTGGTGAGACTCTGACCGACAACAATGACCCCGTTGTAACCAGGAGATGAATTGTTGATACGTGTGATGGCCGAAGCCGTGTTGGATGGCCCGTCAAGAAACAGCGCCGATGGTGGCTTGGGGTTCTGAGACGGGTCCACAATGACGGTAAAAATGCCATCGCGGTCAAAGTAAACCAACAAACCGGCTGACGCGCACAATTGTTGAATCGCTTGAAATGGGTCGTCGCCAGGCTGGTACTGCTGTGCTGCAACAGTTGCAGGGGAGTTCACAATGTTCGTTTGCGTGACCCAAGGAGCTTGCTGAGACAGAATGTCCAACACCGCTTGTTCAACCGGTGTCCCGTTGGGAATCGAGTATGCGTCAGCAAACAGGTTGACAGCAATTCGCGCAGAACGGTCAACGCCAGTGCAGTTGAGAATGGGGCCGGGCGCGGAAATCGAAGTCACCACGTCAACTTCAGTAAGCCGGAAAACTCCCTGACTAAAAAGCGTCACTGCTCCGTCCACAATGTAGCCAGCAAAGATTTTGACTTCAACGCCAGTGGGCGCTAGCAAGCCCCCCGACGGATTCCACACAGGGGTCAAAACGCCAGCCGGGTCAGCGCAAGAGAACGAACAGGACCTAATGTTTTCAGCGGTCGCGTC
>JAEHJW020001191.1_pt2 | contig 15031 bp, 17 predicted proteins | sample 9271431 | NCBI WGS metagenome assembly JAEHJW02
TCTCACTCGTCATCGATCGGACCAATGTGCACTTCCGGGCTCAGAGGGGCTGTTGGGGTGACAAGGTTAAGGCTAAGGCTCCAAAGCCTGAGTCATTGGATGATCTGTCGGGGCTGATCACTGTCAATGAGGCCGCAAAAATCCTGAGAGTCAAAGAAGTCACTGTCCGTAGCTACGTCAATAAATACGGATTGACCAGAATATACAGGCGTGTTGGAGGCGGTCGGTCACGATTAGTCCTCAGTGCCAAAGAAGTCAAGAAATTGGTCAAAAACCTAAATAAAAAACACCCAGGGGGAAAATCATGCAAGCGGCCGCCACGCTCAACGAACTAATTGTCAGGAATCTTAAGCTTTCACGCGAAGCCAAGGCACTTCTAGAAACCGAGGAATCAGGGCGAAAACTCGCTGAACTTCAAGGTAATGTTGCTGGATACCGAAAATTCATGGACTTTCTGGCTGCCGAGTTTCACCTGACACAAACCTTCATCGAGGATACCGGCGATGAGGAAATGAACCTCGCCGACCTTTCGGATGCTACGCTTGATGTCTTATCGCATGAGATCCATATGCTCCAAAACGAATCCGAAGCTTGGAAAAACGTTTTAGAGCGGATCACAGAAGAGGACGAAAAACTAAAGGGCTGGCTCCTTTATGAAGCCACAAAAAGCCGCGAGCTCGACGTTGCTCAGGGTATCCACCAAGCCATGGTCATGTACGACCAGTTCTTCGAATCGGTTTTTTCTGAGGTCAATAGACGCAACAAAAAGAAAGAAGACGAGTCAAACAAGGCTCGTGACGAAGGGCTAAGCCTGCCGTTTTCGGAGGCCTCCTGATGATGCGGATTTATATCAGCGGACCTATGACCGGGACTCAGGATCTGAATCGTCCACTCTTTCAAAGAATCGAGGATTTGTTGCGAGCTATCGGGCATGACCCAGTTAATCCGCACAAGCTCGAACACCCAGACCAAGAATACACGAAGTGCCTACGCCGGGACATTAAAGCCCTCATGGACTGCGACACATTGGTATTTCTTCCCGGGAGCCATAACAGCCGTGGTGCCAATCTGGAGATGAGGATTGCAGGTTCTGTAGGCATCCCGATTCACGACGTAGAGGTGTTTCTCGGTGAGGTACTCAATGACTAGGAAACCGCTCGACCCCGAGAATGACGTTAAAAAAGCGTGCCTGGAGTTTCTCTTAGCCTTTGGATTTTTGGCCTGGAGACAGAACACCGGTGCTATGAAATTCAAAGCTCAAGACGGACACGACAGATTTGTTCGCTTTGGGTTCAAAGGCCTTTCGGATATCTGTTGCATACTCCCAGGGGGAAGGTTTTTAGCAGTCGAGACGAAACGCCAAGATAACCGCGCCAGTGAAGCTCAGAAGGCGTTCCTGCAAGACGTTGAGCGGATGGGTGGAATATCGGTACTCGCTTACAGCGTCGACGATCTACACGACCGGCTCAAAGCAGAGGGATACCTAAAGTGAGCGGTAAACAGTGGAAAGCCGCACGCCGTGCAGTTAACCTCCAAGCGACAGACCTTGAGGACAGAATCCGCCAGGATGTCAAAGGCGATGAGCCTCCGTTCAAATGGTATTTTAAAAACCTCTGGCGATTCTGGCGATTGCCAACGATGCGCAAGATTTATCTCGACAACACGAAGCGCCTTAAGCTTGCGATGCTCGAACTCAGGTTTAAGCACGTTCGGTCAAAAGCCGCCTCGATTGCTCAAGAGGTAAGGCGTGAAACTGGGGAGCGATTCAAGTGAATCTTCGACCCCATCAAGCCCAAATGCAACGGCTCTGCCAAGAAATTCTTGCGGGAGCGAAGATCAAAAAGATCATCGCGGCCGTTACACCTGGCGGCGGCAAATCTGCGCTTCCGGTAATCGCGGCTTCGATCTTGATTCCCGGCGTTGCGGATCGGCTAGTCTGGGTAGTCCCTCGGAACTCGCTTAAGTGGCAAGGAGAAGCTGAATTCGTTGACCCAAGATGGGATACAAGTATCAGGCTCCGCGCATGTCATGGCAACGACGCCGATCCGGACCGAGGGCACCAAGGGTATCTGACGACCTATCAGGCCATTGGTACAAGCGCGGTATCACACCAAGGTTATGTTGCGAAGCATCGCACGATTTTGTTTCTGGATGAGCCTCACCACGTTGCTGATGATGCCGCATGGTCCGAGGCTCTAGCCCCAATGATCGACGCCGCTGTTTTGGTTGTGTTTGCCTCTGGTACGTTCAGCCGTGCCGATGGACACCCGATCCACGGACTCGAGTACATTGATGGATTCGTAAATCTCCACAACACTCCGGATACAAGGGTGATCAGATACGGCAGAGCCAAAGCCATTGCAGATGGCGCAACGCTTCCGGTAGAGCTTAAGACCTTCGACGGCGAAGCTAGTTGGATCTCTAGAGAGGGCATAAAGCGCGAAGTTTCGAGTCTCCACCATGCAGGCGATGACCGCGCAGATGCAGTGTTTACGGCGCTCAGAACTGACTTTGCCTTCGGGCTCCTTGCGATGGCTCTGTCTCACTGGGATCTGGTCACGGAGGAATATCCGGCAGCCAAACTGCTCGTGGTGGCGCCTGATATCGAAACGGCGAAGCTCTACCACTCACGCCTTGCTCCTATCTGCCTCACTGAGATTGCAACCTCCGAAGACTCCACACGGGCCCACAAGATCATCGATGCCTACAGGGCTGGATCGATACCGGCCCTCGTTACGGTGGGGATGGCCTACGAAGGCCTGTCAGTACCCGAGATAACTCACATCGCATGCCTGACACAAATACGCTCGGTACCATGGCTGGAGCAAATGCAAGCCCGCGGGAATAGACGAGCTCCAGGTAAATCAGGTGCGTGGGTGTTTGCGCCTGCCGACAGAATGATCCTCAAGGCATGGCGGATGATTGAGGAGGAGTCACTAATCCCCCTGGACCAAGGGGCGGAATCTGAACCACAGGAGGAAAAACGAGCTACGGGCTCAGCAGAAGAAAGTGGCTGGCAAGCCCCTCAGATCAAGCCGTTGTGGAGCTCTGCACATGGCGTTAATTCGGAATTGCCTCAAGCACCAGTTGTAGCCCCAAGCGTAGCCGAGGGAGTTCTGCGCGACAATATTCGAGCGATCCGAAGACGAGTCGTCGATGAAGCCCGTCCAGGTTCGCAGAAGGCCCTAGCGTCGATGTTTAACCACTACGTTCGAGAAGTTGCTGACAAGAGTCTCGACGACATGACGGCAGTAGAACTTGAATCTGTCTGGATGATGCTTCGAGACAAATTCAAGGGGCGTCTGTGATGGGCGGTAATAATTCCGGGCGATGGTCCCGCACGTATGTCGTCAGGATGAATTCGATCATCGACGTTCTGTCCCTGACCTGTTCCGTCGCTAAACGGTCAATCGCGGTTAGCAACTGGTCATTGATTCGAATGGCAATTTGTTTTTTTGGTGGCATGTTTCTTTATCGGTATACAACGTCAGAGAATTCAGTTTTTTCTTGTTTAGGTGTTGACAATGGTATACGATAGTATATATTGGTATACGGAGGCGCTGAGATGATTACTCTTGAGCGAAAAGATGTTCAGACGGCCTTCAGGTCGCCGCGTTGGGTAATAGAGGAGATAGATCGTCAAGCTCAAAGTTTTGGGCGAAGGCGAAGCGAAATGATTCTGATTTTACTCGAGGAGGCTATCGAAGCCCGAAAGACGCTATCAAAAAAGGAGGTAGTGCTTTGACGTGGTCAATACCCAGCGTTGCTGGGCAAAAAAAAGAGCCGCCCGCCAGCGACTCTCAAATAAGGGGGGTAATGTGATAACCCACATCCAAGATAAGGCCATACCAGACGGATGGTCAAGAGGCATCGACGGAACTTTAACGATGCCAGGCCTCACAGCGTTCCAGCTTTTCGGGGCTCTAATCCGGGGTGACGTCCCAGGTTACGCCGCCAATCTAAATATAAAACCAGCCATGTCGTTCCCAGAATTCCTGGAAGTTAATGGCATCCAAATCCAAGGAGACGCATCATGACGCGCGAAGCCGCACTTAAGTTCATCGATCAATACAAATCCAAGAACCCTTTGTCGTTCATCAAACCAAGTCACCTGGACGAGTTATCACCACTGCTCGAAGTTCAGATTGAGGCTGTTGAGGTTCGTAAGGACGAGTTCCACAATTTAGCTGGTAGCTACAGTCCAAAGAAAGAAACTCTCGATAAGTTCGCATCGGCCGCCGGTATCAGTTTCAACACCCTCGGCGAAACGACTCGCAAGGAAGGATCTGCGTACATTGGAACAACGCAAGCTATGGTCATGGGCCCCGATGGCAAGATGCAACTTGGTGCCCCCTGTGAGTATGAATTTGACCCTGACGTACGGCTTGAGGAACTGCGACTTGCTGGTAAAACAGAATGGGTAAACCGGGAGAAAACCAGTCGCGAATATACCGAACGCGAGCTGGCTCAAGAAAAGGTCCAGCTGATGAAGGTAGGCCGGCAACGGGCTAACACAGGCGCTCGAAACCGCGCAACGTTAATGATGCTCGGCATGCAGACCGGCTTCAAAGGACTGTTTGACAAGAACGATCCAGACTCATCAAGCAAGGTTTTTTTGTTCTCTCGCATCATCGTGAACGCGAAGAATGAAATGGTCGCCAAGGCCATGCTGGCAAATATCTCCGGTAACACGATGGCACTCTACGGTGGGAATATGGGACAACCGCAACTCGCGTCGCCTGATGATCATCGGGAACCGATCAACGTTACACCAGCAGTTGGGGTGAGCGTACCTCCCAAATATGAAGACGATGACGACGTCCTTCCGCCCGATCCAAAGACACTCAAGAAAGCTGCACTCCAAGATTTGATCATGAAATACAGTGATAAGATCCATCCCGAGGGACTGAACTATGCGAAAACGCTGGTCGAGCAGAAAGACTGCCAGGAAGTCGATCTTGATGCATGCCTGAATGGCATTAAAAACGTCCTTGTTAAACGCGGCGTCCGCTTCGGAGATCAATCATGAAATTACTCCATCTAGCTGACCTACACGCCCGGGGCGAACGGGCGAAAGAAGTTCTCCAAAGTCTTCGCATTGCCAAAAAAACCGCGCTACGCGAAACGGTATCCCTGATTGTTCTTGCTGGCGACACCTGGGACCGTGCGGTTCTCAATGTCGCAGGAGCGCACTTTATCGAGTTCGTCACGGCTATCGGTGAGCTCGCAGATGTCGCCCCTGTTGCCATGATTTACGGTACTCCCACGCACGATGTCGAGGGATCGCTTGAGGTTTTCGAAACCTTGGATACACGCCATCCCATAACCTTGCTACAACCGGGAATTGCATATCAGGTCTTCAACACTCCGAACGGAAGCGAGATTATACAGATGCCAGAAGGAGCGGCTAAACTCCATCCTCTGGCCACCGCATTACTTTTTGGTGTACCTGAGCCCAATAAGAAGTGGCTGACATCGATGGTTGATAATCGAGACGATGCCGAGGCCGCTATCCGCAATGCCCTCCGTGGGTTGTTTGCTGGACTTGGTGCAATGCGTCGGGGACTCACCAGCCACGTCAGTGTCCCTACCGTGCTGGTTTACCACGGTCAGGTGGCAGGGGCTCGGCTCCAGACTGGAGACATCCTTGACGCTGGCGCTGGACTTAGGCCGTCTGTTGATGATCTTGCACTTGTCGGAGCCGACTATATCGCAATGGGTGACATTCACGAACCTCAAAGGGTCGGCGAATCAATCGGCCTTCCTGCCTACTATTGTGGGAGCGCATACCCGGTTGATTTCGGCGAAACTCACGAGGCTGGATGTAACCTCGTTAATGTCCTGCCTGGATCGCACACTGTCGCCCGAATATCCTTCGAGCATCCCCGCAATCAAACGATTCGCACAACCGCCGAGCGAGATATGTTTTCACTTGACGTCGCGAAACACGAACCCGTGATCCAGGGCGCACGAGTTAAACTTGAGGTGACGTGTGACAAGGATCACGGGTTCGCAGATCGATATGGCGCACCTGATGAGTCGTCTTAAACTACAGGGCGCGATTGACGGATCGATTGTCGTCCTCAATGTAAGGCCGACAGAAACCGTCCGAGTGGGCGACATTGCACAGCAGAAACGACCGCGTGACAAAGTATCGCTCTGGGCGGAGAATTCAAAGAGAGAAATCACCGAGACAGTCCTTCTCAAGGCTGATGAGCTGGAGAAAGAGGCCGAAACATCCGGCGTTGTCGGACACGGGAGCCGAATCCGGATTGACCGAATAATTCTGCGAGGTGCCATTGGACTCTGGAAAAAATCGGGTCTGGATGAAATTGATCTTGACTTTGAGAAAATCGCCCCAGGGTTAGTTAGCCTCATCGGACAGAACGGCGCTGGTAAGACCACGCTCATCGAGAACATGCACCCGTGGCCGCAGTTGCATACCCGTGACGGAACATTGAAAGAGCACTTTCGACTGCGCGACAGCTTCCGTGATCTGTACTGGACGGATGAGCTAACGGGGGCCCAATATCGCGCACAAATCTTGATCAATGCCGCAACAGCATCGGGATCCACAGAATACTTCCTTTACCAGAAAGACTCCTCGGGTGCGTGGCAACCACTCCCTGGGATAACCGGACGCAAGGATGATTATGTCTCCGCTGTTAACAAGCTTTTCGGGAGCATGGAGCTATTTCTTCGAAGCGCGTTCGTTACACAACGGCAACCTAAAAATCTGCCGGATCTTGCCGAATCGACAGCTGGTGAACGCAAGGCCTTGTTCTCGTCACTTTGCGGGCTCGAATATCTTGAGGCATACAAGGACCTAGCCAAGGCCAAGGCGGCCACGATCGAGAGTACAGTGGCAACCAAAACCGCTGAGGCGAACGTCTTGACCGCCCGTCTCCCTGACCGGACGATACTCATAGAAACGATAGCCCACGCCCTAAGCCAGATCGAAGAGATCAAAGGGGATCTGAATGTCTTGACGGTACTCCAAGAAAAGAAAGCCTCGGTGGTCAGCGAGTTAACCAAACAGCAAGATGAGCAAATCCGAATCATATCCGAGGGCCAAAAGACTCGAGTCGATGCCGATCAACTAAGGAACATTATCGCTGGGTTTGAATCGCAGATTCTGGGACTCGAAGAAAAACTTGCTCAGAAGTCGGATGCCGAGAGAGAGGTTAAGGACTACGCGGCCTTGAGTGCCGCGCTTGAAGTCGAGACTAAAAAATATCAGACATACCTCGAGGCAGTGAAAGCGGAGCAAGATCGCGTCAATCAATTTCGTGTAGAGCATGATAAGAAGGTGGCCGCAGACCGCTCGGTATACCAAGCTCGTTTAGCTGAGTTTGAAAAAACCGTTAAAGCCGCAGAGGTTGTTGAGCGTGTCGCCGAAAAAGAATTAGATGGCGCACGTCATGTCATCATGATCCTTGAAGAGGGGATCAAACGTGATGAGGCTGAGGCATCGAAGCCGATCAAAGAAAACTGCGATACCTGCGGACAGTTATTGCCGGAGGACTCTCGGGTCAAGATCCGTGCGGACCTTGATGCTAAGAAAGCTAAAGTTGAGGCAAAAAAGGTCGAATTGCACGGCCTCAAAGAGACACTATCAGAGCTGGTATCTCGCCACGAACAAGCCGTCAAAGCGTTAATCGACATCGAGGAAACCAAGCCTATTTTAGAAGAGTCTTTGTTCATCCCGCCACCATCTTTGATCGGTCCATTTGATGGATCAGAGACATCAAGGATCAAGGGGTTGATGGCGTTCACGGATCCGGAGGGCGCACGAATTGTTATCGAGGAAGCGTCTAGGGCTTCGGGGATGATCGAAGGACTTAAGATCAATATCGCGAGTTCGAAGGCTAAGTTGTCGGCACTTGAGGCGCAACTAAACGAACTGAGATCAAAGCTAAATCCACAAGTAGCTATTGATCTAGAGGCGGCTAAAGTTGAACACATTACCGTTCAAAAACGTCTGCACGATTCTGGTCTTGAACTCGTGCGTTTCGAAACCGAACACGCCTCATTGACTCGTGAGCTCTATAAACTCGATGAGGACACCGCGCAGATCAAAGCCATTGAGACCGACATCAAGACGCTACAAACCGAGGCGGCGGAATGGCGATTACTTGAGATAGCGTTCGGCGATAAAGGTATCCAAGCCCTCGAGCTTGATGCTATCGCACCGAGTATTTCCGCTATCGCGAACGGGCTCCTAAGGGACGCCTTTGGCAGTCGGTACCAGATCAACTTCCAGACTACACGGCTTAGCGGTTCCGGTAAGGCGCAGAAGCAAATCGAGGATTTTCTCATCGAGGTTCTCGATAGTGAGACCGGCGATACTCAGGAAATACGGACGCTTTCCGGCGGTGAGTCTGTTTGGATTAAGCGGGCTTTGTATGATGCGTTCGGGATTGTCCGGGCCAGAAATACAAACCTTGTTTTCCTAACAGCGTTCCAAGATGAAGCAGACGGCGCGCTTGACCCAGAGTCAAAGGTAACGTACTTAAGGATGCTCGAGGCGGCTCATAAACAAAGCGGCAGACGGCACACTATCTTGATATCTCACAGCCCAGAAATACAAGAAATGATTCAGACAAAGATCGAGATAGCGAAACTTACCGGTCGAAAAGAAAGCGGCGTTGCCGCGTAAATATACGATGAAGGGGGAATATATGCACCACTATATCAATATCAAGGAGGTCGCCTATAGGCTTAATACTAAGCCTGAGATCGCTCGGAACATCATGAATTACTTCGGCGTCAAGAGTCACGAGAAACCTGTTGAAGAGGGCAAGTTTGGAAAACCAGCGAAGCTCTATAACCCTGACCAGGTTGATAAAATCATAGGATTTAAAGTCGCAGAATTTACGGCTTAATAATAATGCTCTGCAAAGAGCTTTGGTACCAATCCGAGAAATTGGAGCTGTTCCCCGCGTAAGGGAAGCTGGCCCGGCGTCACGTTGTTTCGGCGCGGACATGGGTATCCTGAAACTGATGATATTTCTTGGTTGAAAGGTGAATTATCCGGGATGGATTTTTACCGTGGAGCGAGAGCCATTAAATCGCTTATCGATGCAACGGGCTATGGTCGTGCGACGATTAGCATAAACCCCGGCAGGCTTGAGGTTGCAACTGGCGGCTGGTCTGGCTGTGAAGAGATTCTATCAGAAACGCACGACACGTTGTGGCGCATGGCGTTCTGGGAGTCTACGCACAGGGGCGGACTTGAGGTATTTCTTAACACCCGCAACGCCGGGGCGTAGTAGAACAACTGCTTCGACATGACAGCGTGGCCCCGGCGATACGGGGCAAACAGGAGGAGTTATGGCGACACAGCGGTACATATCAACAAGTTTTTGGACAGACGCTTGGATAAGAAAACTCGATCCTGCCGAGCGTTATTTGTATATCTACTTGCTCACGAACCCGCAAACTAATGTCGCAGGAATATATCAAATCACGCTTGACAGGATTGCTTTTGATACCGGGTACGACGAGCGAGTCTTGATTGTAATGATGGGCAAATTCGCCAAATCTGGAAAGGCATACTACCACGGCGGCGAATGGGTAATCATACCAAGCTGGCCAAAACATCAAAAAGCAGACACCAAGTCTAAAATCAGAGCGGGTATCGAAGCCATCCTAAAAGAGCTGCCACAATCTGTCAAGATTTTTGCGGCACAGCATGGGTACCAATACAGTATAGATACGGTATCGATACCATATACATACCAACCGAACTATTCTGATTCTGATTCTGATTCTGATTCTGATTCTGATTCTGATTCTGATTCTGATTCTGATTCTGATTTAGCATATATACCGCCATCGTCTTTCGACGCTGGCTCTTGCGCGTCACCTGTTGATCAAAAAAAACCAAGCAAAGAACCTAAACACCGCAACGGCCAACACCAAAACGTCCTTCTCACCGACGCCGAACGAGAAAAGCTCTTAGCAATGCCGGACGGTAACGAGGCAATCGAGTTTTTGAGCGAGTATCGCGCTTACAAGGGCTATTCGGCGAAGAGTGATTACCTAGCAATCCGAAAATGGGTTTTTACCGCCGTTGCAGAGGAACGTAGACGACAACGAGATTCGCCAAACGCCACCGAGACCGAGGAAGAGCGACGAAAGCGAATTGTTGCGCAGATTATGGGGGCCCAGGCATGAATACCCCAGATTTCTTAATGCGGTTACTCGAACGCTACCCGAAGTTCGACAGTGGAAGTTTTGCAAAGACACTACAAGATATTCGGGAGTTGATCGAGGAAATTGACGACGCTGGCCGGGTTGCGGTTTTTAGCGAACTCCGAGACACCTACGACCGAACAACGCCGCCGACACGTGCCACCATTTACGCGATTGTGCAAAGGCTTAGCCTTACTCGTCGCCGAAGTGGGGTTGTCACTCGGTACGTCTTGGTTTGCCACCACAAAAACGCAAACGGTCAGGAGTGTCTGAACCGAATGAGCATTGAGGCTCTAGTTTGCATAAAATGCGGCACAAAGACTGGCGCAAGGGAGTGTTCGGCACAACCAGGCAGTCTAACTGCCTAATAATCTTAGCCAAGGCACCAGCCTTGTCGTTATTACTGGCAAAACGTCCACGGATGCCACTAATGGGCAAAGTGGCGTCAAAACGAATCTGTGACGAAATGTGTGGTGACGCGAAAATGACCAATTTGCAGGGAGGAATTAAATGGCTGTCGAAATTATCATAAGAATGGACTTGTGGAATTGCCCAAAATGTGGTGGAAAAACCGCTACCTATCGTCATCCGTATGCACGGGTTTGGTGCACCATTTGCGGACATGTACTGCGAACGGAAGGCGACCACACAATACTTCACGAATCCGCCAAAAGCGACGAACAAGATCAATCTGAGGTGACAAAGGAGACTGAGATGTGGGACTCTATGCGCAAAGAATTGAATGAGCTACATGAGCGGCTTAAAGGAAAACCTGACGGTGAGAAAATGGGGTATGCCGGTTGCCCTGGTGGCGTATTGAACGCTTACCGTGAGGCCGACATTACATTCGAGCAAGCAGTTAAAGCAATTGAGGAGTGGGCGGTATCGCAACCCTCCACCATCTGGCAGACAACGGAGCCACCGAAAGATAGGCCGATTTTACGATGGCACATTAAAGAGAAAAAACCTGTTGTAGTATGGAATAGACGAGAAGAGGTTTGGTGCTTTTATATAACATTCCGTGAGCAGATATACATGACCGAGGATATGTTCGCCCCCGAGTGGGCAGAATTGCCAGGCGCACCACCGAGCATGAAAGGAAATTAATTATAGGATAATTTATGCCGCGTTTTTCACCGAAGCAAAATCTATTTATTGAACATTTACTCGCCAACGGTTTAAACGCGTCAGACGCCGCAAGGAAGGCCGGATACTCGGAAAGAACCGCCGAACACATGGGTTGGGAAAACCTACAAAAACCACAAATAAAAGAAGAGATAGCACGGCGAATAAACGAGCGCCTAAGCAATATCGAGGAGCTCCATTTTCTTTGGCTCCAAGAGTGCCGGACATTGGCTTTCAGCCAGCCTACCGAGGGCAATAACTACGGCGTGGAGATGGCTGCTAAAGTTGGAGCTCTCCAGCTCTTGGGCCGGTATCTACAGTTCGCAAGGGCAAAAGACTCCGGCGGAGATATAGTCCTTGAGATATCCGACGACGACGCGGCGCTCCTATGACTGACTTCCAGTCCTAGGTGCTGGATATCATCGGAACGCCATGATCAACTCAGTCAGAGCTATTGTTCCAAGGACACTGCAGACAAGGCCAGAGAGGCCAGGCTTACGCCGACTCGACAAAACCGAAAAACAAAAAGAAGCCATCAAGCTCGCCCAAAAACACCGGTTCATTCTTCTCGACGGCGGCGGACGTTCGGGCAAGACGTTCATCATCCTGTACATGATCGTCATTCGGGCGCTCATGCAAAAAAGTGATCACCTTATTGTGCGATTCAGATTCGCTCACGCCAAGAAAGCCATCTGTTTCCAAACGATGCCGCGCCTCCTGGAAGCCCTAGGGATTGCCGGTAAGGTTAAGCTCAACAAAACTGACTGGTTCTATGAAGTCCCTAATGGATCGACAATCTGGATTGGCGGACTTGACGAGAAAGAGCGCTCCGAGAAAGTCCTCGGCCAGGACTACGCAACGATTTTCGAGGACGAGGCCAGTTCCGTTTCGTATGACTCCCACGAGATTCTGATCACACGCCTTGTTCCCCCGGAAGGTATGCGGGGGCTTTTCTTCGTCGCTTACAACCCGCCGTCGACGTCGCATTGGGGATATAAGATCTTCTACGAGGGCAAGTTCCCGGATGGGCGACCTGTACCGGCCGAAGATTACTGTAAGCTCAAGATGAATCCGACTGACAATAAGTTCTTGCCGGCCGAGTATCTGAAAACGCTCGAGAGTTTGAGCGCAGATAAGCGGCGGCGGTTCTTGAACGGCGAATACGGCGACGACTCCGGCAGCCTATTTCAGCGAAAGTTCTTTAAGTACCTCGGCAACGATCCTCTTCCCGATCTGTTGCGTGTTGTTGTGGCTGTTGATCCGGCTGGATCTGTTGACGGTGACGAGATCGGAATCTTGGTGACGGCATCGTATGCTGGTCCGAGCGAAGAGGCGTTTATCATCCTCGATGACTACTCGTGTCACGGCACACCGTCGGAGTGGGCGGCCGAAGTTGCGGCGGCATACGACAAGTGGCGAGCTGATATCGTAGTCGCCGAGAAAAACTTCGGCGGCGACATGGTTGAGGCGACGATCCGAAACGCTCACCCAAACATCAACGTTAAGCTCATAACCTCGAGTCGCGGCAAGGTTGTTCGCGCTGAGCCGATCTCGGCGCTCTACGAACACAGCAGAGTTAAGCACCGCATACCATTCTTGGAACTCGAGGATGAGTGTTGCTCTTACAAGCCCGGTATCTCCGAATCACCTAACAGGATGGATGCTCTGGTCTTTGGATTAGCGGAACTGACAGAGGGCGGCCTGTCTATGCTAGACGTATTGTGAGGTGACGAATGTCTAGAAATCGATCCGTCAATCGCGCCAAGTTACGAACCAACAAATCAGAGCTAGTCAACGGACTGAGTGACCTAGTGTCTGCCGTCCGGGTGTCAAACCTTGTGACCGGTGGAAGTCAACTCAGCGGGTACAATACACTCGCGTATGGCAACAACTATTCCCTACTGACTGTCAACCGCATCATTCTCACGTATCTATTCACCGGCAATGGTCTCTTTCAGACCGCGATCCAGTTGCCGATCCAAGATGCCATCGGGAAAGGGATCGAGATCGAATCCACCGAGATGGAGAACGATGACATAGAGGCAGTGTTCGATTTTTGGGAAGCTAACGGCATCTGGGAAAAACTTCTTGATGCGATGACATGGGCCAGGTTATACGGCGGCGGGGCTTTGCTTATCAATACCAACCAAGACCCCGAAACGCCCCTCGATATTCGCAAGCTCAGTGGCACCCCTATCGAGTTCTACGATATCGACCGCTGGCAACTTGATACTAACGTCGCGTACTTCGACGACTTCGAGGGACTGTTCTATGGCAACGGTGACGATCGCCAACTGTTCTATCTGTGGGGCCAACCAATCCACGAATCGCGGTTTATCCGGCTAAGAGGCAAACGAGCTCCTAGCTATGTGCGCCGGCAACTTCGCGGCTGGGGCATGTCCGAAGGCGAGCGCATGATCCGCGACTTGAATTTGTACCTGAAGACTCAAGACGTGCTATACGAAATCCTCGACGAATCAAAAGTCGACGTTTATTCGATCGAAGGCCTGGCAAACAAGCTCTACACCAAGGCGGGAACTACTGCCGTAACTGAACGTGTCCAAGCCGCCAACCAGCTCAAAAACTACCTGAATGCCCTGATCATCGACGCTAAGGAAAAGTACGAACAAAAAACCATGACGTTTGGCGGACTCGCGGAAGTCATGCAACAAAACCGGATAGGAATCTCGGCGGCGCTTAGAATGCCAATGACGAAGCTGTTTGGAATCTCTGCATCCGGCTTTAACTCTGGCGAGGATGACCTTGAATCGTACAACCAGATGGTCGAAGGTGAAATCCGATTCCCGTTGACCAAACCAGTTCGGCAGCTCCTCGATCTTACGATGAGCTGCCTATGGGGATATGTCCCCCGGTACAAAATCAGATGGCCCAGCATGCGGGTACTAACCGAGGTGGAGCAGGAACAGGTCAAAACATCCAAGGCAAACAGGTACTTAGCCCTTTACGATCGTGGACTTCTGGATTCTTCGGAGATGGGTCAACTGCAAAAGAAAGATTCACTCGTCACAATCCAGACAAAAATGGAACAGGGGTTCTTGCCGCCGCAACCTTCGCCACCCAACGGTCCAATGAGTGTCGACGAACCGGCAAAGCAGTCTCTAACCGATCAAATCCCGGCAGGAACAACGAGGGCAAAGATTGCTCCACCTCAAAGATAGCTATTGGGCCCAGACAGACCGTGAACTAACACAACTCTTCTATGACGTATTCTACGCCGATTTGCTTTTGCTCGTGTCAGATCAAAACGAACTACCAAATGATCAATTCTCGGCCGTCAAGTCCGCGCTTCGGGAAGGCAAGATCAAATACAAGAACGGCCAGTTTTCAGGGAAATTCTCGATCGCAATCTCGCGGGAACTGTCTAGGTTTGCCAAGCTGGATGCAAGGTCTGGAATCTGGATCGGTCGACCTCCGGCGGATATCCAAGCAGTCGCGGCATCCGCGAATTTCCGGTCTCAAGCGTTAATCCAAAAGGCTCAGCGCCTCATCGATCAAATGCAACCAGTTGCTATTGAGACTGTGAAGAATATTCGCTTTGATTTTGAGAAGCCGCTAGCAGACATGGACACACAAGCAGTAAAGGATCTGCACTACCTAGGGATACATCCTGATCTTACGCCGGATAGCAGAGATAAACTTCTTGAGGATTACAACTACAACCAACAGCTGAACGTAAAGAACTGGACCC
>JAEHJW020009757.1_pt1 | contig 14977 bp, 14 predicted proteins | sample 9271431 | NCBI WGS metagenome assembly JAEHJW02
GGAGGCGGCGATGGGCCATCCTTACCACCATGCGCTTTCCTCGGTAAAACAATGGGGCGGCACGGCTGAAGACTATCTGCCAATTCACCAATGGTTCGATGAGCCGAAGGCTATAACAGCCGACTTCCGCCACCGCGCGCTGCGTCACCACGCCGAAGGCATCTTCATGGCCGAGCGGTTTTTCGGAACGACGATCACCGTCTCGACCGGCCGCGTCGTACCGGTGCGGCTGATCGGCGAGCAGCATGTGCGCGAGGATCTCGGCTTTATACCGAGCTTCGTGGACTGGGTGCGGTGCATCCGTCCCGAACCCTGGATGGGCCGCGCCCAGCCGATCCATCGCGACGTCGATCCATTCGCCGCCACCGCCTGATTTTTCCCTTTCCCAATCACTACGAAGCCCGGCCATCGCGCCGGGCTTCGTCGTTTCAGGAGCCCTGCAATGGCCGATTTCTACACCCACTTCTCGTGCTTGCTCGACGTTGGCAGCCCGGACAACGCCGCTCGCGCGCTCGACCTCTACCAAACCTTCATGGAGGACGCTGCCCGCGAGGAAGTGCCCTCTGAGGGTTTTCTTCTGTCAGTCCAGCCGGACCTTGGGGCCACGAAACTCTGGCTCCATGACGACGCCACCGGCGATCCGCAGCAGGCGATCGATTTCGTGCTGCGCTGCGCCGAGGCGTTCGCGCTCGCGGGGCGCTGGGGTTTCCAGTGGGCAAATACCTGCTCGCGCCCGCGGATCGACGCCTTCGGGGGTGGCGCGCATGTCCTCGACCTCGAAAAACGCACCACTGTTGCCTGGACAGATACGAATGGCTGGTTGGCGCGCACACTGGCGCCCGCCCGCAGGAAAGGGGGCGCGCGATGAGCATCCCCGATTATGCCCGAGCGAATTTCCAGACGCTGTTAAGGGCCGCGGAAGACAACAATCTCGCGCTCGTGGAATGCGCCGACGCCAAGACTGGAGAGACACGATATGTCATTTGCGCGGTCGGCCGCGACGGCACGGATTACGTGTTCACGCCATTTGGCCATCTAGCGGACGGCAACCCCTATGACGCCTATCGCCCGCCGTCCGAGACCCTGCCACCCCAGTCGCCATCCTGATCCTGTTGCGGCCTGACCTGTCTGGGCGCGGCGTTTCGCGGGTCAACGGACAAGCCGTTCCCCCATCGCCCTACAGACGATGCGTGACCCACGAAACCTTGCCACGCCCGGCCGCCAGTCCGCCGCGACGGGCGGATCAGGAGGTAACGAGCGATGTGCTGCATTCTCAACAAGCATAACACCGGCGTGCCGTATGGGGCCGTCTATATCGGCCGCGGCAGCAAATGGGGAAATCCATTCCGCATCGGTGCGGATGGTGATCGCGCCAACGTTATCGCGAAACATGAAAGCTGGTTGCGCGACCAGCATCACCTTCTGCGGGCGCTCGACGAGTTGCGGGGCTGCGATCTCGTCTGTTTCTGCGCTCCGCTCGCCTGTCATGGCGATTTACTGCTGTGGCTCGCGGGCGCCACGCGCGACGAGCGGATCGCGTGGTGGCGCGGCCTGATCGCGCCGGATCGCCGGACGGGCGCGTGACGCGATCTGGCATACCGACGCCTATCAGAGGCAGAGGACGGCCGGGACGGGTTTGAGCCAGTTGGGGTCGAGAGAGCGCCCCTCGGTTCGACCCGTCCTTGCTCTCCCGAGGTTCCCCAATGCCAAGTCCTGCCAGCAACGCGCTCGCGGCGACGAAGATCGCCAATGCTCCGACCAACCCTGATCCGGCTGCCGCTATCGCCGCGGCCGCGCGCCTGCTTCTCCCCGATCTCGAAAGCGGCCGCCGCATCGATGCAGCCATGCTGCGCGCCGCGATGGAGCGCGCCTTCGGCGGTTCCGATGCGGAAGGCGCATGGGACTGGAAGACCGCCTACGATTGCTGTGAGGCGGCGACCGTTCTGTTTCTGCGGAAGTTCGGCCCCGCCATGCTCGGGCGTGCCGCGTCACCCGCCGCCATGCTGCCGATGCTGGCCAAGATCTCCGTGCTTCTCCCGACGCATACGCGCCGCTCCGAGGAGAGCCAGGCGCTCCAACAATTCTCGACGCCGATAGTGCTCGGTCTGGCGGCCAGCACCGCCGCCGCGATCACGCCGGCAGACCTGGTGCTGGAGCCATCGGCCGGGACGGGCTTGCTCGCCATCCTCACCGAGCTGGCGGGCGGCGCTCTCGTTCTCAACGAGCTAGCAGACATCCGCGCTGGGCTGCTGACCCACCTATTTCCCGGCATCCCCGTCACCCGGTTCGACGCGGCGCAGATCGATGACCATCTCGGCGCCAGCGTCACCCCCAGCGTGGTGCTGATGAACCCGCCCTTCTCGGCGATGGCCCATGTCGATCGCCGTATGGCCGGCAGCACGCTCCGCCATGTTAGCTCAGCCCTCGCACGCCTCGCCGATGGTGGCCGCCTGGTCGCCATCACCGGCGCCAATTTCGCGCCGGACAATCCGGCCTGGATGGATGCGTTCGTTCAGCTTCAGGAGCGAGGCCGTGTGGTGTTCTCCGCCGCGATCGACGGTGCGGTCTATGCCAAGCACGGCACGACCATCGACACGCGCCTGACCGTGATCGACAAGCAGCCCGCCGACGAGCGATGCAAATTCCCAGCATTGCCGGGGATGGCGCCAGACGTCGCCACACTGCTGGACTGGGTGGTGCGCAATGTCCCGGCGAGGCTGCCGATCGTTGGTGCCGCCGCCGCTCCCGCTGTGTGCCGCTCAGTCGTGCCTCGGACGTTGCTCGGCACCACCGTCCGCCCATCATCCCTTCCGGCCGTTGCAGTCGCGGCCGAGTCCATCGAACTCGCCTACGAGACCTTGGATTGGCAGCCGGCCGAGAGCGGACGGATAACCGAGGCGCTTTATGAAGAATACGGATTGCAGACGATCCGTATTCCCGACTCTCAGGCGCATCCGACCAAGCTGGTGCAGTCCGTGGCGATGGCATCGGTCGCGCCCCCGAAACCTTCCTATCGGCCGCATCTGCCGCCCGCCGTAATTTCAGACGGATTACTGTCGGACGCACAGCTTGAGAGCGTCATCTATGCCGGCGAGGCCCATTCCGGCCATCTGGCCGGAACGTGGAAAATCGATGAGACCTTCGACACCGTCTCGGCAGCGCCGGACGATTCTGAGAATGCGGTTCGCTTCCGCAGGGGCTGGTTTCTCGGTGATGGCACGGGTGCCGGCAAGGGCCGCCAGGTCGCCGGAATCCTGCTCGACAATTGGCTGAAGGGCCGCCGCCGCGCCGTCTGGGTGTCCAAATCCGACAAGCTGATCGAGGACGCGCAACGCGACTGGTCCGCGCTGGGGCAGGAACGGCTGCTGGTGACGCCGCTGTCGCGCTTTCGCCAGGGCACGCCGATCCGGCTCAGTGAAGGCATCCTATTTACGACCTACGCCACCCTGCGCACCGATGGGCGTGACGCGAAGGTTTCGCGCGTGCGGCAGATCGTCGATTGGTTGGGCGCCGATTTCGACGGCGTCATCATCTTCGACGAGAGCCATGCCATGCAGAATGCCGCTGGCAACAAAAGCGAGCGCGGCGACCAGGCCGCCTCGCAGCAGGGCCGTGCCGGCCTGCGCCTGCAACACGCGCTGCCGAATGCCCGCATCGTCTATGTCTCAGCGACCGGTGCCACCACGGTCCACAATCTTGCTTATGCCCAGCGGCTCGGTCTGTGGGGTGGCGAGGACTTCCCGTTCGCCACCCGCGCCGAGTTTGTCGAGGCGATCGAGGCCGGCGGCGTCGCGGCCATGGAGGTGCTGGCACGCGACCTGCGCGCGCTCGGCCTCTATGCGGCACGGTCGCTCAGCTACGAGGGTGTCGAATATGATCTGGTGGAGCATCAACTCACCGATGAGCAAATCCGTATTTACGATTCCTATGCCGGTGCTTTCGGCATCATTCACAACAATCTCGACGCGGCGCTGAATTCGACCAACGTCACCGGCGATACCGGCACGCTGAATGCCCAGGCCAAATCCGCCGCGCGTTCCGCTTTCGAAAGCGCCAAGCAGCGTTTCTTCAATCACCTGATCACGGCGATGAAGACGCCTTCGCTGATCGAAGCGGTCGATCGCGACCTCGTGGCCGGCCGTGCCGCGGTCATCCAGATTGTCTCGACCGGAGAGGCGCTGATGGAGCGCCGGCTTGCCGAAATTCCCACCGAGGATTGGGGCGATGTCCAAGTCGACATCACGCCGCGGGAATATGTGCTGGACTATTTGGCGCTCTCCTTTCCGACGCAGCTTTTCGAACCGTTCACCGACAGCGAGGGCAATCTCTACTCGCGGCCCGTTTTTCGCGACGGCCAGCCGGTGCAGAGCCGCGATGCAGTCGCACGGCGGGATCGGCTGATCGAAAAGCTGGCATCGCTGCCGCCAGTGCATGGCGCGCTCGATCAGATCGTCCAGCGCTTCGGCACCGACATGGTGGCCGAGGTAACTGGCCGCTCGCGGCGCATCATCCGCAAGACCGGCTCTGACGGCATCGACCGGCTGGTTGTCGAGAACCGCGCCGCCTCCGCCAATCTCGGCGAGACGCAGGCTTTCATGGACGATTCCAAGCGCATCCTCGTGTTCTCCGACGCCGGCGGCACGGGCCGCAGCTACCACGCCGAACTCTCGGCCAAGAACCGGCGGCTGCGCGTCCATTATCTGCTCGAAGCCGGATGGAAGGCGGACGCCGCCATCCAGGGGCTGGGGCGCACCAACCGGACCAACCAAGCGCAGCCGCCGCTGTTCCGGCCGATCGCCACCAATGTGAAGGCCGAGAAGCGCTTTCTCAGCACCATCGCCCGCCGACTGGATACGCTGGGCGCCATCACCAAGGGCCAGCGCCAGACTGGCGGCCAGGGCCTGTTCCGGCCCGAGGATAATCTGGAAAGTCCCTATGCGCGCGACGCGCTGCGCCAGCTCTATCTTCTGCTGGTCGCGGGCAAGGTGGAATTCTGCACTCTGCAAGTCTTCGAGGATGCGACAGGCCTGAAGCTGACTGACAGCAACGGCATCCGCGACGAGCTGCCGCCGATCACGACGTTCCTCAACCGCCTGCTGGCCCTTACCATCGATCTGCAAAACATCCTGTTTACCGCCTTCGAGCAATTGCTCACGGCCCGCATCGAAGGCGCGATAGCGAGCGGTACGTACGATATCGGGCTGGAAACTCTTACCGCTGAGAGTTTTTCCGTCACGGGCTGGCGGACGATCTACACCCATCCGGGCACATCCGCGGAAACCCGGCTGCTGACCATCACGCAGCGCGAGCGCAATCGCCCGGTCACGCTCGACCAGGCGCTGGATCGGCTTTCCGACAAGCGCGCCGTGCTGCTGGTGAACACGCAATCCGGCCGTGCCGCCGTGCAGGTTCCGGCGCCCAGCGTGATGCTCGACGATGGCGAGGTCGAACGCCGTGTGCGGCTGATCCGGCCGATGGAACATCCGGCCTTGCCGCTGGCAATGATGCCGCAGACCCAGTGGCGCGAGGCCTACCGCGAAACTTTCGCCCGCGCATGGGAGGCTGAACTCGCCCAGGTGCCGGAATTTACGGACAGCGAGATCCACATCGTTGCCGGCCTGCTGCTGCCGATCTGGAAGCGCCTGCCGAATGAATCCTCGCGGGTCTATCGGCTCCAGACCGACGCCGGCGAGCGGATCATCGGCCGCCGCGTCTCGCCCGGCTGGGTCGCCACCGCTCTCGACACCGACACGCCGACTTTATCGGCCGAACACGCCTTCACCGCGCTGATAGGCGGAAAAACGATCCTCGATCTGTCCGACGGCCTTCAGCTTCGTCGCGTCCGCGTCATGGGCACCAACCGAATCGAGCTGACCGGCTTCACCGACCAGATGCGCGATCGGCTCCGCGCCTACGGCCTGTTCCACGAGATCATCTCCTGGAAGCTGCGCATGTTCGTGCCGATCGACGCCACCGGAACGGGCATTCTGGCGAAACTGCTGGAGCGCTATCCGCTGGAGCGCATCGCCGACCGGGCGGCGGCCTAGCCATGGGCCACCAAGCCGCCGATCTGGCGCACCGTCTCGCGCGCGATGCCGAGGCGGTGTGCCGCCGCTACCTCTCCAACGGCCGGCGGGAAGGCCGCTACTGGCTGGTTGGCGACGTCCACAACACGCCGGGGCGCTCCCTCTTCGTCCGGCTACACGGTCCGGAATCCGGCAAGGGCGCCGCTGGCAAGTGGACGGACGCGGCGACCGGCGAACATGGCGATCTGCTCGACATCATCCGCGAAAGCTGCGGCCTCGCCGACTTCTCCGATGTCGCCGATGAAGCACGGCGCTTTTTCAGCCTGCCAAGACCGGACCCGGCGCCAGACCATGTTCGACCGTCCTCGTCAGCGCCGGCAGGATCGCCGGAATCGGCAAAACGACTCTTCGCAATGTCTCAGCCAATTTCGGGCACAATCGCAGAAACGTATTTACGCCGACGCGGCATTACGGCTTTTCACGGAACCGCCAACCTTCGCTTCCATCCAAGCTGCTACTACCGGCCCGATCCGGACTCACCGACCGAGACCTGGCCGGCGATGATCGCCGCCGTCACGGACGTTGGCGGCACGATCACCGGCGCGCACCGCACATGGCTCGATCCGTCGGGGCGGGACAAGGCGCCGATCGACACGCCGAGGCGAGCGATGGGCCACCTCCTGGGCAATGCCGTCCGGTTAGGTAGGGCGCAAGATGTCATGGCGGCTGGCGAGGGTATCGAGACCATGCTGTCGCTCCGATGCGTCATGCCCACCATGCCGATGGTGGCGGCACTCTCAGCCGCGCATCTGTCGGCCATCCTGTTCCCCCGGAAGCTGCGCCGCCTCTACATCGCCCGCGACAACGATCCGGCCGGCGATGGCGCGGTGGCAAACCTGATCGACCGCAGCCGCGAGGCCGGGATCGAGGCGATAACGCTGTCGCCCCGTCTGGGCGACTTCAACGAGGATCTCCGCGCGTTCGCCATCAATGCTCTGCGGGTAGCCATCCGGGTGCAGATCGTCCCGGAGGACGTCGTTCGCTTCATGGCGTTGGAGGAGGCCGCCATTGCGTCGGCGAAGGAGTCCAGCGGCGCCGGCGTCATGTCGCATCCGGTCGCGGGGTAGCCGCCCGCCAATCGTCGGAGAGGACCGCGCCCACGGCCTTCTGAGAGGGCGATCGGGCGGCACGCGACCCGGACAAGCAATGGCGGATGGCCGGCTATTTTCCGCCGGCGGCCCAAGAGGGGCCGCCTTTGCATCGCGAAACAAAATAGCCGGCATCCGCCATCCTCCGCTCCGCTTCGGCCCTTCGCTGCGCTGCGGGTGCAGGTCCGGTCCGCCCGCCGCCTTCGTCGCCATGAAGGCCGCGATGGGCGCGGTCGATCCGACGAAGGGCAGCACCCCATGACGACCGAATACGACGACACCAGCTTCGAGCCGCCGCACACCTCATCCCCGACCGATCACGTCCTCACCGAACTCCAGCTCTACGGCTACCGTCCGTTCCAGGACGAACCCGACCCGAGGCCGATGCCCGACGCACAAATCGTCGCCGGCGCGGTGGCCGACATCTTCGACGCCCTGGTAGTGGCGCTGGGTGACACCCGCCTCGAACCCGACCTCGAAGACCTGCTTTGGTCGACGGTTAACGTCTTCCAACGCGCCATCGGCCGGATCGAACGCGAACTCGACGACAATGAGCAGGCGCAGAAGCGCAGCCAGGGGGAACAGGATGGCTCGGAAATCCGCTCGGTCGAGCTGGAACGCCTGACATCGGAAGGGCAGACGCTGATCGAACGCCGCGACAGCATGGAGTTGTTCCGCGACCAGGCCGCCGACCAGTTCGAGCGCCACACGCACTCCGCCTGGCGGCCGCGCGCAGGATCGATGGTGAACCACCGCACCCTGACCTCGGCGATGATCGACAGCCGCGACTTCCTCGCCGCCAAGCGCCGGGCCGAGACCGAGGTGCTGGTGCCCGCCGGCCCGAAGATCGCCGTCACCGGCGGGCTGGACTTCAACGACCATCGCCTGATCTGGGACAGGCTCGACCGGGTCCACGCCAAGCACCCCGACATGGTGCTGCTGCACGGCGGATCACCGAAGGGTGCCGAACGCATTGCCGCCAAATGGGCCGACCACCGCAAGGTGCCGCAAATCGCTTTCAAGCCCGACTGGACCAGACACGCCAAGGCCGCGCCGTTCAAACGCAACGACGCAATGCTGGAAGTGCTGCCGATCGGGGTCATGGTGTTTCCGGGCACCGGCATTCAGGATAACCTCGCCGACAAGGCCAAAAAGCTCGGCATTCCGGTTTGGAAATTCGGGAGCGGCGGCGCGTGAGCGCCGTTTGCTGCCCACCACTCGGCTCGACCCAGACCGGTCCTCTGCAACGGCGGCTCACCGGCAGAGATTGGCCGTAAAGAGTAAGGCTGGTCCGGAGAAAGCGGGGCAAAAAGCTGCCCTTGGAAGCGAACCGGTGTTTGCCCGCCGTCGACCTGACCTTGCGTTAGCTCGCCGACTGCGCGACTCTGAAAGCTTGCATTCAGCAGCGCTGGCTGACGGGGGCTGCAGGGCAATTCTCCCACTTAGACGAGTGGCTGGGTCGCCCGAAAGCTGCTGTATGTTCATGGGCGGCAGGACAACTAAGGCTTGGGATCTACGCGAATCAGGATCAAATGACGATGACAGAGGGACCCCGACAGGCTGTGCTTGAGCTTGCCGAGCAACACTATGGCAAGTCCGATGAACCGCTCTATCTTGCGGGGTTGGGACAGGCGCTTCGAGCCCGGAAGGTATGGCCCATCGAGGGTGAGACACGGTCTTTGAAGGACTGGTTGAAAACCCTGGAACCCGACGTCAGGGTTATTCAAGACGAGACGACCCCTGCCCGCGTCGCCATCGCGACGCCGGCTAAGGCTGAGCGCGTTGATGAAATCCTGCTCGGCTTGCGGAACGCGGAGTTTCTCGGTGCCCTGGCTCGGCCCGTCCTGCTCGCCTTCTGCGTTCGCGGCATTGAAAATGGGCCCGTTTTCATCCTCCGGCGACCGCCGTTTAAATACACGCTCGTGCAGCCCGAAGACGGCGAGAACTACCACGTGGTCCCGCCTGAGTTTCGGCTGCCAGGTTTACGCTTGGTAACGTTGGGTAGGATGGCACCCAGCGATGTCGCCCGACTCGGCGCAAACATCCAGCGGTGGGCTGGCGCGGGGGCGATTGACCTCGCGTCCTTAAGCCGCGAGGTCGCTGACGTTCAGCGGCCCATGGCGGAGGAGGTTGCTATCGGCACGATGTCGGCGCTAGACCGCTTCATCGCCGCCCAGCGTCCGGACTTGCGCAACCAGATCGTCATCCCTGCCGACATCGCAGCGTTACTTAGCCGGCACAAATGACGGATCGACGCGACCGACGTCGTCAACGAAAAGCGGTGCGCGCCGCTATTGAACCGGTCGCAACAAAGGCACTGGCCATCGTTGTCGGACTGCCGCCGGCTCTCGTTGGCCAAGTCGAGGCGTGGGTCACAGGTGCCATAGGCAAGCCGGTGCGCGTTATACCGATCGCGGCCTCGCCCGATGACAACCGGCCTTACCGCACCGCACAGGTGAACCAGATCTTGGCAAACGTCATCGAATACGGCCAGAGAAAGCGGAAGGCCCAGCAACAACCAGCACCGTCGTCGATCCTCTTGCTGTATGTCCCGGGACCGACGCAGGAGCCGTTGCTCACCGCCTTCGATTTTTTCGTCTTTCCGGTGCCTCTTACAGCGCTCAGCGCATTTCGGGAGGGCCGCCAGTTACGCCATGATCCGATTGAAGTTCGCCGTGCGATTGAGGCAGTGGTGACCCCCGAAAGTGCAACGATGAGTGTATTCGAGGCCATTCAGCAGCGGGTAGGTGCTGTGCGGGACGCCGAGGCGCTGCAACTCCCTCCCAAGAATTTTCACATCGGTCCGGATCGACCCATAGCGTATTTTTTCTCGGCCTTGCGGCGCGGCGACCTCGCCTGGGATGCCGAAATCGATGGGCTCAAGGCGCAGGAATTTGACGACAAGAGGGTTCCGCATCTCCACAAAGGCGCGAACCGGCGCGCCTACCAAGACAACCGCGGCCTAATTTTCCTTCGTGCCGGTCTATTGGCCCACCACGGCGCCAATCGCGAGGTGCCTGAAGAGGACGATGTTGAGGAAGGCGCAGGGCAGCTACTGCGGGGCGCATTTCGCTTCGGCTGTCCACTTGCTGCCGGCTTCCATCACGATGTTCAACTTGAAGAAGACCGAAACATGGCGGCGATAGTGCTGGCGTGCGCCCAAAAGGGCAAAATCCAATCCAAATCCGCCTACGTCAATATCTACCCCAATGACATTGTCAGGGGGAGAAAATTGGCCGCACTCTAAATATATAGAGAAACGACCTCAAGATCTAACCACCTGTCACTACCCCCACTAACCGGTCAAACAGGGCCGAAACCCATCTGCGACGTCCGAAGTCGGACGAAGGGTCGTTTCCGACCGTCGGTTTCCCAGGCTTACGCCTAGGTGCTTTTCCATGGCATGCGCCAAGGTCTGCGAGTGTGATCATAGCTATGCGCGATAGATCAGGTTGGCATATATCGATTCTACCTCCCCGAATCAAGAACGCGTGGTTCCGCGACTCGCTATCAAGGTTGGTTCCGCATCAGTCGAGTTCTGGTCCCAAGCTGCGTTACAAGCCTTCGGGCGAAGGGTTGTCCGGTTTTCGCATTCGGCCCCTGGGAACCGGCCGGATAGCTCGTGTGCAGACACGGTCACCGGAACGACGCTGGTGGGCGCGAAGCGGACTCCGGGGTCCACGCCCCCTAAAGCTCCTACCCAACGAATGCAGCGGTAAGTGGCGCCAAGACACGACATTGCCATCAGCACTCGGCCCATTTCCGAGCTGCCCGGCTCGAAGCCATACACCACCCCGCTCCCATTGGCGCTGATCCTTGGTCCAGCCCAGGGCCTGACGCCATCAACCCGTGAAGGGTCCGCTACGCCCGCGTGCGGCCTCTCCGGCTTCGCCTGCACGGTGATTGCGGCCCTGGGCCGGACACATCGGGCGCCTGTCGCGCGGGGATGGTCCCCGCCTCCAAGACAGGAGCCGGAACGATGTCGTACGCCCTTTCGATCGCTCACGCCCGTGGCTGGAACCTCGCCACCACGCTGATGGTCTGCATCACCGTCTTTCACACGGGCAACGGCGAATATGGCGTCATGCCGTCGGCCGAATATGACGGCGACCCCGCCACCATCATCCACGAATTCGACCCCTTTCAACCCTGAAGGGGCGTCGATCACATCCGGCGGCGGTGGAAATCCGACGCCGAATTTCCACTGCCGCCCTCCATCGCCTTCGGCTATACTCTGGCCCGCGCCGTGGTGGTGGTGGCAGGCGCGACCCTTGGCCGTTTTGTCACGGAGTTATCCACCATGCTCATCATCGGACTCGTCCTCAGCGTATTCGGTATCGGCTTCTTCTGTTGGGTGCTGTTCACGCTCGCAGTCTACGCCCTCCCATTCTTTGCCGGCCTGGCGGCGGGCTTGGCCGCCTATCACAGCGGTGCAGGCGTAGCCGGTGCGATCATCGTCGCCATCATCGCCGGCGGCGTCACTCTGACGATCGGACAGATTGCCTTTGCCACGGTGCGATCACCCCTGATCCGCGCAGCCATCGGACTCATTTACGCGGTCCCTGCGGCGATCGCCGGCTACAACGGCGCGCTCGGTTTCGGCCAGATGGGCATTCCGTCCGAGGGCTGGCGTGTGGCCTTCGCCGTGATCGGGGCGGTCGCTGTCGGCGGCACGGCCTGGGCACGGATGGCGATGTTCGTCCCACCCGACGAAGGGCGGGGCATCGCAGAAGGTCCGGCGGCACCTCGGCTGGCAGGCGCGACCAGACAGGGGTGATCGTCAGCCTCGTCGTCGATCAGGCTGGAAATCGGCGGGTGACCCAGACGACAACCTCACGCGAAATAGGGGCGGCCCTCGCGCGGCTTCGAGAAGTTGGCCCCAATCTCACCGGCTGGCAGGACCGATGAACTGAGGCGTCGCGAGCGCCGCGGTTCGGGCGGGTCGCAGTCCGTCCGATCTGCACGCCACGGCTTCTTCCTTCCCGCCTGGAAAGCCGGGCCTCTTGTGCGCAGCAACCAACGCCGGCCACGTCTTCTCCCGTGCATGCTGTTCGGCGCGCGGCCACACGGCCTCTCAATGGCTTGATCTGGCCGAAGGACGGCTGCGCCTCGCTCGCCTGAGCCGCAACGGCGGCGGCGCGACTTTCTTCCCCTGGCCTTCGGCCATTCCTCGCGGAAGCCAAGAAAGTCCCGCCGCCGCCATCCTCCGCTGCGCTCCGGCCAGCAAGCTGGTGCGTCGTCGATCGCCTCCGGCTTGCAGATCGCCATCGAGGCCGCGGTGGTCGCGGGCTCGAAATAGCCAAGGAGAAGTGACATGGCCAACATCGGTTCCTTCAAGAAGTCCGGCAGCGAGTTCCAGGGCGAGATCGTCACCCTGAGCGTCCAGACCAAGAACGTCCGCATCGTCCCCGAGACCAACCGCGCCAACGACAACGCCCCCAGCCATAGGGTCTATGTCGGCCGTGCCGAGATCGGGGCTGCCTGGTCGAAGCGCTCCAACGAAGGCCGCGACTACCTCTCGGTCAAACTGGACGATCCGAGCTTCAACGCGCCGATCTACGCCAACCTCTTCGACGACGAGGACGGCGACGGCTACACCCTGATCTGGTCCCGCGCCCGCCGGCAGAACGGAGACTGAGCCGAACCTACTACAAAGCCCCGCCCGGTCCTCCGGGCGGGGCTTTCCGGTTCCGCAGATTTACGGATCGGCGCGTTTGCGGCAAAGGGGGTGCGGCAGCATTATGACCTCGCCCACGCGAGGGCCTTGCGACTCGCCGGCGCGGAACCATCCCGGCGACCCTCAAAGTTGCTCCTTTCCGGCTTCAGACGACGTTGATCGGCGCTAAAACGACTATTATAGTCGTATTCCTGGTGCGCGTAGGTCGTCTGTCGGAGGTGATCATGAATGATCACCGGCCGACAAGTTCGGGCCGCGCGAGCGTTGCTGAACTGGAAGCAGGAAATGCTCGCAGAGAAAGCCCTCGTGGCGTTGACCGCGCTGAAGCGCCTGGAGTCCGAACGTGGGCTCTCGGTGCATGAGAACACGCACGACCAAGTTCGGCGTACGCTTGAAGCCGCCGGCGTACTGTTCATCGATTCCGATCGCGGTCGCGGCGTCATGCTTCTGAACGAGGGGCTGCCGGGCCGTCTCCAAAGCGCCGTCCGGGCAGGCGTTTGAATTTTCCACCAGTTCCTCGACAATCCACCCAATCGAATCCGCAGGACCGATGCATGCAATCATCCGAGGCTGATCCGGTCATTTCCGCTACTGCCCCGACCTGCGGCGTCCTGACGGCCTATGACGAGCAGCACCTCATCACCTACCTCCGCCTTCTGGATGCCGAGGCCGAGGGCGCCGATTGGCGAGAGGTCGCACGGATCGTTCTCCATATCGACGCTGCGCATGATGAAGACCGCGCCCGCACGATCTGGGCCTCCCACCTGGCGCGCGCCCGCTGGATGACTCAGAACGGCTACAGGCATCTTTTGCGCGGCGGCGCACCCAACTAACCGCTTTCGTTGCTAGAGCCGCAATACGCGTTGCGAGTCGCGCCCATAGCTATCCGGAAAGGTCGCCCTTCATTTCTCTCATTGCCGTATCGTCGGCAATACGACTTTGGAGAGACCCATGGGCCGTGGCGATTGGACGTCGTCGGCTGCATATGCGTATCTACGGTCGCTCGACGGCCCAGGCTTTGCTTGGGAATTTCTAGACCGAAATCCCGATTTCACGCGGGAGCGCAGGCGACTTGAACGCGCCGTGCGTCGCAACGCACTAGACTCGGCCGAGGTGGATGTGTTCACCCGGCGCTGGGGGTTACGATTTTGCCGGCCCCACAAGCCCGAGCAGCGGCGATGCTGTTTTATGGACGCCGCACGCCCTGCCAAGCGTGACCACACTGACGGAACTGCCGGCTGACCTCGCCGATGCCAGATTCGTCCTTCCCGCTCTGCCGCTTGAATTGACGACAGGCGACAGCGGTCCGGATCGTATCATCGAACATCATTGCGGAACGTTGCGTGTGCATCTGCACGAGACAAGCGCCGGGTCAGCGGCCGTGCTGCTGCCGCTCGATCAACTCTTTGAAATACGTGTCGCCGCCGCGACACGCCTCTGGCGCTACCTCGCGGGTCGCAATCTCGGTCCTGACTCCGCAGCCCTGTCGCAAGCACGCCGGGACCGGCTGATCCTTGGGCTGCGCGCCCTCGACGGTAAGCTTGAGAACGCTAGCTATCGCGACATCGCCGACGCCTTGTTCGGCTCTGGCCATGTGTCCGGCCGCGGCTGGAAAACCCACGATCTGCGCGACCGCGCGATCCGCCTCGTACGCTTCGGCCTTGGCATGATGCGCGGCGGGTACCGTTCGCTGCTGCTCCATCCTTACCGTCGCCGGTCGTAGTAAGGTGTTTCTGGCGGGGGGTGGCGATCTCACCACCCCTCGAGATCACCATCCCCCTCCGCGAGCCGTCTCCGCCACCGTGATCACCGACAGCCGCCCACACTCGGCGGCCCGCCAACTGATCACGGAGGTTCCTCATGTCCGCCAATCTCGCTGGTTTTCCGCCGCGCTATCTGCGCACCCCCGAAGCGTCCCGCTTCGTCGGCCTGTCCATCCGGACGCTGGAAAAGCACCGAATCTACGGCACCGGCCCGCGCTATTCGAAGCTCGGCGGCCGCGTCGTCTATCGCCTGGAGGATCTTCAGTCCTGGGTCGAATCCGGCGCGAAGGCATCCACCTCGGACCCAGGCGCCAGCGCTGTACTGCCGGCCAAGCGCCACCCGGCCGCGGCCCAGCCGCAGGC
>JAEHJW020005199.1_pt1 | contig 14967 bp, 19 predicted proteins | sample 9271431 | NCBI WGS metagenome assembly JAEHJW02
GTAAATAAGCCCTGGCTTCCTGACCGAGCTTCGTTTCGACATCCTTGAGTTGATGTCCCGTCATCTGCATGGTCTTGGGGTTGAACCGATCCAGGATGTCTTGCTTGAAGAACTGATCGACCTGATCCCGCTGAGCTGGGGGAAGCGTCTGCGCGGCTGCGCGAAGATGAGCTAGGTCCTTGACGAACTTCGGATCAGCTTTTCCGACTAAGTGAGGTTTCAGTTCCTCATAGCCTTGATCGATAGTGTCATAGACGTGGTGCAAAAGATCGTAGCCAGGCTTGATGTCTTTCGGGGCTTTGATCTCAAGCGGCGCAAGAACTTGATTCGCCGTCGCATGATTGAATTCGTTGATGCCGCGTCGCTCGGCTTGCTTGATGATGTCGCCGACGAACGGAAGACCTGCAAGTCGTTCCTCGACGCCGCGCGCAGCGCCACCGAACAACTGTCCCGGGGTGAGCGTGACACCAGCCTTTGTCAGATCCTTGACCGCTGGCGATTGAACGCCTCGAATCATGCGTCCAGCAATCCCAGTCGCGCCAGGCAAAGCGGCACCGATACCCGCTCCGATCAGCGCATTCTTGACTTGGCTTTCACCGTTATCGGTCGGCTGTTCAAGACCTTGAATGGCACCCGTTGTGCCGCCATACAGAATCTTCCCGAGCAAACCCGCTCCACCGACCTCAGGAGCGACGACCCAAGGGATGGTTTGCCCAGCAAGCCTCGACCAGTCCATGCCCTGAAGCCCTGCACCGGCTCGCGTCGCTTCCAGAGCTTGCTCGCGTTGAGCTTGTAATTCAGACAATCCACCTTGTGGAATCGTCGGGAAAAGATGGGTTTTCGCGGCGAGCCAGTTGTTCAACTGATCCCCGGCTCGTACCACAGGTTCAGGGAGAGCCCGAGTCAATGCCACGGCCGGCCCTGAGATCAGATCCTCCAATCCGGCACCCAAAGACTGCGCTCGCGCCATCCATGGGCTTGGAGGGGCAGGAAGATCCTGTAGCGAAAGTTGAGGCGGTGGAGCGGGTAGATCCTGCAATGTCAGGCTATTGGCCGATGGCATAGCCTTGCTCCTGAAGATAAGCTGCAGCCTGTTGTGGCGTCAGTCCATGCTGTCCGGCGTATTGCTGCAGCAGTTGAGGCGTAACGATGCCCTTTGGTTTCGCCACGGCCTGTGTTGGAGGCGTGCGTTTGCCTTTGCCGAACATGCCCTGTTCCCAACTGTCATCATCCACTGCATCGGGATCGGGGAACGCGCTCAATTGCTTGATGATGCCGTCGATCTGCTTCTTCTGATCCGCTGTTCCGATGGTCTGCGACACCTCAAGAGCTTTGCGAAGGTAACGAGCTGCCAACGCGACGCGGTAACGCTGCGTTTTCAGATCATCCGTGGGGCCGATGGTGATGGCTTGCTCGATGGCTTGGATCTGACCGTCATGCGGTACCATGCCCTGATTCTGAGCGGTGGCGATTTCAGGGGCCAAGCCAGCGATGGTGGCGTTGTAACGCTTGATGGATCCTGGGGTAAGGAATCCCTTGAGCGGGTTTTTTCCACCCGCACCGGCCACAGACGCCATCGAGAACAATCCGGAATTCGGCTTCTTCATGCCGGCAATCGAAATCAAGGCCGCTGCGCCTTCATTCGCTGCGCCTGCAACGCGGTTCACGAATCGCTGATTCAGAGAGCTGCCGAAACCCTGACCTTGACCACCCATGCGCTTGAGACTCGTGGGATCGACGTTCTTGTCGGGCACCCATCCTTGATTCGTCATCTTCTCGGCAAGACCCGCATTCGGATTCATGCGGTACAAGGTATGCGTGTCCGGGTTTTGGAAGAACTGCCATCCCTTGGTCATCTCTGCGGGATTACCTTTACCGCTTGAGGATCGGCGCTCTTGAACAGGACGGAAACGCGGGACATCGGGGCTTGCGGGAACCGCTTGGCCGGTCACGGGATCGACGGTCACCTGACGCTCGGTGTTGGGTCCGGTGATCTGCATGAAAGGACGCGGGGGGACGTACTTCGAGCCGAAGACCTGGGCGCGCGCAAGATCGGGATTGAACGTCCAACTCTGAGCCTGCCGCAGTAGATCAGGTCCGAACATGCCTGTCGGGAGTTGTTGAAGTCCTTGGGCATAGGCATCCTGTCCAGCCTTGATGGCTGCACGCGGATCTCCGGTCTGCTGTAGCGTCTTGGTGTAGGCTGACAAGGCGACTTGCTTGATCGGCAGGAGTTGTTGATTGAATTCCTGAAATTGACCCTGCTGCAGCTTCTGATCCGTGGCACGTCCTTCATCCAGATAGTGCTGCATCTGGACCTGGCGCATTTGACGCTCCGCCATCATCTGCTGCAATCGCATGCCGAGGTTCGGATCAGCCGCCATGATCTGTTGCAAGACCTGCGGATTCATTTGCATCCCAGGCGTGCCTTGTGGCTGCATTCCAGGCGATGGAGGTTGTCCTTGCGGCATCTGTTGCGGCTGCGTGAACAGGCGTGCGAGCATGTTCTGCGCCTGCGCTTGTCGCATGGCTTGCTGGATCTGCAACTGGCTGAGCTGATTCCTGTACATCATCTCCTGCTGTTGCTGGGGCGTTTGAACGCCTTGGTAGATGCTGGCATCGATGGGCATGGCGGTTCTCGTTATTGCGGCAAGATGACCCCGGAGGATGGCGAGTTCAAGTAATAGTCACCTCCGTAGTTGTAATTCGACCCACCGATTCCCGTGCTACTCGGACCGCCACTCATGTATCCCATGATGCCATTCATGGTGTTCGGATTGAAGGCTTGTTGAGCAACGCCACCCCAGATATTGCCTTGCGCGATCTGACTTGCCGCCTGGGCGTTCGCGGCACCCGTGATATTCCCGGCGATCGAATTGCCTGTTTGAATGGCACCCTGCCCGACCCCAGCGGCTGCGTTTTCTCCCATCCCCGTAAGACCGTAGAGTTGCTGGAACTGCTGATTTTGGGCGCCGAGAGACTGGCTGTTTTGTGCCAGCCAGTTATTGAATTCCTGTTGATAGCTTTGCCCCGCAAGCCCTTGCCCGTACTGCATGAGGGCTTCGAGATTGTTGCCACCACCCAAACCACCGCCGAGCGCAGTCTGATGATTCAGGATGTTCTGCGTTCCTTGTTGAAGTTGGAACTGGTAGAACGGATCTTTCGATGGGTCATACGAAAACTGGCTGCTGTAACCCGAAGGCAGTTGACCGGCGACAGACGAGGCACGTCCCAATGCTCCCGCACCTGTTTGCATGTACGGCTGCAGGTTGTTCTGCATCGTGTTGAACATGCCAAGCTGCGCCTGCGTGGCGTTCTGCGCAGACTGAGCTTGTGTGTCGGCAGCGTTTTGTGTCGCATTGGACGACATATACCCCGATGCGACCGTTCCAACCAAAGCGGCTCCAGCGACCCAAAAACTCATGATGCATGCTCCAATTCGTTCAGGGTGAGGACCGGATCTTTCAACACATTGCCGGGACCGAACAACGCCTCCGGACAATCCTCGACAAGATCATTCTCGATAGCCTCGATCTCGGTTTCTGGGGTGACGTGGAATGTCATGGCGACGGAATCCTTCACGGCGTAGGTGACACGCTTGGTTCCTGGCATGGAACAGATCACGTCGCCAGGTTTGAGGCGACGCATGCCTTTTTCGCTCCACGCGATCAATTCACCCTCGACGCAGACGAAGAAATGCGGCTTTTTATGAACCTTCCCGACGACAACTGTCCCGGCCTTTCTCCAGACGCGGCGACAGTACATGCCTTCATGGATGAAGTGCTCCGTCACGGGTTCGGCCTGCGGCATTTGCATGATGCAGGACTGCAGTTTTTCAATCTGCTCCGGCGTCACGACATGGCCGAGTTCCGGGAACTTGGGCCTCATCCTGGGAACGACGGTATTGGGGATCGAAAGATTCATCATTTGCTCGACAGTTGCGCCAGCGCCATCGTCGTGTGATGCCCAGCGATTTCATGGGCTCGCTCGGTCACATGGAGAAGATGGGAATCCGGCGTTGAATGCAGGGCCTGCAAGGCTTTCAGCTTCTGCTCGTGGTTGTCATAGGGGTTGCTGGCCAGGATATGATGCAAGGCCACGCGCAGCCGTTGTGGATTGCGTTGCAGTTCCTGATCCCGCAGCACGATTCCATACGCCTGATGCAGGTAATGGCCGTGGTTCGCTTCGCGTAAAAGCTTGGCTGAATGTTTCATCAGTTGTAATAGGGTATTTTGACCACGGTTCCGTTGATCGGGATGCTCAGATAACCGGCTGGCGTTGCTGGCAAAGCAGTCGCCGATCCTGACGCTGCGGATGTGCTGGTGCTCAATGCAGAAACGGCCTGCGTCGCCAAGGCATTGAGGAACAGATAGCCTTGTCGCGTCAGAACTCCATTGCTGTCCACCAGGGGTTGATGCGCCGAGAGTTGTCCGATCTGCTGGACGTTTCCAGCGTTGAGCGTCGTCATGCCTTCATCACCTCAATGTCTGCACTCACCAAGGCGACAGGCGTCGGGTCTGTTCCTGACAACTCGAGAAGTCTGTCGAGTCCCGATGCGTAGCGTGTCTGCCCAAGGCGTCGATAGATGATGTTTCCCTGCGTGTTGCCGACGAGGTTGCTGTCGGTCCAGATTTCGCTTGACCATGTATAACCCCCATCATCGCTGTAGCGCAGCATGAACTGAGGGTTCGTTCCACCTGAAATCCCAACGCCTGTCTGCAGGCTGATCGTCAGCCTTGCGAATTGCAGCGGTGAGAACGCTTCTTGGTTTGGAGGCAAAGCCCTCCACGTCCGCAGCCATTTTCTTGTCTGCCCGGCATCGGTGTAGACATCGAGATCGAGGCTGTAGAGTTGACCGTTGAGATAGTCTCCTGCGATATTCAAACCATTGAACAAGACCGCCGAACTCGGACGGTAGAGCGTGAACTGTCCATTGCTGAAGAACGCGCGCTCATGCCAGAGTCCTGTCGCCATGTCCCAAACCCATGTTTGGTTTCCACTGGGGAAGTTCAGGACGTAGAACGTGTGCCCTTCCTGCTGATAGCTGAAGGCGCTGGCGTCGCTGATCTTTCCGGCCTTGGCGATCTCGGCAATCGCGTACTCGACACCATGCGTCGAGATGCGCTTGGCTTGGTAGCCTTGCGACATGAACACCATACCCTGACCCTTGTTGTCGCCGCCAAGCCAGATCAAGGATTCGCCAAGGCGTGTGACGGAAGCTGGAGCGATGCATCCGACCTGAAGTTGAACACCCTGCAGCCTTTGGAAGACGAACGGTGTCAGCCCTGCGTTAACCCAGACCTCGGTCGTGCGTTGCTTGAACAGCCAGAGTTCGCGGTGAATGTCGGCCATCCCAACAATGGGATCTGGCGTCGAACTCGCCGTGCTGAACGCCAAAGCATTCCAAGTCGTGAAGTCGTTGAGATTGGATTGGTAGAAATTATTGGTTCCGGCCTGATTGATGACGCCGAATCCATCCTGGAAAATCGCAAGTCCTGGCGTTACACCCAAAGATCCTGGCAGAACTTGGCTATAGGCATTCGTGCTGTAGTTCCAGACCCATCCCCCAACGCCATCGACCACCAGGATCTGCGTGCCGTTGTCGATCAACGAAACGTGGCCGTAGAACGATCCGATGGTACCGAGAACAGTCGCCGCATAACTCGTCGTGACGCTGTACAGTGTGTTGCCACTGACGACGTACAGCAATCCGTTGTTGCCGACGAGCATGCCGCGAATCGGTCCTGCGCCGACCGCAGTAACAGACGTAAGTCCGGGGCATCCATACAACGCCCCAACGGCTCGACCATCCCGCGTATCGACAAGCTCGGGATAGAGGTTGACGAGTCGGTTATAGCTCAGGTTTCGGCTGCGATACTCGCCCGCGCCACCCAGCAGCGGACTTTTCAACGCTCACTCCTTGGGCGTTTTCATCACGCGCTGCATGTCGTTCATCTTCTTTCGCGCGACATCCAACGCCATCTTGTGGCGATTCTTGTCGGATTGAACTTCCGCGGCTCGCACGAGATGATGCAAATCGCTTTCCGGATCGTGCATCATGACGGCGCGAATCTCGGTGACGGGAAGCGGACGCGGTGCCGTTTTCGCCATCGATTTCTTGCGCTTCTCGGCGTACTCGTCCATGTTCATGGACTTCATCTTGAGCGGGGTGATGCGTTTCATGACGGCACTCCTTAAGTCGGGCGGTATGAATCGGTGTAGATGTTGTACTGCCCGGAATTCCCAAGCAGCGCCGTGTCGAGGCTCGCCTTGTCGTTGCGTTTGTTCGTGCGCTTGACATTGCGTTTCGCGTTGTTGGCTTGAATCGCGAGCGTTCTGCTCAACTCGCCGGTCTTGAAGAATGACCAGAGTTGCGTCGCCAGTTGGGTTTCGATCATCAGTTCATAGCCTGGCGGAAGGCTGAACGTCTGCGAGAGGTTCGCCATATCACCCAACTGCAGAAGAGCGTCGGCATGCACAATGTTGCCCATCGTCGGGTAAGGCCAAACATTGATGATGCCCAGCGGAAACTGCGGGTCGTAGAACAACACCGTGGGAAGGTTGGAAACCGTGTTCGCGCTGACGTTGCCGATGGCGTTCCATTCCGACTGCGGAATCACGTCCAGCGGATACCTGTTGCCGTTCGCATCCAGGGTGTAGGCAGCGCCCCGGCCTTCACGGAGTTTCAGCGGCCGCGTCGCGTTGACATCGGGCGTTCCCGTGGTTCCGACCGTGTACTGGTATTTACCAGGGATGAGAGTGAACACGACTTCGGTGAACGCATAACAGGCCAGCGACTCATTCGACAAGCTGTCGAGAACCTTGTTGAGTTGATCCAGGCCTCGGGCAGAATCGGCTGCCGTCATGGTCTGACCCTGGCCATAGGCCCCGATGCGCTCCAGAGCCGACTGGATGATTTGCGCTGCCGAACTCACGACTTAGGCCGTCCTGCGTTGATACTTGCGCTTGACTTGCTGAGCTACAACATTCGGTTGAGGTTGGATCGAGCTTTCGGGCTTCGATGCTTCCTCGGCTTTCATGTCGGCTTGAACGGCTTTCACGGCGGCGAGATCGGTGAACCATCCATCGCCCAACTGAGCCTCGGCCTCGGGCGTTTCGGCAAGAGCCGATTCGATTTCGAGATTCGTCCCCAAGCGGTACAGCCAGCGCGGGTAGTCCTGGTGTTCGTAAGGCAAACCGGGACGTTCATCGCCAATGGTCCCAGCCAGATACTTGGCAGCCTGTTCGGTGCCGGGAACGACACCGGGGGGCAGATAGCCCATGCTGGCGTAATACTGTTCCTGGTCCGCGTTGTTCACGAATACAGGAGGGAATCGAACGGGTTTCCCTGGCGGATCGTCGCGGGTTCCGCGTCCGTCTCGCGTGTAGCCGCTGAGAACGGCGGGAACATAGGCGGGATGCCGCATTTCCTTGGGGTAGCCTTTGAGATCCATATCAGTTCCTTGCGGTTGAGAGTTCCACGACACGAGCGTTGAACCAGTCTTTTTCTTGGCCCTTGGCGACGTTCGTGTTGATGGCGGAAGCGAGGTCGTAGAGTCGTTCCGGGTTTTCCATCGAGGGTCCAACGAACGCCGGTTTTCCGCTCTTGGTTTCGACCTGGACCTGGTACATCACGGCGTTCAGCATGGCAGCATCCCCATTACGGAATCGCGCCGAATCAACAGCGCGCCTTCGGGTCCTTCGTAGCTCAGAACCGGCGAGAACGCGACGCGCTGACCCGGTTCAAGTCCCCACATTCCGGAGCCATCCGCAGGACCGGGACCGACAGCCAGGATTTCTCCCGTCACGGCTTCCTTGACCATGCCGTCATCGACATGCGGTAGCAAGTGAATCCCCGCAGGACTGATACTGGGTTGATCGTCCCTGCGAATGGCGATCCATCCACGCAGCGGTCGGATCATTCGTCTCCCTCCGGCTTTTGTTCGACGGCTTTTTGCGTCGGATCGTCCTCGGCGGTCTGGATCAACACGCCGTTGACCCATTTCGGATATTCGCGGTGCTCGTAGTCGGGCAGCTTCGCGCTGAGTTCTTCCACGGCAGGCGTGAAGTAACTGATGGCCGGTTCATCGCGCCCATCGATCAATTGTTCCCACAGGGATTTCAAATCCATTGCGTATGTCCTCGGTTACGTGAGGGGACGAATCCCCTCACTGGTTTCAGGATGCGATCAGTCCCAGCGTTTTCAGCGCCTTGACAAGATCACCGATGGTGTAGGCCGTGGTTCCGGTGCTGCCACTGAACGTGGTGTTCACGTAGACGGCGGTCGTGGAGCCGGATGTGACAGTGGTCACGTCGCCTGCCGATGTTGGCTGTACGGCAGGCGTGGCACCGTAAAAGCCATACTTCGAAGGGTTGCCATTGGCGTCCGTGGCCGGGTTGGCTTGAGTCCCGGACGTGGTGACCTTGTTGATGGCAATGTTGGATGCGGAAAAAGTCATGATGAATCTCCTGGTGAAGACGGGGCTTTCGCCCCGCGCTTTAGTTGGTCAGACGAACGCCGAGTTCGGGGTAGTAAGTCGCGGTGCCATACAGCATGTCCACGCGGCAAGGCGTCACATCGCTGTTCACGTCATAGGCACGGATGATGCGCAGGCTGACGCCCTTGTACGTTTCGCGCGCCTTGAAATCGACACCATCCGGAAGTTCGATGGGAACCGTCACCAGGCCGAACGTGTCGCGAACGAACGCGACGTTCTGGGCATAGCTCGTGCTCGCGGTGCCGACCACGGTAATGGCCGCTCCATTCGCCGGGCTCGCCGTGACCGTTTGATAGGCCCCGGTCGTGGTGATCGGCGGATAGATGCTCAGCGTGGCGTTGCCGCTGCCGTTCGAACTCGCAGCCGCCGTCACGACGAACTGCTGCAGGCTGCCGGTGGATTGACGCGACTTCGGATTGACCGCATAGACGCCGGCAACCGTGAATACGTCGCCGACGTTCAGCAGGTTGGCGATGCTTGCCGTCCAACCAGCGGTCAGGAGGCTCGAACCCGTTTGACCCGCACCGGAAACGGTCGGCGTGCCGGCGTAGGCACCCACGGTCTGGCTTTGAACGTTCTGGTCCATGTAGATCGAGAAGTTCGCGATCTTGGCCAGGAAACCTTTCAAAGCCGGCTCGGACACCGACTGGACGTACAGACCGATCAAGCCGTTCGCCAGCGACCAGTAGGCAGCCGGGTTCAGGATCAGCGTGCGATCATCCTGCGGAACCGCGCCCTCATCCATGCGTTGACCCACGGCACCAAGTGCCGCGAAGTTGGCAGGGACGGTTCCAGGCGTGCCGACGACGTTGAACAACTGATTGAAGTTGCTGATGACGTCGTAGTCGAGTTGCGAGGCGAGTTCGGAAGCCGCAGGCTTCAGATAACGCTCGCTGAATTCCTCGATGACGAGGGTCAGTTCCTGGCTGCTGAACTGGAAATCGACGTGCTTCTGGTTGCTGATGGTGATGCTGGTGGAAGGTTCGACCACATCCTGGATCTGCAGACCAGGACCCGAAACGACCTTGAATCGGTTGGGTTTGCGGATCGTCAAGGTACTGCCGATCTTGACGAACTGATCCTCGAACTTGCGGTTGACCTTGCCGGCCGCGACAAGATTGTTTTCCAGCATGACCAGCGTTTCCTTGCTGATGATGCTGGGGGTGAGGGTGGTATTGCTCATGGTTGACTCCAATGGGCGGCCGGCTTAGCGGCCAGGGGATGGTTACCGTTTCCCCATGCGGCGTGCCGCGTATTCCTCCATGGACATTTCCCCAAGATCGGGCGATGTCGCGGCGGCTGGGCCGCGAACAGGCTCGATGGGGGCTGGTGCCCTGGAAGTCGGCGCGGCGGCCGGATGGGACAACTGATAGGCGAGTGCCCCCAGCTCAGCGATTTGCAGTGGAACGGGTAGCGACGCGATGCGTTTGGCTTCTCCGACGTTCTTGCCCAGGTGATACGCAACCTCGGCACCTTGCGGATGCTGCGCAATGGCAGCGGCAAGCGGCACCGAAATCGGCACATCCGGGTTATTGACCACGTCGTCGTAGTCAGGCATCTTTTCGCGCGCCTGTTCGACACGCTCCATGAACTGCGAGCGCACTTGTTCCTGCTGGGCCTGTTGCGAACGCTGGGCGGCATCGCGTGCCTCCTGTTCGCGCTGGGCTTGCGCAGCAATGCGAGCGCGTCGCTCGGCAACGTGTTCGGCATAGGCCGCCATGTCGCGAGCGAACTGTTCAGGGGTTTCGAATGTCGGCGGCTGCATGTCCTGATCGGGAGGATCAGGCTGTGTTGGCGTGTTCAGACGTTGCAAGGCTTCGAATGCCGCTGCCGCCTGAGCTTCCGCTTCGGCTGCGCGACGTTCGGCTTCACGACGCTGACGGGTGAGTTCGCTGATGCGCTTCTGCACGCCGCCTTGTTCGGCTGAATCTGAGGGTTTGGGCTGTTCGGTTGCAACTGCCGGTGTTGCGAGATCCTGCGGCAGCTCGGACGCTTGCGCAGCACCAGGCGCAGCGCCGCCAGCGGCGGGATCTTGTTGGACGGCTTGGGAAGACTGAACTTCCGTGGTTGGGTTGGACATGACGGCATCTGCCGCGACTTGTGTGTCAGGCATGGAGTTCTCCATGGATTGGCCCTGTCGATACCCGGACAGGTAACGGGTTAAAACTATTGGCCGAGGAACGCCGCGAGGCTGTTGCGGGAACCTGGAAGGTGAATCAGTTCTTGAATCGGAACGCCGGTCTTCTGCTTGAAGACTTCGGGGTGATAGGGATACGCTGCGCGAGCCACAGCGGGATGAAGATTCGCCCTGGACTCGACAAGACGGCTTTCGGCTTCACCGCCTAGACGTCGGTATTGATCGGTTGGCGAAAGCCGCGCACGCGCCTTCTGCCACGCATTCAGAGCCTTGACGAAACTCGGATTTTCTTGGGCCAGTCTCCATGACGCCGCGCGTTCCTGCAGTCCCTTGGGTGTCAACTGTTGGGACCACTGCGCGTAAGTCGCTGGATCTTGCTCGCGCAACGCATTCACGGCGCCATCGACATAGGCCTGCGCTTCGGGATGGCCGCGATTGGCGTGATCCACATACGTCCGTGCTTCTTGATCGTGCTGCGCTCGCATTTTTGAAACGCGCTCGGCATGCTCGTTCACTGGTATCGATGTGTCCGCGAAAATCCCATCGCGCTCGGCTCGAAGTTGCGCAGCGGTCGGTGATTCCGGAGGAACCATCTGCAGTTGTTCGTTGATCTGCATGATCCGCTTGAGATCATCGAGATGCATGGGCTCGAACATGCCTGGATTGCCGCCCGGCGAGGTTCGCTCAATCCCTTGGACCGCGTGTTGAAGCTCGTGCAGCATCAAAGGTTTGACGTGATTCGGAAGGCTCGGATCAACCATGAGCCTGCCGGTCTTCGTATTGAACTGTCCGCGATTCGGCGCGTTTTCAGGCAACGCTCCAACCTGAATCTTTCCGAGCTGCGGATAGGCTTTCAGCAGTTCAGGATGGTTCAGAACTTCGGACAACGGCACCGTTTCTGGACTTCCTTGAATCGCCTGCAGCTTGGCGATGTTGACCTGCGCGGGTTGATCGGGAATCTCGAATCGCGGCTTCAAGTCGCCAGCCGTTCCGGGTAATGCCCATCCCGTGCGTCCCCAAATCGATGCCGGGTGAACGCCTTCGCGTGCCAACGCATGCGCCTGCGCCAGTTTGGCAAGGTCCGCAGTCGCGGCTTCAGGTCCCGCGAAAATCCCGGCCGGCGCGAAACTCAGTCCAGCCATACCGGCCATCATCTGACGGCGCGGATCAGAACTGCGCAGGTTTTGCAGAGCTTGACCTGCTTGCGTATTCGCGGTGGCGAGGACTTGTTTTCCGTAACCGACCGGATCGTTGATGAATCGGTACAGGTTGTTCGGAATCTGACGAACGGTGTCCCATGAGTTCTCGAGGTTCTGGCCCAGCTCATCCGGAGCCTGGAGAATTTGCTGCCACAACGCATTCATCGAGAACTCTCAGCGTTGCAGACCTGGAGGTAGTTGCGCGATGCCGGGAGGAATGGCGTTCATCTGATTCAGTCCAGGTATTGCCCCAGGAACTTGTTGCGGTCCTGGAACGCCAGGCGGTTGCTGTCCTTGCGCCTGAAACGCTGATTGCATCGGATCGGGAATGCCAGCTGGAAAACCTTCCGGGTACTGATTCGCCAACTGTGTTGCGAGTTGCATATCCTCCGGACTGAGCTGGACCATCTTGGTCTTGAGTTGCGCAAAGATGTTGAGCAGCTTGGCTTCGAAATCCCGTTGAACCTTGAGGCGTTTCGTCGCTTGGTCTTCGCGGTTGCTGGTGAGGTCGCGCAGCATCTGGGCACGCTGAACCATCATGATCTGAAGTTGCTGCATGAGCGACTGCAACAACTGCTGAACCTGCGGCGGCATGTCCTTCATGTCCGGCGTCAGCAATTGCGGCGGTAGCGTCTTGATCAGCAGACGGTAGATTTCATCGCTACCGGGCCAGTCGCTGTACTTGGCGATCAGGTGCGCGATGAGTTCGCCCTTCTGCGGCATGGCCTGCGCGAACCTGAGCATCTGCTGCACAGCCTCGATGCGCTTCGTGGCGTAGCTGGGTCCAGTCGTGACGGTGACGCCGTATTGCCCGACGTTCGGGTTGAACAACAGGCGAGCCGCCGCGATCTTCTCGTTTTGGTTCTGCTGCATGGGTTTACCCAGGCTCGGATCGACCGTGATCTGTTGTTCGGTATCGTCCTCACGCAGAATCGTGATGACGCGGCGCGTATCCATGACCTTTGGAATCAGGTCGATGAGCATCCTGCCGGAATGCCTCAACGTGCGGTTGAGGTTGTCTCGGTAATGGAAACTGCCGATGTCGTTGTTTCGGCGGAGTTCCCGGAGCGCAAGACCTGATTCGTCGGGTAGTCGCTCGATCATCGGGTTCGCGTTGAAGCGAATGCCCGTGGTGCTCATCATGTCGCGCTCTGCGCTTTGCTCGGCTTCGACAACGCCGGCAGGAACGGCGGCCGGTTGCGGGAACTGCGGCGGTGGTACGGGTTGACCTTCGAGACTGACCGGAACGTACTCGAGGAATGGAACCGAACGACGCGCCGCGTCGCGCCACGAATCTTCGTAGCCTTCGAACTGACCCTCGGCACCGATCACCGGGGTTTTCGGACGTAGAGCTACCGTTTCTGTCTTGTACGATAGCCAATAGTTCTTCATGCGCTGCGGGTCTTTGGCGCCACGAATGGCACCGCAACGCACGACTTTGCCTTGCACGTCGATTTCTTCGCCGACGACTTCAGCGATAGGAATCCATTTGCCTGGCCACTGACGGGAATCCAGGATTTCGACGCCCGTCATTTTGTACCACATGACCTGCTGTTGATCGGCGTGGCGCTCGTTGAGAATCTGCAGGTGTCCGTCTTCGATCAACTGCTGGGTCTGTTTGTCCAGATCCTCGTACAAGCCGATGTGGCCATTGCTCAACTGCACGAGTCGCGCCGGGTTGCGCTCGATGCAGAAATACTCGGCGACGCGGATCGTGTCTTTGCTGATCCATTCCTTCAAATCGTCCCCGATGCCTTTTTCCGTCCAGTTGACGGGATTGGCATGCGGATACTTGGACTTGAACTCGTCGCGCGTCAGAACTTCGGTCACGAATCCCCACTCGGCATCCGATCCATCCGGTTCTTGACGTAGAGGATCGAGGTACACGGTAAACGGGTTTCGAACACGTTTGATCGTGATGACCTGGTTGAAACTTTCGGGTGATTCGTACTCCGTCAGAATGCGCCAGTAACCGAATCCAATGTCGGCAGCCGACGTGACTGCCGTGTCATAGGCGATGTCTGCCGCTGAGTCACGCTCGATGGCTCGAATGATCCCGGCAAACAGTTTGGCACTTTCCTTGTCGGTTTGATCACCGATAGGTGAAACCGTGATGGCTGGCCGGTTTTCGCGGATGTCGTTCGTGATCTGACGAGTCAGCGTCGGAATCGTGTTGACCGTCAGGCATGGACGCTTGTCGTTGCTGCGCTGTGTCTTGATGTCGTTCGGCCACTGATCACCAGCCTTGAACTTCAAATCTTCGAGAGCTTCCTTGCGGTTTTCGCTCTCGGCTTCGACAACACGCTTGAACCGTTTGATGGCTTCGGCCAGGACGCGCGCATGCTTTTCGGCTTTCGCGGTTTCGGCTTTCTTGCGGTCGCGCGCTTCCCTGCGTTTGTTGACCTGTTCGGTCATGTCTCCGCGAGGATTGACGGGCGGATCCATTGATCCCGGCGGCTTTTTGTTCATGCCGGGCGACAGATCAGGCAGTTCGACGGGCATGTCTCACTTTTTGGCTTTGGTCTTGAGAATGCGATTGGCCTTGGCGTCGATCTTGGCTTTGCTGGATTCGCTCAGCTTTCCAGCCTCAACCATCTGACTGGCGCGTGCCTTGGCGTTCTTGGCGTGCGCTTTGTCAGGCATCGGATACGACCGACTGCCGGGCAATCCGAAATCGGACTTCGGCAGGCTCTTGCGCCGAGCCGTGGTGAGCTTCGCCATGATCAAAGCGCGCCTTTGGTGTTGGCGCCATCGCGGAGGTGGTAAGCGTCTTTCGGCGCCGAACTCTCGATGGCGATCTTGGACTTGACGGGACGGCTGCCGCTGCCGACCGCAACATCAATGACGGCGCTACGCTCGCCCTTGTTGTCGTTCATCGCGCCATTCGGGACTTTGTGAAAAATGCTCTTGGTGCTTCGCTTCATCGCTGCTCTCCTGGTTGATCTGACCGACGCGAACTGCGCGGCGCAGATAGTGGGATTCGAAAACTGCCTTGTTGAATGCCGGATCGATTCAGATCACGCTCGCTGATTAATCGCGACATTCCGCGTGATGTCCACGGCAAATCCGAAAAATCCGATGGATGGATGGTGTACGTTTGGTTATCGTGCGTGGCATGCCAGCATCCCGATCC